>Ga0123519_10010735_pt1 | contig 13595 bp, 9 predicted proteins | sample YelNatPaOPRAMG02_FD_87396 | JGI IMG/M metagenome (GOLD analysis project Ga0123519, IMG submission 87396) | Hot spring microbial communities from Yellowstone National Park - Yellowstone National Park OP-RAMG-02 (version 2) | ecosystem: Environmental > Aquatic > Thermal springs > Hot (42-90C) ...
CAACCCGCAGTGTGCGCAGACATATAGTGCTCCTTTCGGGGCATTAACCATCCCACATCTGGAACACCTTTTCGTGGAGTTCTTCGGGTTAAGGGCAATAACTTTAGCTTTGTAGCTCATGAACATGTATATCATTTTCCAGTTGCTTTTCGCTATATTCCTGTTATGCTTCTTCGAATTATTTGCCATCCTCTTCTTGTCTAATCTTTCAAAACCATGGATGTGCCCCTTAAACATTCTAGATAATTGTGTGGAGAGTTTATGGCAGAAGTCCTTTGCTTTATTGCGTTCACGTTTGGAATATTTCCTCAAAATCTCCCTCAGCTTCGGCTTTCTTGACGCGAGTGTCTGAAGCCTCTTTCTCTTTAACTCATAAACCCTATGAATATGGAATAGGCCCGTTAAATCCACTCTTATCCAACCTGTCTCAGGATTGAATCCATCTAAGCTCTTCTCATTAGAATCCCACGCCATCTTTCCATCGGTTTCTGTCCGCCTTTCTCTAAACCTGAAGGTTATTGTTAGATATCTCTCATTTAGTATTAGTTCGCCCATCTCCCCCCTAGCCCTGCTAAGGAACCATGCCTTGGAAACGTCGAACGTCAAATAGCTTTTATATGGCTTAATGCTGACCTTTATCCTACCGTCTTTGAAGCTGTATAATCTCTCCTTTATCCTAACGAATCTTCTTTTAACTACTGGTTTTCTTCTTCCCCCCTCTCCTTTAAGATAGCTTCTTCTCCAGCTGTGGAGTATCGAGTACGCTTGCTTTATTGCTGAATCGACGTAGTGCTTCGAATACTCCCAATCGGCTAAAAGCAAATTTCTAAGATAATGATGCTTGAAGCTACTCTCCTTTGGAAGTACGGGAACAAGTTTCCTCCGACCGCCCTTGTATTTTTCAACCAATCTAATCCTGCTCCAAACCTCATCTATTGCTCTCTGCAGAACCAGCCTGTAGGCCTCAAGGAAGTCCCTTGCATCGTAGTTATGCTTAATGTTATATGCTCTAACTTGATATGAGGCTCTCGACACCCTCGACGACCTCCCTAATGCGACCTCATGCCGTAGAGTTTTCCTGCGAAATGAGATACTATGGTTATGAGGTCTTCGAGGAGCTCTTCCTGAGGAGACTTTTCTTCGCGGTTTATTACTTCAATAGAAATGCCAAACGCTTGGAAAACTCTTCTAAGCGTCTCATAACCGAACCTTGTCAGCCTATCTTCATAACCTACTATTACTTTCGAGACTCTCCTCTCTACAACTAATCCTAATAGTTTAAGAAAGTTCTTTCTATTCTCATCGAGTCCTGAGCCACCATCAGCCAGTATTTGAATCTATCCATAACCCATCTTTCCAGCGTGATCACTTATGAGCTGTTTCTGCTTTTCTAGATCGTCCTTTTGAGTCACAGAAGAAACCCTTGTGTAACCTACAACCACTCTTTCTTCCTTTAACCCTAAAATACGCTTTATCTCGCTTTCAGGTATCTCCTTCTTCCACCAATTGTCCTAACAACTTTTATTTTCCCCTCTTTATCCCATCGCTGAATAGTCCTAGTTGTAACCCCAACAATTTTTTAGCTTCTTTAAGCGTGTAAAGTCTATCTATGGCGCTTACTACAACTTATGACTATTTAAATCTATCTATCTTGAAACTGCTGACTACGGCGTATTTGCCCCTCTCTGAGCTTGGGGACATCTCTAGGCCGAGAGGAGGTAGAGGCGAAAAGGAAGCGTCCTAAACGTGAAGTTTGGTGCGGCCGCCGGGATTCGAACCCGGGTCACCGACTTTCCCTCGTATGGGAGGCCGACGTCCTAGGCCAGGCTAGACTACGGCCGCGACTATTTCAACCCGTATAACTTGAAGAGCTTAAGGTCTAAAATAAAGATTTTCCAAGGTTAAGCTTTAAAGGGATAAATGGATTAAATAAGGTGAGTGGAGATGCCTGCTTATTTTCGATCATCTAATCCTTCCCAATAGGGTGGCCATCCACGTGTTCCGCAGGGCTCCCCAACACCGCGGTATATTTTTATGGTTTACCTAGAATGATTTGTTCTTCGCGTCAAGGGGGCCATGCCGTTCATATTCATTTATATCGCTCTGAATCGTATGATTCTTGTTACTCGGAGATTTGGGTGGCGGGGTTTGGCTAAGTCCTATCCTAAGTTTAAATTTATGAATCGGTTGCCGAACGGGGACTATCTTACCATAAGCGTGTGGCCTGGAAAGAAGGATCCGAAGGCTGAGGTGTTGACTATTCAGATTAGACGCCTGGAGGGTGGTGAATGGGTTACCATGGGTAGATTGGCGGTTTACAGGAGTAGCGATGGAAGCTATTCCCAGCTTCCGGAGCGCTTCCCCCAAGCGAAAGTGAAAGAGCCCGAGGTTGAGTTTCCATCCGAGGAGCTGGGGGATGAGGGAACGTAGCTTCAAACCTTTCTACGTATGTAAAACTGAGGTTAATGGAAAGTATCCTATCACACGATTATGACATTGGATCCTGCTTCCACAACCCTACGGCTGAGTGCAAAGGAGGCTATGGTCGTCCCTCATCCTCCAAGTTGCCGAATGTTCCAAAATCTGTCTTCACCCGGTATTCCTTGGGGACATGGGTGTCTATGTCGAACATAACGGCTTCGAAGGATCCCGCCACCTCTTTGATGGCGTTGACGCATGCCATGAACAGCATGAGCATTCCGACGCTGAAGGAGAGGAGGACGGCCACCGATATGGGGATTTCAGTTACTTGCTCAATAAATAGGAGGAGTGAAGAGATGATGAAAGTAAATATCGAAATGAACATGTATTTTAAAGCGTCTTTCAGAAGTTTTCCACGTTTGACGAGAATCGTCATTTGTTTTCGAAGGTCTTGTAGCCTGTAGTCATTCCAGATTTTCTCGATCTTCGAAGCTCTTTTCGTCACAGACCTTTTAATCAAGTCAAGTCTCTCATTGTTTATGGCTCTAATCCTATCCACCACCCTTCCATACCGCGTCTGTATGATGAGGATGAAAAGGCCCATGCCGCTGATCATCAACACGGGTACTAGAACGGTTTGAAACAAACCTATAAGGTTCATCGACAGGATGTCCAAAGCCTTCATTTAAACCACCTAAAGTGTGCGAGACTATAGACCCCATCTGGTAACCGTATTTAAAGTTTGTATCGAATAACGAAACTTGCTTTAAATTCCCAGCGGGTCCATTAATTGCCTCAAACGTTAAATCCTTTACGGTTGAGCTTAAAGTTTTACAACTGGACATGGGCTTCCTCCTAAGGTTTGCTTTATGGGTAAGGGTTAACCTTTAAATAAGAATTAACCTTTAAATAAGAATGTTCCTGTCTAAGAGGGAATTGAAGGTAGTTAATGTTTATTGGGTAAGGTTTCCATGTTTTCTTATTTTTCTTCTGGCGAGGGAGGCGAATACTCCTCCAACACATAGGGTGGCGAAAATGGTGAAGGACGTTTTCACGCTGGTTAAGAACATCGGGTATTCTTGAGGGGTGATTTGCGTTCTTCCGATGTAAATGGTGAATATTAGCATGGCTATGCCCATGCTGAGCATTTGACCAATAAGCCGCATTGTGCCGAGGATCGCTGAAGCGACGCCGTAAAATTTTTTCTCAACGGAGCCCATGACAGCGTTCGTGTTTGGGGAGGAGAAAAGCGCGAAGCTAATCCCTAAGAGGATTAAACTGGCCAAGATGTATTTCACTGTCGTTCCTTCACTTATGAACGTGAGGAGGATAAGGCCTACAACCGTTACCGCCATGCCTGTGGAGGCGACCAGGCCTGGCTCCAACTGGTCGGAGAGTTTGCCGGCGAAGGGTGAGAGGGTGGCTTGGACTGCGGGTTGAGATACCAAAATAAGGCCAGTGGTTTCAGGGGTCATACCTTTAACGTATTGAAGATAAAGGCTTAACAGAAAGCTTACAGCATACGTCGCGCTGTAGTTGATCAAAGCCGCTAAGTTGGAGAAAGTGAAGGTCGCGTTGCTTCGAAGTAGGTTGACGTTTAAAACCGGGGAATCCACAGAGGACTCCCATATGGTGAACACCAGTAAGCCTGCCAGGCCGGTTAAGATCAAACAGGCGCCGGCCTCTGTAGGAAGCAAAGAAAAACCATACATTACGAGCGCGAGGGCTAAACCAAAGATCATGGAGCCGACTACGTCAAGTCTCTCTCCTTTCGCCTCAGCCCACTCTCCTTTTAATCCCCGTAAAGTGTAGATGATGGTTACCGTCCCCAAGAAAACGTTGACGAGGAATATGCTTCTCCACCCGAAGCGTTGAGTAAGGAGTCCGCCTAGAAAAGGGCCAAGAGACAGGCCTAAGTAAACCGCGGAGACGTTGATTCCCAGGGCCTTTCCTCTTTCACCAACAGAGTAAACCGAAGTGAGAATGGCCACGGCGGTGCCGAAAATCATGGCACCACCAACACCCTGCGCAAAACGAAACGCTATAAGCGTCCAACCTGAGGTGGAAGCCGCCGAGAGGGCGGATGAAACAGTGTAAACAACCACTCCCCAGGTGAAAATCTTCCTCCTTCCATAAATGTCAGCTGCCCTTCCAAAGGGCAAAAGGAACATCGTAGCCGTCAAGAGGTAAGAGGTAGCGACCCAGCTTAACGAAACCGCGTCCATGGCAAATTCTCCTCCGATGGCGGGAAGCGCCACATTAACCGAAGAACCCATGAATGGTGTGAGAAATGAGCCTAAAGCCGAAATAAATAGCACAGCCCTTTTAACATCGCCGAAACTCATACGAAGGAACTCTACCCATGCCGTTTATAAAGGGCATGTTTTGGGGTTTTCGATGTAACTCACCATACTTTCCACTTCAGAGATGAAATGTAATGAGGTGGGAGCGTGAAAGGACCGTGGAAAGTTCAATAAAGGCCTTTGAATTAAGGGGACTTTCCGGTGGCGCAAAGCTATAATCCTATAAGAAAAACAGTTAAAGAGGTATAATTGGATAGTAGTGTGGGTTTTAACGAAGCTCACTCAATAGAGCAGAATATTACGAATTTCAAAACAGCTTCGATGGAGCGACACCATGAGAATTGATGAGCATACCGTAGGGGAGGGTCTAGCCTAAAACTTTGCGGTTATCGGATCCTGGGACTGAAAATTTCGCCAAAAAGGTTGGTTGTGAAGAGTTGTCAACCTTTCTAAAGGAGCTTTAACAAAATGCCTTTCCCGTTACATCCAGTGAGGCGCTGAGCTGTTTCGTTGGTTACATCTGCTATTAGGTGGTTGGGATGGGATGCCTGGAGGAAAAGGTTTCTAGAAGGGGATACGCGTTTTTACTTCCTTATTAGCCGCCTCCCATCCCGAGAATTCTTTCTCCAAACATAATAAAAAGTTTTATTATAAAACTCAATACATCGAGTTACGACATATTCTCTGAATTTTCTTCATTCATTCAAATAATTATCCAAATAAAAATTTTCAATCATCCATCGCCGTTGAAACAATGTTTTTTAAACTCGCTAAACCCTAAACTTATTCGTGAAACTGTTGGGCTTATCTTCTCCTTCACATAGGGGTGGTAAACCAAGCTAGGCAAGTGTATAACTCTTTTATATATGTGGGGTGATCTTTACTTGGTGATGAAGGTTTGCCGTGCACTGTACTCGTCGGAGGCTTCTTCGGCGATGAAGGCAAGGGTAAGATAATCTCCCATCTCGCGTTGAATGAGAGGCCTACAATCATCGCCAGAGGGGGAGTGGGTCCAAACGCCGGCCACACAGTTGAATATAAAGGTAAAAAATATTTTCTAAGGATGGTTCCCAGTGGCTTCGTCTATGAGAAGGCTAGACTGCTTATAGGCGCTGGCGTCTTGGTGAACCCGAGGGTTTTGCTGGAGGAGGTGGAGAGGCTTGAATGTGGAGATAGGCTGGGCGTTGACGCGCAATGCGCTATAATCGAGGAGAAACATATTGAAGAGGAAGCTAAATCCACCCACCTCGTAGAGAAGATTGGCACTACCAAGAGCGGCATAGGCACTTGTAGCGCTGCTAGGGCGCATAGGGTTGCCAAGCTTGCCCGGGATGTTCCAGAGCTGAAACCTTACCTCGCGGATGTAGCGGGAGAGCTTCATAAAGCGTTGAAGGCGGGTGAAAAGGTGCTGGTTGAAGGCACACAGGGAACATACCTCTCCCTTTTCCACGGCACCTATCCTTACTGTACGGCTAAGGATGTATGCGCATCAGCCATTTGCTCCGATGTGGGCATAGGTCCCACTTCCGTCGATGAGGTTATCGTCGTGTTTAAGGCGTACGTGACGAGGGTGGGTGCAGGACCGTTAAGAGGTGAATTGTCGAGGGAGGAAGTGTTGGCGAGAGGATGGATGGAGTATGGCACCGTGACGGGAAGGGAGAGGAGGGCCGCGCCCTTCGACTTCGACTTGGCGAGGAGGGCTGTGAACTTAAACGGCGCCACTCAAATCGCCATCACGAAAATGGATGTTGTCTACCCGGTTTGTAGGGGTGTCAACAACTATGACGCGTTTCCCAACGAAGTGAAGGGTTTCGTCGAGAAGGTGGAGGCTTATGTGGAGAGGCCTGTGACCCTCATCGGAACAGGTCCGGGAGCGGAGGACATAGTGGATCGAAGAACGTTACTTAAAAAATAGTACATACAAAAAACTTTTATACTGGGTGCACAATCTTTTAAGGCGATAAAAATGAGTAAAGCTCGATCGATTACAAGGTTCGTCGCGGGCGCTTCAATCTTTGGCGCTTTATCCTTCATACTGTCAGCTGTGACGGCTCCATACCTCCCCCGGATGCCCGGGTGGGGAATAGCCTTCATCGACCCCGTGAGCATCGTGTGGATCCTATGCTTCCTCATATTCGGCCTATACACAGGATTATTGTGTAGCCTTATAGGCACAATTGGACTAATGTTTTTCGATCCTTTCACACCTATAGGCCCAGTTATGAAGCTCGCCGCCACATTGCCCATCATCTTATCCTTCAACTATGGGTTAAGGCTGTATAAAGTGGTTAACCCTTCAGGTTTATCCTTAAGGTCCTTGAAGGTTTATGTTCCGCTAAGCCTCCTAGGGACGGCTGTGAGAGTAGTGGTAATGCTGGCCGCTAACATACTTCTATTCCTAACCCTGTTCAACGTGGCTCCAGTGCGGTTTTCTCTAGGGTCCATTACTTTCACGGCGTGGACCGCTGTCATAGTGGTCGCGATTTTGATCAATGTGGAGCAAAGCCTATGGGACTGTGCCATCCCATACATCCTTTACTACACGAGTAGGTTGCATGAACGCTTCCAAGCATGGTAACTCACTCATTTGAGGTGAACCAAGCGGCGCGGTTAGACCATTTCTCTCAACGCTCTTAGTGTTGATAGACAATTCTTCAACAATTTATACGCGGCTCTAGGATCAGTTTTAAGGTGCTTCAACGCTTCCCTCACGGTTTCTTCAACAAACCTTAAGGCTTGGAATCGATCTGCGGGTTGTTTCACGTCCACCTCTGGGTAAAATTCAGTAAGTTGGAAGCGTAACGACATGAGTAGGGTAGCATAGTCAAGGCTTTCAATAGCCCTCCACAGATTAAAGCGAAGGGATGAACCGTCAGGGTCACCCTTACATTCCCCCAGCCACATCAAGGCTTCCGTAATGTTTTTCTGAGCCTCCTCGAGCAGTCGGTTCATATTCCATCGACGAGCAAATTCATACGTTGTTTCTTTTCCTGAATTTTCTGCATTCCCGTACCGCGAAGTATACGCTGAGAATTAATGTAAAGCCTGCCAACGCATCGGAGATGAAGTAGATGAGATGGGAAACATTTTGTTCCCTCTCCACCGTATACCAGTTCGCGTTAACCGTCATCGGCCCTTTAACCACAACGACTCTCTGCGTCCCGTTATAGGCTTCAACCCCGCCGTTTACTTCAGACCACCGGGCGAAAACTACTCCTTCTCCCCGGTCTTGCTTCAAAGTGTGGGGTGGCGTAACATACAGGGTTACTAGGGATCCTTCCTCATACCATCCAGATCCCCCGACGAGTCCATGTGAAGATTCCAACGTTAACAAATGTTCCTTTATGTAAATAGCTTTTAACTCCACATCTTTTGTTAAATGGATGATTCGACTCGGTTGACTTTCTCCATCGCTCCAAAACAGGAATTTAAGCCTCGACTTTCCCGCCTGAATTAACCTAGGCACCGTGACGTTATGGATTCCAGGGTTGGTTTTAAGCTCGACGAAGCTCTCCTCAGCTGTGTAGTGGACTTCGTCAAAGTAGATGGTTAATTCACCCGGCTCCGAAGATACCTTCACGGTTAGGAATGCTCGCGGAGTAACCTCCACCGTCATGGGGGGGCTTCCTCCAGCTTTTAGGAGGATACCTTCCCCAAGCCAGTAGGCGTGAAGCTCCAACCATTCCCGCTTCGATGGGATTCTGGGAATATGCAGGCTGAAGTTTCTAGGCTGCCCATCGCTTCCGCTCACCCAGATCGATAAGGCTTTGCCTTCATGATCTTTGGCCACTATGAGGTATGGTTCATTTCGAGTGGACCATGTTTGACCAGTTACGCGGATAGGGGTCAATCCCTCACCTTTGTCCGAAACCCTCACATCTTCAATGTATACGCGGTCATTCGACTCGCCGACGACTTGGAAACCGTTAAAATAATGGGCCTTGGCGTTTTCAATGAACTCGACTATAAGGGAGGTGGAGTTCCAAGTGTATTTTCCTGAGTCCGCTATAGTCCAAACTTCATGCGCTACGTCCGGCACTAGTTGGCATTCTTTAAGCATTTGGGGTTTGGTTGGCGCTCCTTGAAAAAAGCTGAAACCAGAGTCCACGTAAAACTTGGTCATTTTTTCTCCGTAGAGAAGTAGTAGATTCGACCTTAACTTGTGCGCTGCAGCTTTAAAACCGCTTTTAACCGGCACCGTTATAAGGATCACCCCATTAGGGGCTTCCCAACCCTCTGGATCCGCTTCCAGGGCTTCTTGGAGAACAGCGATTCCGCCGACTGAGTAACCCATCAAATAGATAAACCTGTAACCTTCCCGTTTAAGCCAGAGTCGCACCTCTTCCAGCATTCCCGGTCGATAGACGACCGCGTGAACTGTCCGGTTTAACATGGGCTGAGGAATGGGATCTGGTCCTTCCTCCACGACTAGAAATGAATAGTAAACGGTTAAGCCTTCAACAAAACGTCTTGTATTGTAGGATTCAAGCCAAAAGGGGTTAATTCTTAAAACTTCACCTAGAATCCCTCCACCCAACCAGATGATGCATGTGTCGGCGTTGTGATTCTTCCAATAACGCCACGTAACACCACCCACCTGTAAGTTCGCTGAAAAAGGTTTAACTTGAGTTGATTCAAGCCATAAACCTGGTAGGAGCATAACTGTTAAGAGTATGGCCTTGACGCTGAGAGGTCTAAATTTTCTCCTGTGGGCTACGATATAAGTTAAAGGTATTGAGCATGTGGAAAGTGAGCATAAAATAAAGAGGAGGGATATGTTCCTTACCTCGCTGTCCTCTAATGGTTTCCACTCAGCCTTAACGAGTTTCGGTGAGTCTACGGTTAATTCTTCTATGGCCTTTCCGGATTCAAGGTTCCCAGTCCATTTGACGAACCTCCTCACTTCCCCACCCGACTTTACGGTGGGTAAAGCTGAAACGTAGGCCTTAGATCCATTCCAGTACCATCCATCTCCGGAGACAATCCCCCCATTAGCCTCCACTCTAACCCGGTATTGCGGTCTGTAAACTGCGTCGATGTTTAGATTGCCAGTCAAACATATCCTCCGGGAATGTGAAGAAACATTATCGCTCCACCCAACGAAAACCCATCGTTCCACTGGGTTAACGTCGACGATGGGGTCAACCGTTAATTCATGAAGGCCTTTATCACACTCGATGGTTAACGTTCCACCTGTCAGGTTCCATGAGGATTCATCCAACCTCACGATAGGGATGGGAATGTTAGATGTTATAGTTAGATTGGCCTTGGAGCTGGGGGCGTTAATCGACTCCTCGACGTATACCTCAAAGTCCATTGAACCTTGGTCAGGGTCGCTGAACCAGCTGTTAGCCCACCACGCCCTCGTCATCGCCCGCAACCTCCATAGACCACCGTCCAAGGGCGCTTGGATTTGGAAAGTGAAGTTTGAAAGTCCTGGGCCAGTGAATGAGCTAATCATCGTATAGCTGTCTAAGATTATGTCGCGGTCTCGATCCATTAAACCCACATCAACCAGCAACTTATCCTCGTATTCAGCGACCACCAATACGCGAATCAAGGCCCCCGGCTTAACTGTGCTTGGGTGAACCACGTCGACGATTCTCGCAACTTCGAAATTCCCCATCCGAGCCGCGCCTAAAGGGCTCAACGTGAAGAAAATGAGGAGAAGCGAAGCTGCTACAATGGTTAAGGTCATTACCTTGTGGGAAAGCATGGATTAAAACGTGAATTCGTTTGTTTTAAAGTTTAATTCCGAGCCTTAAAGTCACCTATGATCGCGTGATATATTAATCCTCATAGCCTTACGGAACCATTTAATATATAAGGAAGTGGCAAGATACTTTACATTTCATGTCTAGGGGCGAAGTTAACCAACTCACAGGGCCTTCCATGTTCATTGGATTGAACGGCGACGATCTCATTAGCTTTGGAAGCGGTCAACCGGATCTACCTCCACCGGAAAACGTGTTTAAAGTGCTTCCAAACTTTACCTCGTTTAAATATGGGCCGATTCAAGGTCAGAGGCATTTGATGGAGGCCCTAGCCCTCGAGCATCATGTTCCTCCCGAAAACGTCGTCATCACCAACGGGGCCTCAGAAGCCATAGATCTATGTTTTTCAACTTTGCTGAAACCCGGGGACATGGTTCTCCTCACTAAACCATACTACTACGCTTATCCACGTCTAGTGGAGATTAACAAGGGCGTGCCAACCTATACAAGGCTGGTGAAAGGTAAAATCGATTTGGACGATTTCAGAAAAGCCGTGGAAGGTTGTAAAGCGGTGTTGGTGAACTCGCCCGGTAACCCGACGGGTAGTGTTCAAAGCCCCAAGACCTTAAGTGAAGTTGAGAAGATGTGCAATGACCTTAAGGTTTACTTGATTTTCGACGAGGTCTACTGCAATTTAATCTACGAGGGAGAGCATTACTCTCCGAGGGGCGAATATGTGGTGAACGTAAACTCATTTTCTAAAACCTTCGCGATGTGCGGTTTAAGGGTGGGATACCTTTACTCCGAAAACGAGGAGTTCATCAAGGCGATTGTCGATCAGAAAACATACAAGTCGATGAACACTTCAATCCTCTCTCAGGAAATGGCTTTCGAAGCGTTGAAGGCTCCTAAAAGCTTCATCACACATCACTTAGAAGTGTGGAGGAAGCGCAGAGACCTCATCTACAACGGCCTTTTGGATCTGGGATTCGACCTATGGAAGCCGGAGGGCGCTTTCTACGTGTTTCCCAGAGTCGACAACCCGAGGAAAATGGTCTGGGACCTGTATAAACGCTATAAGGTCATCACTTATCTAGGGGAATGGTTTGGGGTTGAGGATCGGATAAGATTGAGTTACGCCCTGGACGCCCGAAAAATTGAGGAGGGCTTGGAGAGGATTAGACAATACTTAAGCGGTTCCTAGATGAGTCAAACGTTAACTGAAAACGGCGGTCGCGGCTCAGAGTTTCCCCCACGGCGAAACTCGTTCGCTGAACCAAACGTTTCGATGTAATCGTTTTGAAGGATTTGTTAACCGTTAATTTAACGGAGCACGGTGAAGTGGGAGCATCAGAGGGCGTCGAATTTACCTCAACGACAGGGTTTTAGCGGCTTTAATCGGGCCCGATGGATCAGGCAAAACTCCCCTCTTAAAATTCACCGCTGGAATTGCTGGAAAACCTTTGAAATGATCGTTTTCGATGGGCGGTTTATTACCCCCGTGAAATCCAGAGGATTTCACAGAGTTATTAATGTTCTGCGTATTCATTGTTGAAGTGAAGTTGACTTTCTTGGGGATATCGATCTGTCAGCCGAAGAAGATCTTTGAGATCCCGTACAACTCTGGGTCTACTGTTTTAAGCTTCGCGACCGCTTCCCCCAACGGTACGGGGACAATTTTACTACCCCTTAAGCTGACCATATGACCGAATTTTCCTTGGGCCACCAAGTCTATGGCGGCTATTCCAAACCTTGTTCCCAAAACCCTGTCGAAGGCTGTGGGAGCTCCGCCTCTCTGTACATGGCCCAAGATGGTAGCCCTAGCCTCCAACCCTGTCCTTTCCTCGATCTCCTTCGCCAAGAAGTTTCCTATTCCGCCTAACCTGACGTGTCCAAACTCATCCGGTCCCCCTGATGTTAAAGATTTACCCAACTGTTTGGGCACCGCTCCCTCCGCGACCACGATGATGCTGAAGTTCTTTCCTCGAGCTTGTCTTCTTCTGATGATCTCGCATACATCTTCAACGTCAAAGGGCTCTTCAGGGATTAGTATGGCGTCGGCTCCCCCGGCGAGGCCGCCGTAAACCGCTATCCACCCCGCATGCCTACCCATCACTTCTACTACCATGACTCGGTGATGGGATTCAGCCGTGGAGTGGAGGCGGTCAATGGCTTCCATGACGATGTTTACAGCCGTGTCGAAGCCGAAGGTGGAGTCAGTAGCGTAGAGGTCGTTGTCAATGGTCTTTGGAACCCCCACGACGGGGCATCCCATTCGATGCAGCCTGTTGGCCACTCCTAAGGTATCCTCCCCACCTATGGCGATGAGCCCCATGACTTGGAGTTGGCGGAGGTTCTCGCAAACCCTCTCATAGCCCCTAGGATATTTATCCGGGTTCGTCCTTGAGGTCCCTAAAATCGTCCCTCCTTTATGCAGTATCCCTGAAACGGAGTCAAGGTCAAGCGGGTGGTAATCTAAATCGATTAAACCCTTCCACCCGTTTCTAATCCCGATTATCTTATATTTGTAGGCTAAAATTCCCTTTCTAACAACGGCTCTAATGACGGCGTTTATGCCCGGGCAGTCCCCTCCACCCGTTAGAATCCCCACTGTTTTTTCGCTCAATGACCCACCTACACCCTCCAAGCCGAGCCTAAAACGTTTATGTTTTTCTGCTTTATCATCTCGATAAGCTCCTTCCTCGCCGCCCCCAGGTATTTTCTAGGGTCAAACTCCTTAGGATTCTCAGCTAGAAACTTCCTTACGATGGCTGTGAAAACGAGGCGTCCATCGCTGTCTATGTTGATCTTGCAAACCGCTGACTGAGCCGCCCTCCTCAACTGCTCCTCAGGTATTCCAGCCGCACCCTCCAGGTTTCCTCCAAACTCGTTTATGATTTGTACATACTTGGGTAGTATGGATGAGGCCCCATGGAGGACGATGGGGAATCCAGGTAGTCTTCTAGCGACCTCCTCTAAGATGTCGAACCGCAACGTAGGTGGCGGTTCCCCAGGCTTTATCTTAAACTTGTATGCTCCATGAGAAGTGCCGATGGAGATGGCTAGGCTGTCGACGCCCGTCTTTTCCACGAAGTCCTTAACCTCCTCTGGGTTGGTGTAATGGGATTTCTCAGCGTGGACATCTTCCTCAATGCCG
>Ga0123519_10010739_pt1 | contig 13593 bp, 13 predicted proteins | sample YelNatPaOPRAMG02_FD_87396 | JGI IMG/M metagenome (GOLD analysis project Ga0123519, IMG submission 87396) | Hot spring microbial communities from Yellowstone National Park - Yellowstone National Park OP-RAMG-02 (version 2) | ecosystem: Environmental > Aquatic > Thermal springs > Hot (42-90C) ...
CGGCTGACAACGGTAAAAGCCCGACCCGTTTGAAGAGACGCTTGCTTCAAGTTTAGGGCAATTTCGCGGTTGATATCCTGCGCCTTCGGCAAGGGATACGATCGCGAATTGGTCAGGATATAGACAATCGCATCCGGCTCTTTTAGAACGCTTGTCAGGTTTTGAACATCCCAGCGCGTCAAAACGGTCACATCGCGCACTGTCTGTGTCCCGGTGGGGTCATCATCCAGCACGACGATTTTTACCCCTTGCTCGCTAACCTTTTGTTGAATGAAAGGCATTAAATCCTGCGGCCATTCCGGCGGCAGGCTGTCAAAAAATTTTTGTTTTTCAATCATATAAAACTACGTTCCTCCAAAGTCAACCATTTTAACGAATCTTCACTGGACATGGAAGGTTTATACTCTAATCCGATAAAACCAATATAACCCAATTGCTCCAAAACCGTAAACACAGCAGGGAAATTGATTTCACCGGTGCCCGGTTCATGACGACCAGGAACATCGGCAAGCTGGATATGGCGGATGAGAGGAAAATGATGGGTTATCGTCTCAATCAGATTCCCCTCTGTCCTTTGGGCATGGTAAAGATCATATTGTAGACCAACATTAGGATGGCTTACTCGATGGATAATTTCAACAGCTTGCTCCGTGTGAGTTAAAGCATAATTGGGAAAGTCATAGGGGTTAAGTGGCTCAATTAATAACTGAACTCCCACTTGGGCTGCTATCGGTGCTGCCCAAGCAAGATTCTCAATCGCACAATTATATTGCTTCTCCAAAGTTACGCCGTCGACTTGTCTGCCAAACATCATGTTGAGACGAGTACAGCCTAACTGCTGTGCCGCTTCGAGCGCATCTAAAAAGCTTTTGCAAAAATAATCTCGACGATATGGATTACTTAATGTCCCCCACTCTTTTTGCTGAATATCTCCAGGTGGCAAGTTAAACAAAGCCACGTATAATTTATGCTCTAACAGTTGCTGGTGTATTTTATCAACACCAACTTCATAAGGAAATAAAAATTCTACTGCTCTAAATCCATATTCCGCAGCTTTCGCAAATCGCTCCAGAAATTCAACTTCGGTGAATAACATATTTAAATTGACCGAAAAGCGTAGTTTTGTTACTCCACCTCCAATTGCTTGCATTATTTGAACCACATCGCCATCCTTGAGCAAACGGTTGTGATCGCGTTCAAGCTGACCATTCACCGAACTGATTACATGAGTTTCGATCTGAAGCTGCGCGAGTAAGTCTCCCAACGTTGCCGCATCTGGCAGGGTCAATGTCAACCTGCCATTGCTCTTTGCTAGCTTCTCTCGAAACATGCCAAAAAGGACGACCGTTACCTGCATTCTGCCTTGCTCACATTTTTGCAATGAACTGAGCCAGATGCTCCACTGCCAGGCGCGGGCTGGAGAGGATCGGTATGCTCCGCGTCTCTTGCGGCAACGATTCTACCACGCGCGCCATTGACGCCTGCGCCAGGACAATCACCTCCACTTGGGGGATCAGTTCATTTAATCCTGCCGAAACGATCTCATCGTGGCGTGTGGTATCTCCCGCTATGACCGCTTGAAAAGCGCCTTCACATAATTTTGAAACCACCTCGACTGTCTTTCCCTGTTTGGAGGCGGTGCGTTGGATCAAATCGGCGGTGGGGTTAAGCGTGGTTTGCAGGGTCGCTGCCACACCAATTCGAGCCCCTGTTTGTACTGCCAGTTCCGCCATCGGCTCATCCACTCTCAACACCGGCACATTCACGAGTGCCCGCCCGAGCTCCACTGCCGGCCCCATAGAAGAACAGGTTACCATTATCACCTCCGCACCAGCTTCTTCCGCAAAAGCAAGATAACCGCATAACCGGCGTATGGTCGTCTTGGAAAGCTGATTGGCACGGATTGTGTTCTGCAGCAAGCTCTCATCCACCATGTGGAAGATATCTATTCCTTTGAGAAGTTCATCACTCAAGGACTTAAATGTGCCGGCTAAACCGGCCACTGTATGAAGATATGCTAAACGAGTCAAAATATACCTCTTCTCTATCTAGGTTTTATTGATCCAAGATTTAAAGCGAAGATTCTAATCATGGCTTGAAGTGTAAGATAGACTTTGCGCTAGACTGTTCGCAGTAGCCGCTCTTTACCCGTTGGTTTTGGCCAGCGTTCTGCTAATGAGCTGTTTAACTCAGCTACTTTTTCAACCGAAAAATTCGACGACTGGCAAAAAGCAAAAAATTCGCTTTCCAGTTCATCAATCTCGCGCGCCACATCGGCTAACTCTTGCAAAGGAATTTCCGGTGGAATCAGCAACACCCCATGTTGGTCACCCACCAGCAGATCGCCTGGTTTAATCACAAGCCCCGCCACGCGCACACTGCCGCCATAGTCAATGAACGCTCCATAGCCGTGCGACGGCAAAATGTGTGTCGAAAAGAAATGAAAATTCAGCTTAGCCACCCCGTCCAGGTCACGCGCTGCCCCTTCGGTCACCATCCCCACACATCCTAAAGCCTTATGCACATTGGCATTCCACTCCCCCCACATCGCCCCCTTGGGCGGGGAATCGATATCCTGCACCACTGCCACCTTCGGGCCCGGCTGGTCAGCTACCCAGCGCCAATATTCCGGCTCCGAGATACCCGGCCGCACCTCGCTGGGGGGTTGATCCGTGCTCACGCGTGCCGTTACCGCATACCCAACCATAAGAGGCAAGTTAGGATAGTGACACTTTAGAGTATGATTACAGTATCCCTCATTAGAGGGGATGACCCCGAACGTTTCAATTGCGTTCGCCAAAGTAGGAACGGTAAACTTTCGAATAGCGTCCAGTTCTTCGTTTGAGTAAATTTTCGTCATATACTTTTCCTTTATTTGATTTTGGATTTATCCAAATAACCACTCGGTACAGATCATATAAGCGAACAGGATTGACATGATGGATAAGATTTCTCCATCACAACGCAGAAGTATATAACAAAAGAAGTATAAGCCCTATCTTGGTAATCCTGTAAATCCTGTCTCAAATTAATTCCACATCTTACTTTCCAAATTGCATCTCGGCGGCGTAAATTCCACCGCCGAAATGCTTTTCCGGGACTGAAGGAGAAGATGGAGGAAAACCTACTGTCACACTAGCTAACTTTGGATTCCGGAAGCCAATCTAAACCAAGCGCAGATAACTTTGCAGGAGTAGGATTCCCAGTTGTCATATCCCATTCAGCCAATTTATAATAGGTATCCTTCATGAACTCAAATTCTTCGGGCTTATAATACACCCCGGCAGTTGGGCCTGTCCCTTTGAGCGGGGTAAAGAATTTCTTCGTCAGATTGTCCTGTTCACGCGTGAACCCTTCGCGGGCATTGAACACCCGCATCATATTGATCCGCCGCTCACCAATCTGCAAAAATTCATCCAGCGTCATATCCCAACCGGTTGCATAATTGATCATCTCCACTGTCTCCAGCGGGCTGTAGAGCTGCCAGCCAACCCCGTAAACGAACATGCAAAGGGCAAAGGAATCTAATGCCGAGAAAACCTTTTGTGTGGTGTAAGCCATGCGTACTTTCTCAGCGGTGATGCTTCCTGGCGGTTGCAGCTCTGTCAACCCCAATTGTGCCATATTGCGCTGTGCCATCTCATCCGCGTTCCCTTCTTCATAGAAAGGATCATGTTCGGAAGACATGTGGTCAGCGCCGAAGGGATTAACCGCGTAAATCAATCCCAAGCTGCGTTTAAATTGCGGCATGTGCGCCGGCATTTCTTGCCCCTTGGCGGTGATGAGGAAATCTGAGGCATTTCTACCGATCACCTTCGCCGCCCTTTCTGTGCCTTCGGCTAATACATTGCCAAAGCCTTCTCGTTTACCGATCATTTCCACTAGCTTCACCATCGTTTCGGCATTGCCAAAATGAAGGTCCAACCCGCCAGTGTCTTCAAGCGTGAGCAACCTGTTCTCAAAACATTCCATTGTAAAAGCTACCGTCGCTCCGCATGAAATGGTGTCCATGCCATACTGGTTGCATAATTGATTAGCCAGCGCCACGGCATGCATATTATCTACCCCACAATACGATCCAAAAGCTGCCATGGTCTCATATTCAGGCCCCCCAAAACGAGGAAGCACCTTTTGATTCAGATACTCCGTCTCCACCACCCGCTTACATCTAACTGTGCAGGAATAGCAAGTATCCCGTTCAACCAGGATAGTTTCCGTCATTAATTCACCAGCAATGGATTCAAATCCTTCAAATTGGCCCTCATTAAAATTACGCGTCGGCAATTGGCCCACAGCCTGACAGCCAGCAACATCACCGGTAGTGCCATGCTCGTGTAAGAACTGAACCGCTGGCGTATCCGGAATTCGCTTTGTGCCATTGCGGAATAAGCGCGTCAATTCCTGCGGGCGGGCTGCTTTAACTCGGTTAGGGCTGCCGCGCACCACCACCGCCTTTAAGTTCTTTGAACCCATCACCGCCCCAACACCGGTACGCCCATTGGCGCGGTTAACCATGTTCATGATGGAGGCAAAGCGCACCAGCTTTTCTCCAGCCGGTCCAATCTGGGCGATTTCCACTTTCTTATCCCCCAACTCCTCTCGGATAATATCCTCCACATCGCCGGTGGTCTTTCCCCATAAATGGGAGGCATCCCGAATTTCGACTTCCCCATCATGAATCCACAAATAAACCGGTTTTGGGGATTTGCCGCGCACCACAATACCGTCAAAACCGGCAAATTTCATCTCCGCTGGGAAAAAGCCACCGCATTGAGAATCGCCAATCGCATTTGTCAACGGCGATTTGGTGGTGACCACCATGCGGGATTGGCCGGAGATAGGCAAACCGGTGGGCACACCCACAAAGAAAGTGATCACGTTCTCCGGGGATAAGGCGTCAATCTTTGGCGGTACTTCGCGCAGGATATAACTCAATCCCATCGCGCTTCCGCCGCCATATTTCCGGTAGAATTCTTCCGGCGGGATTTCAACCCAGGTTTTGCCTTCCGTTAAGTTGACATGTAGTATTTTGCCGTTAACTGCTGATAGAGCCATGGTTTTCTCCTTTCAAAAAAATCTTCATTCCTCGCCAACCAATAATCCTGTATTGTTCACAGATTCACTAGCTGTGTCTTTTAATACACCAAAACCCATGAAGATACTGGTCAATTGGTGCACATACTTCTGAAATTCAGCGCTCTCCCGCACCGCAATCGTGCGCGGCCGCGGTAAATTTATCTCAATTTCCTCGGCAATCACGCCGGGCCGGGGGGTAAAAACGACAACCCGATCCGATAATTGAACCGACTCAGGAATACTATGTGTCACAAATAATACCGTCTTCTTGGTTTGCAGCCAGAGCTGTTCCAAGTCAACTCGCAATTGCTCGCGGGTGATGGCATCCAGCGCTCCCAATGGCTCATCCATTAACACTAAAGGGGGGTTATGAATGAGTGCCCGACAGAAAGCAGCCCTTTGCTGCATTCCCCCCGATAGCTCAAAGGGATAACGATTCTCAAATTCTCCTAATCCAACCGACCTTAGCAAACCCTTTGCTCTTTCTAAATATGCTTCGGTTTTTAACCCGCGCATTTCAATTTGTAATAATACATTTCCAAGGACATTGCGCCAATCTACCAAAACCGGTGTTTGGAATACAATGCCTATATCCGTCTGCGGAGATTTAACCAGGTTTCCATTAAGCCATATCTCTCCGGCTTCATATTCGAGTAATCCACCCACTAATAATAACAATGTACTCTTCCCACATCCAGAAGGACCTACAATAGATATAAATTCACTTTCACGGATTGTCATATCAACAGGTCCTAAAGCATGAATGGGGCCTGATTTACTTTGATATATTTTTTTTAAGCCCTTTATTTGAATTAAATCTTTCAATGTTACCTCCAAAGGGGAAGGTAACTGTCACCATAATAGTGACAGTCACCTTTGAATACACTATTTTGCACAAGGTATAAATTGGTTGGTATAGAATTGATCTGCAGTCATGGTTGTTTCAAGACCTTGATATTGCTTCTTCAGTTCCAATACCCCAGCCCAGTCCTCAGGTACATTCATTCCTAAACATTTGTTTTTATTATTTGGTGAATATAGAATATCTAAAGAGACATCCAATTGTTTACGCACCATTGTTTCCGTATCAGCCAATTGGGCATTATAATCCACCAATGCTTTTGTACACGCATAACGGTTGTCTAGGCACGCTTGAATCGATTCAAGTGTTGCATCTACCATTCGTTGAACCAGATCGGGATTATTTTTGACAGTATCTTGATGTGACACAATTACATACCCAGGCTGGGCAACACCGTAATCAGCATAGTTAAAAATAATTGGGTGATCTCCGCCTTCTTGTTCAATTTGAGCGGGTTTATCATCGATTCCAGCCAGAATACATGGGGCGAGATTTTGGAGGTAACTGCTTACCAAAGCACTTTCAGCTACATTGGTTAACTTTACATCATCCAACGTCATTCCCTCATGCGCAAGGGCAACCGGGAAGTAGTCGTTTACTCCCGCGCCTGCTGTCGTCATTATCTTCTTCCCTTTCAAGTCCTTGAACTCTTTTATCCCTGAATCTGGGCGACATAGAACCGCATCCGTCCCCATTGCATCAACAGACATAACCCCGATGACCGGCGCACCGCCGACCATGTTGCTGATTAAAGCGCCATTGGAAGCATAGGCAAAGTCACTATCTTTATTTGCCACTAATTTAACTGCATTGCTGGAACCATTACCTTGTTTGATAGCAAGGTCGATATTATGCTTCTCATAAATTCCTAGTTCCTTCCCGTATACAAAGGCTGCGTGAATTCCATAAAATGACCAATTCAGCCGTAATGTCACTTTATCCATGGCTGGTTGGGGTGTTGCAGTAATGATTTTTTCTTGTACCACTGGCGAACCCTCTACCACTACTGTTTCGACAACTGTGACAGTCTCAACAACTTTTTGTGGCTGAGGTGCACATCCGCTTAGTATCGCTAACAGAGCGACAAAAGTCATTACACGATAAATGGCTTTCATTCAAAACCTCCTTTTTCTCTACTAATTGAACCCAATGAAATAATGTGAAGTAAATGAATTGAATTGTTTTTCTTAAACCTCCTTTCTGTTAATTCACATTTACCCATTTTTATAAACTCCCCTTTCCAAATACAGAAACCCGCTGAGATACGTGCCAAGGTATCATCCGTTTCTCAACCAATTGAACAATGTAAAATACCAATAGTCCTAGCAAAGTTAACATAAAAATAATGGCAAATGCTAAATCCATCCGCAGCTGACCCGTTGCAATCTGAATGTAATACCCCAGCCCGGCATCTCCACCAATCCATTCTGAAATTGTCGCTCCCACTGTAGCATTCACCGCTGCGCCTTTTAAACCCACAAACAACTCTGGTAGTGCAGCTGGGAGGCGGATCTTCCAAAACATCCTGAGCTGATTCGCACCCGTCGATCGGCTAAAATACACCATCTCTTGACTGAGCGAAGTAAATCCTAATATCCCATTTAATAAGATAGGGAAAAAACATACCAGAAAGACGATGATCATTTTAGGCAGGAAACCAAATCCAAACCAAGTGACAAAAATAGGCGCAAAAGCTATTTTCGGTACCATCTCCAATGCCACCGCAAACGGATAAAAGGTCTGTCGTAATAACCTGGAAAAGGCGGTTAACATGGATAACGGAACTCCGATAGCAACTGCAATGGCAAATCCGACCAAGGTTTCATAACCGGTCACCAGCGTGTAATCCCATATCAGATCAACATTCTTAATAAATTGGCGGATAACACTCGACAAAGATGGCAAAATATAACGTGGTATGCGAAAGACAGCCACCGCGAATTCCCAAAACAACAGAAAAGCGATCACAAATAACACAGTATTTTTGGTATCCGCAAACCAATTCCGCACACTGGTGAACACCGTGCGAGTAGTCGAGGGGGTAACTTCATTAGACATCTCTCATCTCCAAATTGGGCAAAACTCTGATCGAATTGTTTAAATCCAACCGGAAATCCATTTATGGTAAAAATTATGGTACCTAAACAGAACTCTTCGGCTACTTTATCCAATCCGAAATTCACGTTCCATCCTTCCAATCACATCATCTAGAATTTGCAGCGCCTGGTCAATCTCCTCTTTCTCGATAACCAAAGGCGGCGCAAAGCACAAACGGTTGTAGTAGTATCCCGATGAAATGCACAACACCCCGCTGCGCACCAGCTCACCTGTCATCCAGGATGTCTCTTCGGCAGCTGGTTCTTTTGTCTTGCGGTTCCTCACAAATTCCAGGCTCAAATACAACCCCAACCCTTCTGCCAGCCCAATTGAAGGGTGTTTTGCAGCGAGCTGCTTAAGTCCATCCAGAAAATACGCACCTTTTTCTGCCGCCCCGGCCACAATACCATCCCGCTCATAGATCTCAAACACCTTCACGCCACCCGCGCATGCCGCAGGATAGCCGGTAAAGGTGGACGAATGGGCTGCCGGGCCCCATGAGTCCATGATCTCCTTGCGACCGATCACGGCCGAAAGCGGTAAACCATTTGAGAGCGATTTGGCTGTGGCAATCAAATCAGGCGCAACCCCGGCGTGCTCAATTGCCCACAGCTTACCTGTCCGCCCCATGCCATTCTGCACCTCGTCGCTGACAAAGATATAATCGTACTTCTCTGCAATTTGCTTCATCTGCTGCAGATATGGCAACGGCGCCAGCATATACCCCGCCGAACTTTGGAACGGCTCAATGAGCATAGCCGCCACATTGGTTACATTTGCGCGTGGGTTATTCAACCAGGTTTCCTTGCTCTGGAACATCTTTTCCAGCTGATCGGCACAAAACAGATCGCAGGCGGGATATTCTTTTCCAAACGGACAGCGATAACAATACGGGAAAGGGATACGCACAACCGCCGTGTCCATAGGCGGAATTGGATAACTATAAGCCATCATCGGCGCCTTGCTGGTCAGCCCCATCGCCATGGCGGTGCGCCCGTGGTAATCCCCCCAATGGGTCAGGATGATCGGCTTGCCGGTGTACCAGCGTGCCAGCTTTATAGCTATCTCCACCGCTTCACCGCCGGTCACCGCCCACATCACCTTCTTTTCAAAATCTCCCGGCATGCTTTCGGCCAAAAGCCGGGCCAATTCCGCCCGCGACTCCATGGGAAGTTCAGCAAAATGGCTGATTTTATCCATCTGGGCTTTGATGGCTTCATTGACCTCGGTGTTGGCATGTCCTAACGCGTTTACTGTAAAACCAGCATGTAAATCGATATACTCCCTTCCATCTACATCATAAACCTTAGCTCCTTTGCCGTGGTCAAGCACCGGCGGGCTAGGGAAAAGAGAAAAATCTAGATGTCCAGTTGATTCGTATTGTAATGTTTTCAATAAGATCTCTTTATTGCGAGGACCCCCCGCAAATTTTTCCACTCGGTCTGAGAGCGATTCAACAGTTGCCCCCATTCTTTTTCGTTCTTCAAGTATTCTTTTTTCAAACGATGTAACCAATTTAACCTCCTTGTTCATCTCATTGTTATTAAAAAGCGCCATTATGAGATTGTTCTAAAATGCGTTTTTCAACCCCATCCTCCATTTCCATTCGCGCTAATAAACCACTGCCGGCATCATTGATATGTTTGCGAATGACCTCTTCCGCTAGCAATGGATTCATACTTTTGATACTATCGAGAATAGCCTGGTGGGATACTTCATCACTGACCATATCAGATCGATATAACTTCGTATTCAAAATAAACATCAATGTCATCGCCTGCAGGTTATACAATACATCCAATAACATGTTATGCTGGCAGTTCTGAACGCTGATCTCATGAAACTTCATATCCGCTTTGATTGTTTCTGCATAATCCCCTTTTTGCTCCATCTCTCCCATTCGCTTCACCAGTGCTTCCATTTCATTCAAAGTGTCCTCATCAAAAGCGCCGTTTTCCATACTCAGCCGTACCGCATACGGCTCTAGCAACGCCCGCAGGGTGTATATTTCCTTGACCATCTGGGGGGTTAAATACGAAACAAATGCTCCCCGGTAGGGAATAATTTCAACAATACCCTCCTGCGCTAAAAGGCGCAGCGCCTCCCGCACCGTGCCGCGGGATATATTGAGCGATTCACTCAGTTCTACTTCGTGTAGGGGATTTCCGGGTAAAAGGTTGCCCTTTAGAATTTCTTCTTTGATTGCGTTCGCAGCGGTAATAGCGAGGGTTGGTGGACGTTCCACTTTTTGGATCATAGCTTTCCTTTTTTTGTTTAACAATAGATTGTTGAACAATTAATCGTTACACAATTTTAATTATAGGATATAATAAATATTAAGTCAAGTCATTTATGGCGTAGAAGGTGCACATTCAAGAATTCATGTTTTTAGAAAGCTTTTCCCGAGGCGTTGTCATATGCAAGAACCGGCTTCTGTCATTGATATCCAAGCACTTTCACTAAATATTTTTCCTTTTAGAGGAGGTTATTGTGGAAAAGTCATCGGAAACTAAAAAACTGAAATGGTATCAAAAAATTATTTATGGGACTGGTGATTGGTCACTCTCCTCGTTCACCACTATACGCGCCTTGCTCTACACTATCTTTCTCACCGATGTTGTCCGCCTCAATCCTGGGCTTGCCAGCTTCTCAGCTCTCATCGGTGTTGCCTGGGATGCCATCAACGACCCCCTCATCGGTGCCATCAACGACCGTATCCGATCTAAATGGGGTCGCCGACGTCCCTTTCTCCTCCTATTTGCCATCCCTTTTGGCTTGAGCTTTCTCCTGCTCTGGTGGGTGCCGCCCACTGACAGCCAAGCTATCAAAATGATTTATGTCACTCTGGCTTTCATGTTCAGCGATACGCTTCATACTTTAGTAAATGTACCTTATCTAGCCTTGATTCCAGATATCAGCCATGATTATGATGAACGTACCTCCCTATCGGGTTATCGAGTTTTATTTAATTTACTTGCGACTCTGGTGACTGCAGTAGCTGCCCCAACGATAGTAAACGAAGTTGTGCGCAATGGAGGCAACCCACAGCAAGGATATATTCTGGTTGCCGGAATATTTGGCGGCATTGCTGCAATACCTTTCTTAGTCATACCCTTTCTATTTCATGAAACAAAAACCGACCTGGGGGAACCAGAAAAAATCGATATGAAACGGATGTGGCAAGTCATCCACCGCAATAAACCTTTTCTTTACGTTACAGGATTGTATTCTTTTACTTGGATAGCTTTTGATTTAGTATCGCGTATGTTGCCATTTTTTCTGGTTTATTGGGTAGGTCATGGTGATTCGCTCGCTAGTCGTCGTCTTTTAGGACAAGATTTTGCCCTGGAATCGCTGGCAATGGGCGGTTTAATGGTGGTATCGGTTATTTCTATACCACTTTGGACATTTCTATCAGCTCATTTAGGAAAGAAGATCACCTATATTATTGGCATGGCTTTTTGGATTGTCGTCTTAATGGCATTATTATTCGTCCAACCGGGACAGGTAAATCTGACTATTTTCCTCTCAGCCCTGGCAGGATTAAGCGTGGCTACAGCAAGTATTTTACCTGAATCAATGCTTCCGGACTCAGTCGATTGGGATGAATATACTTATGGGGAACGAAACGAAGGCCTTTTCTTTGGCGCAATTACTCTCTTTCGTAAACTAAGTAGCGCATTAGCTGGTTTTATTGCTCTACAAGTTCTCAATATTTTTGGCTATCAAGCGCCCCCCGAGGGAGTAACCGTCTTTCAGCAATCCCATTCGGCACTTACCGCTATCAGATGGTTGAGTGGACCAATCAATGCTGTCTTAGTTCTCGTCGCTATTATTATTGCTTGGTATTATCCACTCACTCGTGAGATATATCAAAAAATCCGGGCTGAATTGGATGCCCGCCAAACCAATTTCGCACCGTGAAAATTAAAAATAACCCCATAAGTTTATCTTAATAAAGGAGATTTCGGATGAAATTATTTCTCGATTTATTGCGGACATTTGGAATTTTTCTAGGAAGCCTATTGATCGGCCGGAGTCGGTATTCCTCAAAATCACGCATGCAATTAATGCAAATTGGTTCAGGTATATTTTTGATCAGTTTAGGCAGTTTATTGAATTACTGGATGCTGCGCCGAAACCACGCTGTTCCGCCGCGTGGCATCTCCCTCCAATCCTGGCCAGTGGTAAAAGACGGCTTGCATAATTCCAATACCGACATGATCTACTGGAAAGATCATTTCTACCTGATCCATGCCGCCTCGCCCTATCATTTTGGCTCGAAAAAGTGTCACCTCAAGCTCTGGCGCTCCACCGACGCCGTCCATTGGGAGCAAATCGCCCGCTTCAGTGTTGCTCCCGAAGATATCCGCGACCCCAAATTCGCCCCTATTGGCAACCGGCTATACCTTTATGTCCTTCTCAATCGTACCTTCAACCCTGAACCGTACACAACCGGATTCACATGGAGCGAAGACGGCGAAAACTGGTTAAACATTAGCCTCATCCAACCCGAAGGCTGGCTCTTCTGGCGCCCAAAATCTTTAGATGGCAAAACATGGTATGTCTCCGCGTATTGGTGGGAACACGGTGAATCCATCCTATTGCGCTCCAGCGACGGGGTAAATTGGCAGAAAGTTTCTACCATCTACCACGGCGACCGCAACGATGAAACAGACATTGAATTTCTGCCTGATGGCAGCCTGATTGCCACTGCCCGTTTAGAATTTAGCGAGGATTTCATCAATGGCGACCCCCAAGGCTCAACCCTCATTGCCACTAGCCAATCGCCTTATGAGACTTGGGTTGTGCACAAAAAAGACAGCCTGACCCGCCTGGATGGACCCTGTCTCTTCCGTTACAATGATCATGTATATGCCGTCGGCCGCTATCAACCCATCAAAGACCGCCCCTTCTTCTATCCGGGCAGTATCTTTAGCCGCAAGCGCACTTCCCTTTTCCGGCTGCGGGAAAGCGGGTTGACCCATCTGGGCGACCTGCCCTCTGCCGGGGATACCTCCTACGGCGGTGTCGTTCAACGCGGAGATGACTTCTTCATTGAATACTATACCAGTGATATCCTCCACGACTACCCCTGGATCGTGGGCATGTTATCTCCCTCCGAGATCCGCATGGTGTGCCTTTCTCTCAAAGAGCTAGAATCCTATGCAAATACGATGAGTTAGTGATGCATTTGTCCTCTCCATAACTTTACCCCATATAAAATCCCCCGCAGCTATTCTGCGGGGGATATTCCCCTCTTCAAAACCGTATTCCGATATTTAAAGATTCGCTTGGGTTGGTTCTGTTTGCGGAACTCCCTGCCGATCAAATATTCTACCCGGCCGCCAGGGTGTGCCTAACAGCGGCAATAACCAGCGATCCAGACCAATCCAGCCGGCATTCTTCCAAGCCAAAATCAAGAGAATGGACAGGGTGAACAATACCGGGTTTACGCTTGCCGAGCCAGCCATCATGAAGTTCCAATTCATGAAACCACCGACGAACGCAGCGATCCCAACGAAGGCGCCCAATATCATCGCTACACCTACAAGCAG
>Ga0123519_10010741_pt1 | contig 13592 bp, 4 predicted proteins | sample YelNatPaOPRAMG02_FD_87396 | JGI IMG/M metagenome (GOLD analysis project Ga0123519, IMG submission 87396) | Hot spring microbial communities from Yellowstone National Park - Yellowstone National Park OP-RAMG-02 (version 2) | ecosystem: Environmental > Aquatic > Thermal springs > Hot (42-90C) ...
GATAATTTAGTGGTCACTTATGATTTCTATGATGAAGATGGCGGAATGGATATGGGAACGGAGTTCACTTGGTATCGCAATGGTGTAATATCAAATTTCAAAGGTGTTGGTCAAAATATATTGCCTTCTAGCTCTACATTGAAAGGTGAGGAATGGTATTGTATTGTTAAACCAAAGGATGGGGCAAGGTTTGGCAATCCAGTGAAATCTCCTGTCGTAACGATAGCTAATTCTCCCCCAGTTCTTAAAAGTGTTGAAATTCTGCCAACAAATCCCAGATCAGATGCAAAACTGACTGTGAAATATGATTATCGCGATGTTGACGATGATAGAGAGTCTGGAACAGAGGTCCAGTGGTATAGGAACGGCGAGCCAAAATTTAAGAAGGTTATCGTTTCTGAAGCAGATAAGGTCTTGCCACTTGCCATAGCTAAGGGAGAGAAATGGCATGTGATTGTGACGCCGAGTGATGGGTTTGATCGTGGTATTCCGATGACCTCTGCAAGTGTTACTATATCAAATTCTGCCCCTAAGATAGAAAATCTCACTGTTTCTGGTAATTCAGGCAATATAGCTATCACGTTTGATCTTATTGATCTTGACAATGACAACTGTGATATTATGATTGAGTATCAAGGCGGAACTGCTTCAGTAAATTGGGTTAAAGCAACAACACTTGAGCCTACTACGAAAATTTCTCCAACAAAGGGATTAAGGTTTACATGGGTTTCTAGGACTGATGAACTCGGAAATAAATCCGATGATTATAGAATAAGGGTAACTCCTAACGATGGAAGTTTGACAGGTGATACCGTTGTCTCAAATAAATTTACTATTAACAATAACTCTTTGCCATCTGCATCAAGCCTTAGGATATTGCCAGAATTGCCAAAGAGTTCAGATGATCTTCAGGTAAGTTATACTTTTGTGGATGCTGACGGCGATAAAGAAGGACAACCAGAGATTAAATGGTATAAAAATGGGGCTCATCAAGTAATATATGATAATAGGAAAGTGCTTCCAAGTTCAGCGACAACAAAGGGTGACAGATGGTATTATACAATTAAGGTATTTGATGGCAAAGATTATGGAGGAATGCAGCAGTCATCAAGTGTTACCATAGTCAACGCTCCGCCAACCGCTATTGATGTTAAATTATCGCCAGATTATCCGAAAATTGGTCAATCACTTGTTGCAAGCTATCGTTATCAAGATGCTGATGGTGATTCCGAACAAGGAACAAAAATAGAATGGTATAAGAATGGTGCTTATCAGAAAGATTACGATAATCTTAAAACTATACCGGGAAACATTCCTATTTCAGGGGAAGAATGGTATTTCACAGTTAGACCTAAAGATGGATTTGACTTCGGTCTTCCTGTGCAGTCAAACAAAGTGTATATAGCTAACCTTCCGCCTCAGGTCAGCTCTTTAAGTATATCGCCATCTAATCCGCTTACCACAGATAATCTTATAGCTTCTTATGTATATGTGGACCCAGAAAACGATCCAGAGAGCGGTTCTAAAATATCTTGGTATAAAAACAATGTTATTCAAACAAAATATAACGATCAACTTATAGTGCCGTCAGATGCTACTGCGCGAAGGCAAGTTTGGTATTTCACAGTTGAACCTAAAGATGGCAGACAATTTGGCGAGCTTAAACAATCAGGGTCGGTGATCATTGGCAATACTCCGCCAAAAGCCACTAATGTTGTTTTGTCGCCACCTTATCCGCTTAGGACTGATGATCTTGTTGCAAGCTATGACTATTTTGATGCTGACGGTGACCCTGAGGGCAGAACTGAGATCAAATGGTATAAAAATAATATATTGATGTCTAAGTATGACGGCTTGAAGAAAGTGCCAAGCAAGGATTTATCAGATAGGGAAGTCTGGTATTTTACTGTTAGACCGAAAGATGATTCTGATTTTGGGGAAGTTCAAACTTCTAACAAAGTTGAGATTGGCAATCCGATACCAAGAGTGAATAATTTATTTATAAAACCTGATAATCCGTTGACTACTGATGATTTAGTTGCTAATTATACTTATATTGATCCAAATGGTATTCCTGAGTCGGGAAGCCTGATAACTTGGTATAAGAATGGAGTTGCCCAATCTGAGTATAACGATCTGAAAATTTTGCCGTCAAGTGCAACAAGAAAAGGGGAAAGATGGAATTTCTCTGTTAAGCCAAAAAACGGCAGTCTCTTTGGTGAGGAGCAATCATCCGCACCTGTTGTGATCGCTAATAGTATCCCAAAGATAACGACTGTAATCCCACAACCTCAGGAACCGACTACTGATGATGATATACTTGCTGACTATATATTCAATGATCCAGATGGCGACAAAGAAGCTAAAAATGAGATCAGATGGTATAGAAACGGCGTTTTACAAACGGATTATGATAATTTTACTAAACTGCCTTCGTCAGCAACAAAGAGGAATGAAGAATGGTATTATACAGTCAGGGCAAGCGATGGCACTTCATTTAGCGAGTTGGCGACTTCCGTCAAGTTCAGGATAAGGAATGGCAAGCCAAAAGTCACCGATGTGGTTATATCGCCAGCAAATCCAAAGACTACTGATGATCTAATTGTAAGCTATAAATATGCAGATACAGAAAACGATCCAGAATCCGGGACAGAGGTAATATGGTATAAAAATAACGTCAATCAACAGGAATTCCATAATTTGAAAGTTGTTCCTGCATCCGCTACGGTAAAAGGTGATAGGTGGTATTGCACTGTTACACCAAGGGACGGGATAGATTTTGGCAATCCTGTTTCATCGTCTATAGTTAGCATAAGTAATACTAATCCTGTTGCTTCTGACATCTCTGCTGTTGTTAGCCAAGTGTCAAGAGGTAAAGCTGTGAATATAATTGCAATTGGTAAGGATGTTGATGAAACTGATGCGGGTCCTGCGTTGAAATGCCAGATCAGCTATAAGATTGGGAATACTCCGTGGGTTCCTTTAAATGTGGAGTATGTAGAATCGCCAAATCCACAATGGAAGGCTAATTTTAGTCCCGATGCTAATGCTGTCCTTGGCGATTATGATTTTAGGGCAAAGTTCGTTGATTCCTCACAGGCAGAGAGCGATTGGCTTGAAAAATATAGATTGGTGACAGTAAATAATAGCTTGCCTGTTATAAGTTCCAGTCTTGATGACCTTCGTGTAACAGAGGATACTGTCAAAGAGTTTGATCTGACCGATTTTGGAAATGATTATGAGAATGGAAAAAATTTGACGTGGATCCTTGACGAAAATAGTGTTGACAATAATCTGTTTAGTGCGAGGATGCTGCGTGGCAAAGTTTTAGAGATTACGCCAGTTCACGATAAAAACGGTAAAGATGATATTACATTAATAGTAATAGATGCTGATGGCGGAAAAACAGAGAAGAAAGATATAACAATAATAGTTGATCCTGTAAATGATCCACCGACTATTCCTACGGTTGTCAAGATAACCCCTGAAAATCCGACCACGCTTGATACTCTTGTATGTGAGCCTTCTGGAAGCACTGATCCTGATGGTGACAGTGTCGTATATAGATACCAATGGTATAAAAACGGAGTGGCTCAACCTGACCTTAAGTCACGAGATGTTCATTTTAGCAAGACCGCAAAAGGCGAAGTATGGAAATGTGAAGTCACGCCAAGTGATGGAATTGTTGATGGTCCATCAAAATCAGTAGAAGTGAAAATAGGGAATTCAGCACCAAGTATTACCAATATTAAAGTGTCTGGGAATACAAAGGACGTTAAAATCACATTTGATCTTGATGATCCAGATAACGATGTATGCGATCTTAAATTAGAATATAGATTAAAGGGCGGAATATGGAAATCAGCTTCTACTTCTGGTGTATTGAATGGAGTAAATCCTGCGAAGAGTTTAAGCCTTATATGGCAGTCTTACTCAAATGAGCCAAACGTCGCTGTTAGTGATTGTAAATTGCGTCTGACAGCCAATGACCGTTCAATTAACTCAGAAATAAAAGAGTCAGATTCTTTCCTTTTGGATAATAAGCCTCCAGAATTCGTTTTAACTGCTGTCGTCAATCCCGTATATGATGCCTATGTTGATGTAAATGTCAGGACTGATGAGGAGTTGAAAGACCCATTGCCAGAAGTCTCTGTTAAGCTGAGCGAAGAAGAGACGATTAAGCTTGAGATGAAAAAGATTGCTGAAAGAACTTGGACTGGTATGCTTAAACTTCAAAGGGGCTATAAAGGCAATGTTCTATTTACTGTAAAGGCTTATGACATTTATGATAACGAGGGAAAAGCTGAATTATTGAGGGAATTTAATATACCACCGCCAGACCCAAAGCCTGATAAGTTTGTCTTAGGACAAAACTATCCAAATCCTATTGTTATAGGGACAAATATCCCTTATGAATTGCCTGAAAGCTCTAATGTCAGCCTTGAGATATATAATTCTAATGGGCAATTAGTGAGAAAGATTGATGTAGGTTATAAGTCTGCTGGCTACTATGTCGTTGAAAATAGGGCGATTTATTGGGATGGGAAAGATGAATTTGGGCTTCCTGTGGCATCGGGAGTTTACTTCTATTATCTGAAAGCTAATAATTTTGAAGGTGTAAAGAAAATGGCTGTTAAGAGATGATATTAAAAAGTTTGTAGGCTTTATGTCATTATAAGGATACTATATAACTTGCTGATGCAAAAAACTTTTAAGGGTGTAACTATGAGAGGATTTTATGTTTTTATCGGTCTATTGCTTCTCGCTGTATCGTTTATCAGTTGCGGTGGAGATGAACAAGAATCGGTAGTAGTAACTGCGGAAATGATCGTTGAGCAGGGTTGGACTGAGTATTCTGCTGGCAATTATGAGTCAGCGATAATCAAATTTCAATCTGCCCTTGCTAAGAGTCCAGAAATGTCAGAAGCGTATAATGGCATTGGTTGGTCAAACGCTAAACTTGGCAAGATCAGTGATTCAATAGATAATTTCAAGAAAGCTGTTTCCAAAGACCCACAAAACGTTGATGCACACGCCGGATTAGCAGGAGTCTATTTTATATCTGGTAACTATGAATTGGCTATTGCATCCGCCAAACAAGCCTTGACGATCAAATTTGATTATCAATCTCCACATGACAAGGTAAAAGCGGGCAGTTTGCGTCTATTATTGGCACAGTCATATTATAACATGGGCGATTATGCCTCTGCGAAAGCTCAGATTGAGATATTAGGTATCTATGGCAAAACATTAGACCCAAGCAGTCCTACTTATCCATCAGATCTCCTTCTTGCAATTGATGAGTTATCAAGGAAGATTTAATGAAATTTGAAGGCTAAAATTATCGCTATATTTCATAGGAGTTTTTTTGTCGGAGTTTTTTTGTCCAAACTCATGACCGCTTCAGTGACATCTGTTGCAAATAGTCTTTGCGTATGTTATAATGAGGTCAGAAGCGGTTTAGTAAGGGTTTATTTATTAGGGGTTATCAAAAAAATAAGAAGAAGGGAGATGTGTATATGAAGGCAAAATTGTTAGTCTTTTTGGTTTGTTTTACATTATTATCAGCTGGTATCAGTCATTCGCAATTAATATCACCTCCTCCGACGATAGATTCATCGCATATTCCAATGGAAATATTAGCTGGACTTATTGGAAAATACCTTGCCTTGATAGAACAATATGAAATGATGGTTGATAACGGAGAAACTCCGAGTTCTGTAATAAAAGTCAGGATTGCTGCTAAACTTGATATTTCCAATGTGAAAGAATCTTCAAATATATCTTCTGATATTGATCTTCTAATTAGTGGTATTTCTAAAGTAGCTTTTTGGCTTAATGGAAGTATATCTTTTAGGTTTCCTTATCCTTTTTTGGTTGATCTTTCTAGCAGTTTTGGTAACGTTAAATTTTTAAAAGACAAGGATAAATTGATAGTGTCTTCCAGTGACGAATCTATATATGCTGTTTTACCAGTGGCAGACTCCGTTAAAAGTGCTTTAGAACAACTACCATTTGGAGGATTGGATGAATTACCCTTATCTATTGATGAGTTGAAGCTTTTAGTTGATAGTTTGCTTGTTGGTATAGCTGATCTTGATAATCAGTACGAGGGGATAAAGCCTACTCCCAGAGGACCAGCTCATGTTATCAAATTGGAATCAGTTGAAAGTGGTTGGATAGTAAATTTATGGGTTCTTGACAAAACTTGGGACCTTTATAAAGTTGATATTTATGATACAGAAGACGGTTCTGTGACGGTTATGACCTTTGATCAGATTGATCTAATAACGGATATTCCAGATGCTGAGTTCTCAATTGATACGTCTTCCATGGCTGAATTACCATATCAAAATCTAATTGACATTCTGAGCTTAAAATTAGCTACATCTGTTATTATTGGCTCGCCAGTTGTTACTGATCTTTATCCTTCTGCCTCAAAAGTCAATAAAGGTGAAGAAATTGAGATAATCTCTAATGCGTTAGATGCAGAAGATGAGGAATCTGATCTTATACCTTTGATCCAATGCAGACCAACTAATGGTTCTTGGACAAATTTACCTGCTGAGTATGTTGGCGATTCACCATTAGGAAGTTGGAAAGCGGTTTTTATCCCAAAAGCTTCTGATCCGATCGGAGATTATGACCTCAGAGCAATTTATATTGATAAAGCTGGAAATAAGAGTGAACCGTTTGAGTTTATAAAAGCTTTTAAGGTCGTCGCTATTCCACCTAAGGTTATCGGTTTTTCGCCAGAAGTTGATCAAATTTCTGTAACATCGTCAATTAATATTACTTTTGACCAAGACATGGATAAAATGTCTGTTGAAAAGGCTTTTTCTGCTATTTATACCAATGGCGAGGTAATTTCTGGTGTTTTCAATTGGATTGATAAAACTATGATTTTTACTCCTACTAAACCGTTAAGATATAATTCTACTTTCAATGTCAAGATATTTGGCACAGCAAAATCGATCGGTGGAGTCGGTTTAGATGGTAATAAAAATGGTGTAGCTGATGGTTCTCCGAAAGATGATTTATCATTAAGATTTAAAACCGAAGGCGTTTTGATAGTTTCTATCGTTCAAAAGATCAGAAGAGACCCAGTAATAAAGGGCGATCTTATTGACTTAGATATTAATATTGAGAATGTAACAGGGCTTAGCCAATTTTCTTTTGATTTAACATTTGATCCCTCAATTCTCAAGGTATCAAAAATAGAGCGTGCATCATTTGCTGATTGGAGACCAAGACCAAAAGACGTTGGAGAAGCTGATATATGGCTTCCGATAATTATTGATAATGATAAGGGCATAGCGAAAATATCAGTTAATAAGACAAGATCAGGTGGTGTCTCTGGGGCTGGAACTTTGGCGACAGTTACTTTTGAGGCTATTGGATTTGGCGAAACAGAGATCAATTTTGACAATCCATTATTTGTAAGTGTATCAGGTGAAGCATTAAATCCTATTTTGCAGGGAGCAAAGTTAAAGGTTTATGAATTCTTGCTTTATGATGCCAACAAAGACGGCGTTGTTGACATCCTTGATATTGTCACAATGCTAAAAGGCAAGAAAGATATGGGTATCTGGGACAAAAACGGCGACGGTGTTATTGATATAAGTGATTTTATAGCGATCCAAGCGGATAATGGCGTTGACGCTGATGCTAATGGTGACGGTGTTGTTGATATATTGGACATAGTCTATGTCTTAGGCGGTGCAAAAGGGTCTCCATCTGCACAGCCATTAGCTAATGAATTAGGTGATAGTTATCCGAATCCAATGAACCCAGAGGCATGGATACCTTTTAAGCTTGCTGAAAGTGGCGATGTTGTCATTAGCATTTACAATGTAAAGGGACAGCTTATAAGGACACTTGATCTTGGATATAGAAATCCTGGTGTTTACACCTCTAAGTATAATTCTGCATACTGGGACGGCAGGAATGAAAATGGCGAGCAAGTTTCCAGCGGTTTGTATTTCTATAACATTAAAGTTGGTAATTTTACTGCTACAAAAAAGATGATCGTAGCAAGATAATCAGTTGAGATAAAAAAGTTAATTTATTTTAAGCTGGGGCGATTTTTTTCGTCCCAATTTTTTATTTTTGGTCTCAGATTTCTGATATGGTGTGGCAAAAATTTGGCAAATAGTTTTAATTATTGTTATAAGATAGTTCATTTGTCAATCTAATTCGCATTTATTATGCACTATTCTATTATTTTTTATATATAGTCAAAATTTTGACATTAAAATATTCTTGACACAGCATATTAGCTATGTTATAATGGACACTGCTTATTTTAAGCAGAACAATATAGGTATGTCTATTGAAATTATCTTTATTAGTTTTTATAGAAAGCAATAATTTGAACGACTTACAGGGCTTTCTTTATAAGGCTTTTCGTGTAAGTCTTAAGTGCAAGTTTCTATATAAAGTTTTTTTCTTTTAATGCTATCCTTATGCGAAAGGAGATACTCAGATGAGCGGTAGGATTCAATTAGTGCTTTGTATTGTGCTTCTTTTTATTCTTTCATCTCTGTCCGTTATGGCTGTTGTTGTCAAAGGTGATGTTCGCGATGTATGGGTTGATGGAAATTATGCTTATGTATGCATAGGTAGAGAGTTAATAGTTTTGGATGCGGTGATCCCCGATCCGCCAACTCCTACTGTCCCTATGACTAAATTAGCTTCTTGTGCGTTGGACTCAGATGCTAATGGAGTTTTCGTAACTTCTAATTATGTATATGTTGCTGCTACTGATGGTTTATATATAATAAATCGTTATGACAGTCTTGTTAATCCGCTCGTCAGAGTTGGAAAGTATTCTTTGTCTGCTCCTTTGCCTACCCCGTCTGATCTTACTGCGACTGCGGTTGCGGTATCTCAATCCGGTGGGAATGACAATTTCGCTTATGTCGCTACAAATTATGGGTTAGGTAGGATAGATGTCTCAGACCCAGCGAATCCTGCTATTGACCAAGCTTATAATTTAAATGATAAAATAACTGACGTTTCTAAAGAGGGATCTAATATCTATTATACTATTAAGACTAAAGTTCGTAAGATAGATGATGGAACTGGTGCTGTTTCTGATTTATATCCTGCTACGGACGCGAATGCTGTCTTTGCTGGTAGTGTATATCATGGTGATGAGGATAGACTTTATAAAGATAATGTATTAGTAGGAAGCACTGGTTCTAGTTTTAAGATTATAAAAAGGATTTTTGTCTCTGGCGGCTATGCCTACATTGCCACTTCTACTGGTCACTTTTTGAGGATCAGGGTAGCTGATGGAGTCAGAGACGAGTATACCTCAATTCCTACCGCTCTTGATTCTTTCATCAGCGGTGGTTATGCCTATGTCGCATGTGGTAGCAATGGTTTAGTGGTAACTAAAACAACTGCTGATGCTGTTGTAGCTAGATATAAGGTTTTTATAATAAATGCTGTTGCTGGTAAAAATGGTAAAATAACCCCAAAAGGTTATGTGCATGTGTTACCCGGCAAAGATCAGACTTTTTCAATAACACCAGACAAAGCATATTCTATAAAAAAGATAAGAATAACGGATCAAGATGGATCAAAAACTGATGTATCGTTACCATCAGACCCATCTAAAAGATATAAATACACATTCTCCAGCGTCAGTAAAAATTATGAGATCAATGTTTCTTTTGAGACAACAAGATATGTTATAACTGCTACCGCAGGCTCAAATGGTGCTATATCTCCATCTGGAACGGTATTGAAAGAATATGGAGAAGATGCTGAATTTACGTTTATTCCCGCAACAGGATATTTGGTCAGTCAGGTTACCGTTGATGGACAAGTTGTCACTCCTACTGATAACAAATATAAGATAACAGACATCAGAAGTAATCACACAATAAATGTGACTTTTGAGCCGACAAAGCTTACAATAACTGCGACCGCAGGGGCAAATGGAAAGATTACGCCTTCTGGTCAGGTTCAAGTGAATTACGGATCAAATCAGGCATTCTTAATATCAGCTGATGCAGGGTATGCTATCCTTGATGTCGTAGTTGATAACGTTTCGGTAGGTGCTGTAAATTCTTATGCCTTCTCCAATGTTACAGGAGACCATACAATATCGGCAACTTTTGCCCCGATATACAATATATTGGCAACTGCTGGTTTAGGTGGGACGATCTCCCCATTTGGCACGGTTCAAGTTATAGAAGGTGGAAGCAAAAAATTCACTATAAATCCTAACGTCGGATACCAAATAGCAGAAGTAAAAATAAATGGCACATCAATTGGTGCAGTGCCAGAATACACATTTAATAATGTTAAGTCCAATCAGACAATAGAGGCGGTATTTGTTATTAAGACATATACAGTGACCGCTAATGCTGGTGTTGGTGGAACGATCACCCCCTCTGGTCAGGTTCAGGTTTTGCACGGTGGAAGTCAATCATTTACTATTACTCCAAGTGTTGGACATAGCATAGCCGATGTTAAGGTTGATGGCACATCAGTTGGCGCTGTTTCCTCACATACGATCACAAATGTTACAGCTAACCGAACAATAGAGGCGACGTTCGCTATTAACACATATAATATCACTTCAAGTGTAGGCACTGGTGGAAGCATATCACCGTTAGGTGTTGTAAAGGTTAATCACGGTTCTAACCAGACTTTTGCGATAACCCCTGCGGAAGGTTATGAAATAGCAGATGTCAAAGTTGATGGCGTTTCAGTTGGAAAAGTGGCGACTTATACATTTACAAATGTCACTGCTCCGCATACGATCTCGGCAACCTTTACTATAAAGACATTCAAGATAACTGCTACTATCAGTGGCAACGGTTCTGGAACGATTACTCCAGCTGGTGATACCACTGTCAACTTTGGCGGGGTGCAGACATATACAATAACTCCCGCTGAGGGAAGCTATCTTCAAGATTTGATCGTTGATGGAAACTCAGTCGGTATTATGAACTCATACACATTTGCGAATGTGAGAGCTAATAGAACAATTAATGCGGTGTTTGCGTTAAATGTTTATATACTTAGATCCTCTTCTGTTGGTAAGGGAACCATAACGCCATTAGGTGAGACAAAAGTAAATCATGGTCAAAGTGTGACTTATGCTATAACTCCGGACCCGGGATATTTCGCTTCAATGGTGAAGATTGATGGTGTCATTACGGAAGGGATAACAGATACTTACACATTCAGCAATGTTACAAGAAACCATGCAATATCAGTGGAGTTCTCTATAAAGAGCTATAAGATAACGTCATCAGCAGGAGCTAATGGAAGCATATCCCCATTAGGTGATGTATCAGTTAACCATGGTGGAAGCCAGAAATTCACAATAACACCAAATACAGGTTATCATATCGCTGACGTAGTTGTTGATGGGGTTTCTGTTGGTGCCGTGGGGTCGTATGAATTTACAAATGTGACAGAAAATCATACGATCTCAGCGACGTTTGAGATAAATACATATAAGATCACTGCAACCGCAAGTGATAATGGGACGATCTCCCCTGTTGGCGAAGTGACTTTAAACTATGGCGGAGAACAAGAATATACGATCACTGCTAATGAAAATTATCATATCGCAGATGTAAAAGTTGATGGTAAATCTGTCGGTGCAGTGTCAAGTTATAAATTCACAAATGTTGATGCAAATCATACAATTTCTGTAACTTTCGCTATTGATACATATAAGATAACCGCGAGTGCAGGAGTTAATGGAAGCATATCTCCATCTGGAACAGTAACCGTCAATCATGGTGCTAACCAAACATTTACTATGACCCCTATGACTGGATTCAAAGTTACTGATATTTTGGTCGATGGAGTTTCTGTTGGCTCTGCTAATTCATATACATTTACTAATGTAACTGCAAATCATACGATCTCTGTGACCTTTGGCGTAAGCACATATACGATAACTGCAACAGCGACCGGTCCTGGAACGATAACTCCGTCTGGTGAGATAAAAGTTAACCATGCAGGTATGAAAATTTTCACTATGAAGCCAAATGATAATGCAAAGCTTGTAGATGTAAAGGTTGACGGTCGTTCAATGGGTCCATTGCTTTCATATCAATTCAGAGTCATAGTAGCTGATCATACTATAGAGGCGATATTTGAGGAGAAGAAAGAGTCTGCTGAAGCTGATGTCCTAATGCAGAATTATCCTAACCCGTTTAACCCAGAGACATGGATTCCATTTGCTCTGAAAAATGATGGTGAAGTCAAGATCAGCATCTATGATAGCGTTGGCAGGCTTGTAAGGGAATTGAACATCGGACATAAGAAAGCTGGCATATATGCGACGCCAGACAAAGCGGCATATTGGGACGGAAAAGATCAATTCGGCATCCCTGCTGCAAGTGGTGTTTATTTCTACAGAATACAAGCTGGGGACTTCTCGGCTATAAGAAAAATGATCGTTATGAAGTAGATCGTGATATAAATTCAACTTTTCTGGTTATAAAATCCCTCTAAATCTCCCTTTTCCAAAGGGAGACTTTTTGGGGTTCTTCTTTTCCAAAGGGAGGCTTTTTTGTAATTTTTCTTTTCTAATTATTAGAGACCCTTCACTTCGTTCAGGGTGACATTTAGATGTCATTTTGATAGAATAGAGAAATCTCAAGAAAGACTTTTTTAGTTTCCGGGGGATTTTTGGGAATTCTTCTTTTTCAAGTGGATAATTTTAAGGCTTTTCCGATTTTTTATTCTTTTTTGAAAAAGGGTTTTTCTTATTTTTTTCTTTGATGGAGTTTGAAAAGTTAATTGGGTAATATTTAGAAATAGATTTAGAAATGGATTCCTGCTTCCGCAGGAATGACAAATTGGTGACAAACTTTTTCATAGGTGACACATTGCTTTACTTAATGAGCATTTTCATATAAACATTTAATTCAAACTTTGATAAATACTGGTTTCGGATAGCATCTCAGAATTACCAGTTCTTTAATTATCATTGAATTTTTATTTGAAAAAAATTTATTCAAGTGACTAATTTTTGTCACTTTTTAACCTAAAAAAAACAGTTGACATGGAATTAATATTCATTTATAATAAACTCCGTTCATTCTGAATATAATACTATCATTGCGTTTTTCTTTTTTAATCTTTAATTAGAGGAAAAATATAATGACCCAAGTTTTTTATAGTTCTTCAAAAATTATCTTACAGAATATCCATTTTCTTTACATTTTTTCTGCAATTATATTATTCATCATATCTTATAATCTTTCCCGCATAAATTTGGTTTATGAAAAGACCGTTTATGCAAATTGTGCTTCTGGATTAGGAAAAAATATTGTGACGAACGGCAAGATTGATCGTTCGTTTAAGGGATTTAAAATATTAAGGTTATTGTTAAGGCATTAAGTAATTATGAAGCTTTGATTTAAAGTGATTCAAAGCTTCTGGTAAGTTTTCTTCAGAAGGAGAAAAAGAATTGAGTAAACAACAAGTTTCTTCAAAGAGTAAGGTTTCAGAATCATTTAGCCCTTTTGGGAGGAGTGGAAAAATGAGTATTAGAAACATCTGGTTATTAGGTTTGGTTGTTTTAACGCTTATATTTGGTGGTGTTATAA
>Ga0123519_10010743_pt1 | contig 13591 bp, 9 predicted proteins | sample YelNatPaOPRAMG02_FD_87396 | JGI IMG/M metagenome (GOLD analysis project Ga0123519, IMG submission 87396) | Hot spring microbial communities from Yellowstone National Park - Yellowstone National Park OP-RAMG-02 (version 2) | ecosystem: Environmental > Aquatic > Thermal springs > Hot (42-90C) ...
AAATAAATCCAACTTTAAAAAGGTAGCATGGAGGAAAAAATGAAGTGGTCTTTTTTATATTCCATATTATTTTTTACATTAACTAATTTATGTTCTTATGATAAAATAAATGTCACTTCATATGTCAGCGATGAATCGCTATTGAATGCGAAATACATCAGCGTTTATAAAGATAATTTGTATGTGGTTTTGGGAAAGAAAATGGTTGTTTACTCTTCAACCCTTTCCTATATATCAAGTATGGATTTGAATTCCGAGAACTCAAATGCCGTTTGTATCGCTGATGATAAAATTTATGTTCTTGATAAACAAAAATCTATGGTATATGTTGACGATATCGGCGGTAAATTTCTTTTTTCTTTCGCTTCCCGGGGCGATTCAGATGGGCAATTGTCTTCGCCATCCGACATTGCCTGCGGTAATGATAAAATTTTTATAGCCGATACCGATAACTCAAGGATAAATGTATATGATAAAAATGGGATTTTTCTTTATCATTTTTCTACTACAATAGATGGCAAAAATTTTTTAAAACCGGTTAAAATAGTTTTTGACCCTTACAATAATCTCTATTGTCTTGAGTCAAAATATAACTCTGTTTTGAAATACTCGCGGGAGGGGAAACTTATTTCTAATTTTTCCGTAGATGATACTTCAATTGGTATAAATTCTTGCGGTTTTATCTATGGCGGTGGCAGGGATGGGAAGATAAGAGAATATGACCTTGAGTTTAATAGAAAAGGAATATTCAGCAATAAAGGAAAGAATAAATATGAATTTATGAGTTTTACGGATATAAGAGCTTATAAAAACGGGATATTTGTTCTTGATTCAAAAAACAAAAAAATTCTTTATCTTGATATAGAGAATAAAAATTCAAAAGAAATTTCCTTGGAAATATTAAATGACAATAAACCCTACTTATTGCCAAATGATATCGTTAATTTGAATTCCAGGAGTTTCTTAAACTATAAAGATGGGATAATCTATTTTGAGCCCGAAAAAGGAGTTTATTTTAAGAATGATAAAGAAAATAAAGTAATATCGCAGTATGGGGAAGGAGAGGAAAGAGTGAAGAAAGTCGTTTCTATGGCTCTTCTCGGAAACAGGATATACGTTCTTGATTCAGACCTGTGCAAGGTAAAGGTTTTTGAAAATTTTAAATATTCTTTTTCTTTTGGCGATAAGATGGGTATGTTTGGCGGGGAAAAGGAAGCGAGATTTAGAAGTCCGGTTGCGATGTCTGTCGATTTAAATGAAAATGTCTATATCCTTGATTCTAAATTAAATATGATTCAGGTCTTTAATAAGGACGGAATATTTTTATATTCAATGGACCTGAATAATTTAGATAAGAATATAAAATTTCTGGATATTTTCCAAGGTTCTGATTCCAGTATATTTTTGCTTTCGCCTTCCAAGATTTATGTTCTAAATAAAGACGGCGCTGGAAAGTATTCTTTTGATTTGGCCGGCGTCTCCTCTGCTCTTTCGTTCGCTTATGACGGGGTTAAATATTTATTCGTACTGGATTCTTCAAGGGTCCATATTTTTGATAAGAAAGGTAATTATATAAAGTCCTTTTTTGCGAAGGGCGATGGAATTAGAGAACTTTCTTCTCCTGAAATTATAAGGTATTATAATGGCAAAATTTTTATCTCCGATTCAAAGCTTTCAAGGATTTCTTCTTTCGATTTTAGATATAATGTTTCGGTTGATAAACTTGGACTAAATTATGAAGATGGAAAAGTAAATGTTTCCTGGGATACGGATGATAAATCCCTTGTGAAAGAATTTGATGTTATGAAAGCGACGGATATAAATGGTAATTATCTGTCGGTTTTAAAAACGAATGAATTAAATTATACAGATAAAGATCTAAACCCAAATTCAACATATTATTATAAGTTAAAAACCATCTCTCTCACAGGGGATGAGTTTTATTCAAAACCGCAAAGCATCTTTATCCGGGCGAAAGAAGAAGTTAAAGAGACATTAGAGGTCTCATCTCAAACTTCCAAGAACAGACCTCCGCTTGAAATTGTTCCTGTGGATTTAAAGTATATATTCTCCGCAAATTACAAGTATTATATGGATAATCCCATAGGAAAGATTACCGTGAGAAACAATACCGGGGAAACATTTGAGAATATTAAGGTTTCATTTTTCTTAAAAGAGTATATGGATTTCCCTTACGATATAATTGTGGATAAACTTGAGCCAAATTCGTCGAAAGAGGTTGGAATAAATGCGACTCTCAATAATAAGATACTTACGATAAATGAAAATACGCCGCTACAATCTCAGATAAAGATTAAATATTATTCAGGGAATAAGGAAAATGAATGCGAACTTACCATCCCGGTTAAAATACTTTCGAAGGATTCTATTGTCTGGGATGATACAAGGAGAATCGCTAATTTTATAACATCGAAAGACCCGCTGATATCACAGATTGCGAAGACGCTTTCTCTGAAAAAAGATGAGTTTAAATATAACCTTGACCCAAATATAATTTTTTATTCTTTAATTCATAATTATATATCTTCTCTGGGAGTAAAATATGTAGAGGACCCTGTTGTTTCATATAAGGTCGCCAGATCTTCGGATATAATAATAGACACCGTTCAGTATCCAAGGAATTTAATAAAAGTGAAAGCGGGAGATTGCGACGATTTAACAGCCCTTTACGCCTCTTTATTTGAAGCGGTCGGTATAAGAACTTTTATAATGGATTATCCGGATCATATTACTTTGATGTTTGAACTTAAAAATAACACGCCGGAGTCAGGAATTCCTGATGAAATGCTTATAAACTATGACAATTCATATTATGTTCCTGTTGAAGTTACCATGCTATCAAAGCCGGTGTATGAGGCGATATCTTACGCGGCATCCAATTATAAATTGAACAGGGAGAAGATTAAGTTTTATGATACAAGGGAAGCGCTTAAGGTTTATGAACCGCCAACGCTTGATTATAAAGACGAGAACATTCCTGATTTAAAAGATGATTATATTACGAATGTTACGAAGGATCTTGAGTATATTAAAAATAAGAGTTTTGAGTATTATGAAGATTATTACAAGAAAATAATCAGCGCGGATAAGGATGATATTAAGGCGAAAATCTCTCTCGCCATTCTCTATGCCTCTTATGATAAAATAGATCTCGCCCAGGACATTTTGAAAAATATTTCCGATGATAATAATTCTTCAGTGTTAAATAATATTGGCAATATATATTTCCTGAAATCCGATTATGCGAAAGCTATTGAGTATTATGATAAGGCATATAAATTAGACCCTTATGACGCTAATATCCTTGTCAATATGGCTAAAGCAAATGTGAAACTTGGACATATTGAAGACGCAAAACTATTTTTTAATAAAGCGGTTTCAATAGATTCAGAGCTTTCTAAATATAAAGAAGATATTTTTAAAAATTGAGGAGGTTTTATGAAATTTATCTTTATTTCTCTTTTAATATTTAGTTTCAATCTAAATATTTTCTCCGAGGCGAACGATAGTATTAAAACAACCGCCCCGAAATGGTATATTGAGATAATAAAGAAAATTAAGAACAAACTGGCAAAGATTATAAATCCGCAAAAATCTTCAAGCGTTTCATCTGTATTCGGAGTCAGAGGCAATAATTATGATTTAAAAAACGGCCTTTACTGGAAGACCGAAAACAGCGCTAAACTTGATGAAAAAATAAAAAAAGATAAAGAAACGATAGATTTAATACTTAAAAAGATAGACGAGGGTAATCTGGAAGACGCCAGATTAGAGTTGAATGATTTTATAAAAAACAATCCTGAAAGTCGCTTTAATGAGGAAGCGAAAGAAATTTTGGAAAATATAAATAGGGTTCGCTGAAAAACCCTAACGAAATAATTGAAAAGTGAGAAGTAAATCCCCCTTTCTTATTTCCCCCTTTGATAAAGGGGGATGAAAGGGGGATTTGCCCCGCCCTTTTGACACAAAATCTATAACAAGCATATTGTACTAAATTTCACACTCATATCTCATAAAAAGCAAAATACTTTATGTCTATATCAAAAGGGCGGGGTCAGGCAGGTAAAAATCGGAGCAACCAAATGAAAAAGTTGTGAGTCAGCGAACCCTATGTAAGTTCCTTATTATCACGATGGAGCGAGTATGCCGGGTGAACGACTTCAACTGCCAGGCTTTAAAAGGTGAGACGTGAGAAAGTGAGAATTGTGAAAGGTGTTGAATTATGGATTATGGATGTTGGATTATGAATTTTGGAGTCCCGAGCTTGCTCGGGGGAAAAATGTCCTCAACAAGTTGAGGGGTCCAAATACAAACGAGAATTTAAGCCGAAAAGGGCAGTTGTCCGGAGCAAAGCCTGGCATGCGAGCGAACCCTAAATAACCGCCAATTGATTTTTACAAATCTCATCTTCTATTTGATAGATAAGATTATTTATAATGGTTTTTTCTTTCCCTGAAAAGGTTGAAAATGGATATAAAGGAAACAACAAAAAGAAGAAGGTTGTTTTTATGCTCGCTTCTTTATCAAATTTAATTTCTTTAAAGTTCTGCTGTGCTTTCACGCTCATTTTATAACTTACATTTAGCGATGATGGAAGAATTAGAACATAGCCGGTATCTATGAGATATGTGGAAAAAAGCTCGGAGTAGCTCCATCTTCCATAGCTTGTCAGCAATATTTTTACCGTTCCCGTCCCATTTTCTTCATCATACAATCCCACCTCTCTGAATTCTTTGATTATTTTTGATTTCAATTTTTTATAATCATTTTCGTCCACTTCAACAGGTTTTATATCTTCTATATTTTTTTCAAGATAATTCACTTTATGAAAATCTGAATATGGATAATTTATCCATTTCACAAGTATTTGCTTGTAAGGGAGTTTCTGCTTCTTTGATATCTCAATAAGTTTATTCCTTGGAAGCATATCTATTTTAGCTGTTGAGACACAGGATATAAGGAAAAATAAAATCACTATAATATTTTTTTTCATATATATTATTTTATAATAAATTTAGCAAACCGCTCAATTTTTTTATTCTCCATTTCACGATATCGCTTATTTTTTGATAGATTCCATTGCTTTTAAGAGTTGGGGGTTTATCTTTCCATTTCGTTTTTTCGCTTGATTTATATAAAATGCCGATTGATTATAATCTTTTAAAATATAAAAAAGAGCGGCTAATTGCTCATATGCATCAAAATAATAAGGATTTATATCTATAGTTTTCTTCCATAAGTTTATGGATTGTTGAATTCTGCCCTCTCTTAGATAAAGGAGTCCAAGATTATAATAAGCGGTATCATAATTGGGATTATATTTAAGTTCGGTTAAAAATTCATCCTCGGCTTTTTTAAATTCACCTCTATTCATATAGATAAGTCCCAGATTGTTATGCACCATTGGCTCGGCTGGATTTAGTTTTACACATTCAAGATATTCCTCTTTTGCCTTATCAAAATCGCCTTTTAGATAATATATAGCTCCGAGATTTCTTCTCGCGAGAGGATATTGAGGAGAATGATTTCGGGCGTTTTCCCAGAAGGTTATCTGGTCCTTGAAGTTATAACTATAAAAAATGTTAATTAAAGAAAATAACAATAATATTGATATACATAGAAAGGTTGCAAAATTTTTGCCAAAAACAATATTTTTTATATTGGCGGCTTCAAGTAAAAATATCATAAATCCTATAAAAGGAAGATACATTCTGTGTTCTATGAAGGCAGTGGGCAGATTCGGGTCAGGGCGTATAAATGCCGGTAATAGAAAGGATAGAAACCATAGAATTCCAAATGTTATATACAGGCGATTTATATTTTTTGATAAACAAATAAGAAAGATTGAAACTGCGACTACAATATAACCGTAGATTAATGTATTGTTATTTAAGGTTGGAAGGACTGAAAGGTTGAAGGGGAGAAGGGTCTTTCCGATATAGAGAAATACTGCTGGTAAATTTGATACGATTGAGTTTATCATATCTTTCGGCGAATAGTTTATTGGATTTGGTAGAGCGCTTTTGCGCATAACAAACCAGAGGTATGTTATAATAATCCAGCCAAGAAAAAGCGATATGTTTTGCCTTTGAAGGACTCGCTTAAGCGAAATTAAACGGATATAAAAGATGAATAAAAATAGCGAAATTAGCGTTGTCTCTTTGGTAAAAAGAGCGAATGCGAAAAACAATAAGTGAATAAACAGATTATTTATTTTTCTATCGCTCATGTAATTAATAAAAAAGATGAAGGATAAGAGAATAAAAAGAGTTAGTAAAGAATCATTCCTCCCGGGTATCCATGCCACTGCCTGACACAGGGCTGGATGAACCGCGAAAAATACTGAAAATAGAAAAGAAGGGAATCTTTTATATCCAAGTTTTAAAAGAAACGAGAAAACAAAAAAGACGCAGAAAAGGTGTATCAGGATATTTGTGAGATGATAGAAAAAAGGAGAAGTTCCGCTAAACTGCGCGTCAAGCATAAGCGAGATATTCATAATCGGCCTGTAATACGCATTATCTATTGTATTAATAAAAACATCCTGCTGGAATGCTTTTAAAATATTGGATATATCGCTTAAAAAATAAAAATTATCAAGGATTAGTTTATTATCGTCAAGATAGGTAAAATTAAAAAAAATTGTGTGGGCGTAAATTATCGTAACAATAAGAAAAATAATTATATAAGAACTAAAACCTTTTAAAAAATCAGGTTTGTCATTTATATCTAACTTGTTTTTAAAAGATTTTTTGGAAGTCATTACATATTTATTTTATAATTTTTGGTAAAATAATTATATATGAACTCAAAAGAAATAAGAAAAAGTTTTCTGGACTTTTTTAAATCAAAAAATCATCCTGTAATTAACTCAAGTCCGCTTATACCGTACGGGGATCCATCGCTTTTATTTACAGGCGCTGGTATGGTTCAGTTTAAACCCTATTATTTAGGATTAAAGGACGATTTAAAAAGAGCGGCAAGCTGTCAGAAGTGTTTCAGAACAACGGATATAGATAATGTGGGAAAGACAATAAGGCATCTTACATTTTTTGAGATGCTCGGGAATTTTTCATTTGGCGATTATTTTAAAGAAGAATCGCTTAAATGGGGTTATGAGTATCTTACGGAAATTGCCGCTATAGATCCGCGAAAGCTCTATTTTTCTGTTTATAAAGGCGGAGTCGCTCCAAAGGATGAAGAAGCGATAAATATTTGGAAAAAGATTCTACCTTCCAAACTTCATTCTCATATATTTGAAATGGGCGAGGATAATTTCTGGTCTATGGGAGATAGCGGACCAAGCGGGCCCTGTTCCGAGATATATTACGATAGAGGAGAAGAATTCGCTCATAAGGGATGTGCTGGTCCATCCTGCGAGTGCGACAGATATATAGAGATATGGAATCATGTTTTTACACAGTTTGATAAGCAGGGCGATGGTAGTTTTAAACCGCTGCCGAAGAAAAATATTGATACAGGTATGGGGCTTGAAAGGTTGTGCTTTATAGTTGAAAATAAATTCTCTCCGTTTGAGACATCTTTATTTTTCCCTATAGTAAAAAAGTTCATATCGGATAATTATAAATATTTTTCTAACGATTACAAATTCATCTCTGATTTAATTGATAAATCCCTCGATAGTTATTCCTATTACAAAAACATTAAGTCCAAAAATGGATTTGAACTTTTTATCCCCGCTTTAAGAGTGATATCCGACCATATAAGAGGAGCGATTTTTCTTATTTCAGAAGGGGTTCTTCCATCCAATGAAGGTAGGGGTTATATTTTAAGGCGTCTTATAAGAAGAGCTGTAAGGTATTCTATGCTTGTCGGAGTTAAAGAATCATATATCCATAAACTTATAGAGCCGGTATGCGAGATTTTTGGCGATGTGTATCCTCAGGTTGTGGACAATAAAGAACATATAAAAGAGACGATAAAATACGAAGAGGATGGCTTCTTAAACACGATAGAAAATGGAGAGGTCTATATAAATGAACTTTTAGAAAAAGGAAAGATAAGCGGAGAAGATGCCTTTAGAATATACGAGACATACGGATTTCCTTATGAACTAATAAAAGAGATTGCCTCTAAAAAGGGAATAATCATATCTGATGAAGAGTTTAATGTCGCTAAAAAGAAAGCTCAGGGAATATCCAGGAAATGGAAAGGCGAAGGAAAAGACATATCTATTTTTCATAAAATTAATTCAAAGTTTAAGAAAACAGAGTTTTTAGGATACGAGAGACAAAAATCTGCGTCAAAACTTGAAGCAATAGTTCTTGATAATGGTGATGAAGTGAAAGAACTCAATGAGGGTTATGCCTGGCTTGTTTTTGATAGAACGCCTTTTTACGCTGAAAGCGGCGGACAGGTGGCGGATAGCGGTCTTATATTTGATGGCGATAAAATAGTCGCCAAGGTTCTGGATGTTCAAAAACCGTTTGACGATGTTTTTTATCACAGGGTAAAAGTAAATTCAAAGATATATAGAGAAAGAGATTATGAATTGTTGGTTGATTTTTACAGAAGGAAAAAAATAGAAGCGAATCACACTGCGACACATCTTATAAATGCAGCACTGAAGAAGGTTTTTGGAAATAGTAGCGTTCAGGCGGGTTCTCTTGTAAACGATGAAAAATTCAGATTTGATTATACCATAACGAAAACCCCTTCGGCAAAAGAACTTATGGAAGTTGAGAAAATAGCCAACGACGCGATACTTGAGGGTTATAAGGTCTATAAAGAAGAAAGGCCATTATCCGACGCGAAAAAGTTAGGAGCGGTTATGCTTCCCGGCGAAAAATATTCAGATCCGTCTCGCTTCGTATTGATAAACCATGACGGTTTTAATGATTTAGAAAGATACAGCCTTGAACTCTGCGGCGGAACCCATGTTAATGATTTGAAAGATGTCTTTAGAGTGAAAATACTTAAGGATTCTTCCGTTTCAAGAGGAATAAGAAGGATAGAAGGAGTAAGCGGATATTCGCTTATAGAATGGTATGAAAAAAGAAATGTTGTTATAGACAGGATTATGGATGATTTCGGGTGGGCGGAAAACGAGATACTGGATAGAATTTTAAAATTGAACGAGGAAATAAAAATGCTCAAATCCAGGATGCGCAATCTTACTTTGCCTTCTAATTCGGATGAAAGTTATGAGACCGCTGATGGCATTAAAATAGTTTTTGTGAAGATTCCCGACTCTGATATAAAGATTATAAGAAATATCGCAGATAAAAAGAAATCAACCGTCTCAAAGGCGTTTATATTCGTTTATTCTATTGACGAAAACGGGAAGATTATTTTCGCTATTTCTAAGAGCGATGATAACCCTCTCTCCGTAAAAAACTTTTTTGAAAAGATAAAAAATATAGGGCTTAAAGCCGGGGGAAGAGATGATTTCATTCAGGGCGGAGGGGTTATTAGCGGCGGAGATTTAAAGGGTAAAATAAAAGAGATATTGAAATGAGTATCGGCGATAAAATTAAACTCATAGAAAAATACATAAACGAGATGGGAAAGAAAATTAGAGAACTTTCTCGGGAAAACTATGAATTGAAACAGGAGATAAATCTTTTAAAGGAGAGGGAAAAGGTTTTATTATCAAGGATAGCGAAATATGAAAGCGAACAAAAGAACGCGGATAATATAATTAAGCGACTTTCAAATATTTCTAAACTGATAGATAAAAAATTAGGAGATTAGATGAAAATTAAATTAAAAATAAATAATAGAGATATATTTATAGAATCCAGGGACTTAACACCTATTGAGACGGCGACTATAGAATCCAAAATAAAATCGGATTTCGATGAACTTGAGAAAATGAATTTAAACAGCATATCGCTTTTTTATTATATTATAGGCAAATATGCCATAGAAAAATATCTGATTGAAAAAGAAAAAAAGATACTGGAAGACGAAATAGAGAATAAGTTAAATTCTCTCATCACGAACGCTAAATCTAAATTAGAGGAAAAAGAAACGAACTTTTTTTAACTTTAATGAAATCGCTTTCAAATAGAATAGCCCCTTTGACAATAGAGGAGTTTATAGGACAGAAACATATACTTTCCCGTGATATGTTTTTAAGGAAAGCAATAGATAGTGGCTTTTTTAAGTCATCTCTTTTTTACGGGCCAAGCGGAACCGGGAAAACTCTCCTTTCCAATATAATAGCGAAAAGCATAAAAGCGAGGGTTTTTAATCTAAATGCCATAACTTCAAGCGTCGGGGATATTAAAAAGATTATTGATTACGCAGAAACAAGTTTTGAAAAAGAAAGGATTTTAGTGATAATAGATGAGATTCATCATTTTAATAAAACACAGCAGGATGTTTTGCTCCCTTCAATAGAAAAGGACGAGTTTATCGTTATCGGAATAACTACTGAAAATCCTTTTTTCTATATAAACAAATCGCTTCTTTCAAGATTGCTTATATTTGAATTTAAGAAACACGGAGACGATGATTTAAATCTTATCCTGAAGAGAGCCATTGAAAAGGGATATGATTTTAAACTTGATATTACGCCCAGAGCGAGAGAACTTATTATAAGATATTCTGATGGCGATGCGAGAAGATTATTAAATTTTATAGAGGCGTTAAGCGTCATAGCGAAAAATTCTATAATTGATGAAGAGATTATAAAAGATTTTATACACAATAGATATGTTTCCTACGATAAAAAAGACGATATGCATTATGATGTAATATCCGCTTTTATAAAATCAATGCGCGGAACTGACCCTGACGCGACTCTTTACTGGCTTGGTAAAATGATTTATTCTGGCGAGGACCCGCTTTTTATCGCGAGAAGAATAGTTATCTGCGCAAGCGAGGATGTTGGACTTGCAAATCCTATGGCTCTGGTAGTTGCAAATTCCGCTTTTGAAGCCGTAAGGAATATTGGTATGCCCGAGGCAAGGATTATTTTATCCCATGCCGCTTTATATGTCTGTCTTTCGCCCAAATCAAATTCCGCTTATACCGGGATTGATAAAGTTATAGATGAGGTTAAAAACGGCCCTTTAAGAGAGGTTCCGCCTCATTTGAGAAACGTTAATTTAACGGATTCTAAATCCTACAAATACCCACATGATTACCCCAATCATTATGTCGAACAGGAGTATATGCCGTATCCAAAAAAATTTTATCAGCCAGCCGAACAGGGAAACGAAATCAGGATTAAAAAGTGGTTAGAGGAATTGAAAAAGAATGAAAAAAAGACTTGATGTATTCTGTGTTGAAAAGGGCTTTTTTGAATCAAGGGAGAATGCTAAAAGATATATAATGGCAGGTGAGGTTCTGGTTAACGGAGAAAGCGTATGCGATTTGAGCTATAATGTTAAAGAAAGTGATATCGTTGAGATAAAAAAGAAAGAACTTTATGTTTCAAGGGGCGGATTGAAATTAAAAAAAGCCATTGATTATTTTAATATAGATTTAAAAAATAAAATTTGTCTTGATATAGGGGTTGCTACAGGCGGTTTTTCTGATTGTATGTTAAAAGAAGGCGCTAAAAAGGTTTTTGGGGTTGATGTCGGAAAAGGGCAGGTTCATGAGAAGGTTTTATCTGACAGGAGATTTCATTTTATTCCTGATACAAACGCGAGATTTTTAAAAAAAGATATATTTGACGAGAGTATGGACTTTGTCGCTGTAGATGTCAGTTTTATCTCGTTAAAACAAATAATCCCTTCTCTTGTGAAATGTCTTGGCAAGAAAACAGATATTGTTCTTCTTGTAAAGCCACAGTTTGAGCTTGAGCCGATGGCTTTAAAGAAGGGAATTGTAAAAAACGAGAATTTAAGGCAGAGGGCTTTAAATGATATAATTGATTTTGTGAAAAATTTTAAAGAGTTAAAAATAATTGGTTTTACTGATTCCCCTATTAAAGGCGAGAAAGGAAATTTAGAGTTTCTTTTATATCTCCTATATGAATAATCTTGGTCTTAAAGAAAGATTTTTATTCGCTAAATTTCTGATTTTTTTTAATCTTTTATTAAGCGTTTTTTTGGGATTTTCTTATATAATAATTTCTAATAACAATTTTATCGGCTATCTTTCGAGTGTTTTCGCTCTTGTATCTAATACCTCCATTATCTATATAGTCGTCTCGCTGATTTCGTTAATTTTTGTGTTATTTCCTTACGGCTATTATTTTTTAATACTTTTTTTTTCTTTTATACATATCGCAAACACAGTTGATATAATTCTTTATAAGGTCTGGGATTTTCATATAAATTCTATGGTTATAAATCTTTTAACAACTCCGGGCGGAATTGAAACACTCAATCAGAGCTGGAATGTTAAACTTTATTTTTTTATTCTCTGTTTCATTGTGTTTTTAGCCGAAGTTTTTGTTTTTCTCTTTTCGTTCTATCTTTACAGGAAAGAATTTAAGATTAAAATTAAAAAAATTCTTATTATGCTTATTGCCTGCATTATGATTGATAAATTTGGTTTTGCGATTTCTTCGCTTTATAATTTTATACCTGTAACAAAGACAATGGAATTATTTCCGCTTTATCAACCGCTTACCATCAGAGCGTTTGCAAACAAATATTTAGGTTTTGAACTAAAAAAAGAAGTAAAAATAGATGACAAAAATACATCGCTCAATTATCCAAAAAGCCCTATTAAATTAAAAAATGTTTCAAAAAAATACAATATAGTATGGCTCGTGGTTGATTCAATGAGATATGATATGTTTGATAAAGAGATAATGCCTTATACCTGGGAATTTTCAAAAAAAGCCACGGTTTTTAAAAATCATTATTCAGGTGGAAATACAACAAGGTTTGGTATATTTACAATGTTTTACGCTCTGTATGGAAATTACTGGTTCAAAATGGTCGGGGAGAGAAGAGCACCTTTATTTTTAGACATTCTTAAGAAAATGAATTATAATATTAAAATTCTTGCCACAGCAAAACTTACATTTCCTGAGTTTACAAATACTTGTTTTGTCAATGTAGATAAGAAAGATATATATGACGAACCAAAGGGGAATTTGCTTTATCAGCGGGATTTGGATCTTTCCGATAAGGTTATTGAGTATATAAAATCAAAAGATAAATCTAAACCTTTTTTTATATTCGCTTTTTTTGATTCTCCTCACGGCGCTTATGATTATCCACCAGAGCTTGAAAAATTCAAGCCATCTTATGGAATAAATCTTTTGAAACTTGATAAAGAGAATATAAAACCGCTTTTTAATAAATATAGAAACTCCGTTTATTTTGAAGACCATCTTATAAAAAAGATAATTGAGACAATTAAAAATGAGGGTTTGATTAAAAATACGATAATAATCATAACGGCAGATCACGGCGAGGCATTTCTTGAGAGGGGATATACAGGTCACAATCATTCTTTTTCAAAAGAAGAGGTCTCAGTTCCGCTTGTTTTTTATAATCCGAATCTAAAACCGTCCATTATAGAATATAAAACCTCGCATCTTGATTTAGTTCCAACTTTTATGAAAATGCTCGGTGTTCAAAACGATTCATCTGATTATTCTCATGGTTTTGGACTTTTTGAATCAAAATGGGATTAT
>Ga0123519_10010752_pt1 | contig 13581 bp, 9 predicted proteins | sample YelNatPaOPRAMG02_FD_87396 | JGI IMG/M metagenome (GOLD analysis project Ga0123519, IMG submission 87396) | Hot spring microbial communities from Yellowstone National Park - Yellowstone National Park OP-RAMG-02 (version 2) | ecosystem: Environmental > Aquatic > Thermal springs > Hot (42-90C) ...
ACAATTTGGCTCTTGCGTACTGTAGCCTTAATAGATTGCCATGTTTTGCCACTGTCTATAGAACTCTCTGTATAAAGACCGCTTACAATATCGTCGTAATTGCAAGTCCTGATAATTTTTATGGTATCGGTTATTTTAAAAGTTTCACCACCCTTTGGTGAAACAATTTTTATGCCTTTTATGGGTTCTTCTGAAACAGCATTATTTGTACCTAAATTGCAATGAACAATTAATATTAAAGAAGAACATAATAAACATATTTTATAAATTGTAAATAGCGTTTTTTTTGCAGAATAAATTATCTCCATAATCCTCCTTATAAATTTTATTTGGTTAGAATAAATCCTTTAGAAATTTTTTTACCATTTAAATCAAAAGAAATTATATATGAACCTCTTGTAGATTTATTTCCACTCATATCTGTTCCATTCCATTCAAATTTTATTCCATCATGAGAATAAGACGAATTATCAAGCACTGCAACAAGCTTACCAGAAATATCATAAATTTTTGCAGATGCCGAAGTTAGATTTTCTGCCCTAATAATTGCTGTAATTCCATTAGACATGTTTGAAACAATTGTAATATTTTCTTTTATTTTGGTATCATTTGCTATTGGCATATTAACAGAAGTTTGCCCCATCTGACGGATTCTTTTTATTTTATTCCATACTTCTGCACTTTGCCACAAGCCACCTCCCGAAAGAGTTGCATCCCATATTCCTATTCCAACAACTCCATTTGTAATTATCCAGTCTAATTGTTCAGAAACATTGTTTCCCTGCCAAGTAGTAACCCATCCGGGCATGCCTATCATAAATTTTGATGGCGCTGCAGAGGCATGTTGCACTTGAGCGGCGTAATCTTTATTTTTCCCGCTCCAGTCGTATCCCATAGAACAAATACCATCAACTTTTGCCGTATTAAATAAAGGCGTCCACCAGTCCCAGTTTGGAGCATTCCATTGGGCAGGAAAAGAAGCTATAGTAACAATTTTGTTTTTAGGATGCAAGGAATCGCACAAGTCTTTTGCAAAGGCAATATATGCATCGCGGTCTTGTGTGCTAACATCTGGGCCTTCAAAATCTATATCTACTCCGTCAAAGCCAAGCCTTTGAACTTCGCTTAAAACAGCTCTTACAAAGGCATTGCGGTTTGTAAGAAAAGATGTTCGTGCCGCATTCCAGTCCCAATCATTAATATAATTATATATACAAAGTAGAACTTTTATATTGTTTGTTTTGCCCCAATTTATAAACCATTGGATATCAGAATCTGCAATATTTCCTGCCTTTACAAGTTGATCGCCATTTGGCTTGTAAAACTGCAATGGAAGATAGGTTAACCCATCTTTCATTCCAACACCACCAAAATCCTTTTGAAGCATTGTTTTGCATTGAGGAATAGAATAGGGGGGAACCCATGTTGTTACTGGATTTGAAAAAGCATTGAATATAATGATAATAGTAAGAATAATCATAAAATATTTTTTTACCATTTTTTTCTCCTTCCTTTAGGGTTTTTATAATTTAATTAAGATGATTTAATATTCTTCCTAATTTTCCCCCCGTCTGGTTTCTTTTTGATAAAAACAAAAAATCTTTTTCCCTCCTTTTTAAAAAGATTTAATTACTTTTTGATAATAACAATTATTGTTATATTTTGTCATTACATAATAAACTCCACAGGAAAGTTTGCTTAAATTAATAGTATGTTTTCCTGTTTTGTAATTTTCCTTTAATAATATTTTTCCATTATTTGACAAAAGATAAATGTTTGTTGCTTTATTTAACAAAAAGATAACATTTATAACGTCTTTGTTAACATATTTTATAGAAAGAGGATTATTGATTTTATTGCTTTTTTCTAAAAAATTAATTTTATTAACTTGAGTGGGATTTGCAATTGGTCTTTTGGGTTCTCCCAAAAGAGTTGCAGCTGCTTTTAATGCGTCGCATGTAGAAGTGTTTCTTGTAAAGTATGTTTTTGTATCCCAACTGTTCCATTTTTGAGCTATTTGGTCGTAGGAATCGGTGCCTAAATCGGGAGTCATTCTTCCACCCGATGTGCTATTGGGTATATACATGCTCCAGTCACCCATGTTAGATTTAACCTTATATGTCCACATTGTCCAGCTTATTTTGTTTTGAGACATTCGTTTTGTGCATTCTGCTGTAAAACCTCTAAAATTAAATTCACCAACCAAACAAGGAACTTTCCAATTATTCATGTGACTTATTGCATTATTAACATCATTTTGATTGTCGCCTAAAACATCGGAAGAATTAAAGTAATACCAGTGTAAAGAATAAACAACATTAGTCCAGTTTTTTGTTGAAGGAGGCGGTAGCACATCCCATATCCATATTGCCTCCATAAATATTATATGGTCGGGGTCTATTTTTCTTATTTCTTTATATAAAGTATCATATAATTGAACCGTTTGACTTCCCATGTTGCCTGGATATGTTTCTGATGGCTCATTTAGTAGATCGTAGCCCGCAACAGCAGCAACACCTTTAAAATGCTGTGCTATTCCTTTCCACCAGTTTAATAGTATTGTTTTATATTTTTGCGAAGAATATAAAAGTATTCCATCTTCGCGGCCAGAATGATCTTTATTGTTTTGTGACCCTGGTGCACCATGTAAATCTATTATTGTGTAAAGTCCGTTTTTTCTGGCGTTTACAACAAAAGAATCTAAAAGTGTAAAATCTGTGTCTTGGTCTGCTGTTTTAAGCCAGTTGCCGTTTGTATCCATGTAATCACACCATAATACAGGAAGCCTTACACAGTTTAATTTTTCCTGAGATATTCTTGCAAAATCATCTGTTTTAAACCATGAATTTAGATAAACTTTTTTTAATTCAACTGCCTTGTCCCATCCAAATCTCTGAGCAAGTTTTATTCTTGCTTCCCATTCGTTTCTTGCTCCATTCATTGGCGCCATCCATGTTTCTATAATTTCCCATCCTCCAATATTTACACCGTATAAAAACACGGTATCGCCCTTACCCATATTATTTCTTATAATCATTCCATCTGTTTTAAGAAAATCTTGTTGAGAAAAAGTCAAATTAACAAATAAGAATAATACGACAAAAATAAACAAAAGAAGTGTATTTGTTTTATCCATTTAATTCTCTCCTTTAAGATTTCTTATTGATATTTAATAACTTTTTGCAATAAATATTATTATTTATTTTCGTTTGAATAATATAAACCCCATTCTTGTTTGAAATTGAAAAAACATTCAAATTGTTTTTGCTTTTGTCTATAGAATAAATTTTTTTACCTGCAATGTTATAAATGCTTATATATTGGACTTTATCATTATAAAAATTTGTTTTTGAAAGCAGATTGTTTTTTATTGAAGTAGAAGATATTATTGTATCAAAAATAAAAATGCTGTCTATATCCATATAAAAGGTTGAACTTAATGTGCCAGATACAACTCTTGCACCGGGAATTAATTTCATTGGCACAGCAGGAATATTGTTTTGATCTATAATAGAATCTAATTTTTCCCCATCAAAAGTAAGAGTTATTTTTGTTGGAGTATATAGTATTTCTACTGTATGCCAGCTATTGTCAACAATATTTACACCTGTTGACACAATTATTTCTTTATTAATGCTGTTTTTATATGATTCAAAAATTAATGTTTGATCATTACATCTTTGTTTGCAGGCAGTTTCTATGCCAAAATTTACTTCGTTTATTAAAGAAGAAGTTTCTGTATATAATGCCCAGCCTGCCCATACTTCTGCTTCAAGAGGTCTTCTGCTGTATCTGAATTTCATAGAATATTTTCCATAACTAAAGCTTTTGTTTTTAAAAGAAAGTTTGCTCCATGTTGCATTTGTATTCAACGAACCAGCTTGCAATGTAAATCTTGCATAGCCGTTAGAAACATTAGGACAGGAATATTCACAACCCCATAAGGCAGTATTAAGAGAATCAAAACTATCAGAAATTAATGTAGCAGAATATAAATTTATAAGCAGAAAAAAGGTAATTAAACATATTAACTTTGATTGTTGTGATACTCTGTTAAAACGTTTAATTAATGATTTTTTCATATTTATCATAATTCTTTCTATTTTAAATAATCCCCAAACTGGTGCGTCCGGACGGGGGGAGATGGATCTAAGACGCACCAGACAAATAGGGGATTATTTATTTTGTAACAACCAATTGTTTTACATAAGATTCATTTTGTGTTCCGTTTTTCAATACTACTCTATATTCATATACGCCAGAGCCTACAATATTTCCTAAATTGCTTCTTTTGTCCCATACAAACTCATGTTGTCCTGCGTTTAGACTGCGATTTTGAACAAGAGTCTTTATTATTTTTCCGTTAATATCAATAATGTCAACAATAACATTAGCGCTGTTTGACAGATTCAGATTGATATTATAATAATGTTTAAAAGGATTTATTGAACTGTAAACCGAGCATAATGGTTTAAAAGAAGATGAGTTGTTAAAGGCGATTATTGTTTTTGGAGCAGCATCATATATTGCTTTTAAAAGGGAATACTGACCCGAAACATCCTGAGAAAGTTCCCATATCATAATACCTCCGCCGCTGTCTGCTGCTAATCTGGTTTTTTTCTGAATAGTTTCTATCCCATTATAATAGATATTCCCAACTTGATCTTTAAAAGGAGCCTGTGGATCCATTTGACATAATTGCGCATAAGAAGTGTATGGCTCTCTTCCGTAAAATGGAACACCTAGAATTGCTTTTTCTTTAGAAAGACCTCTTGCTCGCCATGCCCGTAAATTTGAAGATGCCATTGCATAAGTTGAATGAGGTGTTCCGCCATCATAAGACATTATGTTTAGAAAATCTACTATATTAAAAATTTCATTTTTTATTCCGTTATTTGGATTTCCTATAACCGCTGCAGTTAAAAGTTTCCCTTTTGGATGAAGAGCATTTGCAAGAGATGTCATAAAGGTAACATATTGGTCTGCAGATGTTCCTGCATCGGGATATTCCCAGTCTATATCTATTCCATCCAGATTAAATGTTTTTACGAGAGTAGTACAGTTAGCTACAAATGTATTAATATATGTTTGATTGGCAGCAACCGAATGAAATCTGCTGTCATCTCCATTATTCCAACCTCCAATAGAAACCAACACTTTTACACCTCGGCTATGAGCCTGACTAACAAGAGTATTTAGGATATTGCTATTTGGGCTTGTTAGACCACCTGTTCCATTAGAAGGAAGAATAAAAGCATAATTGATATGAGTCACTTTATCCCATTGAACATAAGTGGGAGAGCCTGCCCAGTCTGGAACATATCCAACAATTTTAAATTCTGAGTAACTATTTGTATGCAAAATAAAGATCATAAGGAGAGTTATTGATAAAATACAAAATATGTTTTTCATTGTTCCCCCCTTTTTTATTTAATTAAATTTTCTAATTTCATGCCTTCAAAAACAACATCATCTAAATACAAATTAACAGTATCGCCGGCATTATTTAGAGGCGAATATGCAATAAAGTAAACAATTTGCATTAATTTTGCTGCTTGTTGCCAAGTGTATCCCAAACGATAGGCATTGCAGTTTGTTGGTAGTTTTAAAGAATCTACTGGAATAGTAACATGTGTCCAATTATTAGGAATAGCAAAAGAATATCTAAATAGCTGATAAGAATTTCCATTAATTTGTTCTATTTCTTTTGAGTAGAACCGTAATTCTATTGTTCCATTTCCTTTTATCCAAAAAGAAAGCGATTTTAGCTCAGATAAATCATAATTTGTAGAATCTTTGCCAATAAAAAATCCCATAATTGCCCATGGACCTATTTTATTTGGATCAAGATAATAAGTTGCTTTAAGGCTTTTTCCTTTATAGGCATCGGGCTCAGAAATAAAAGAAATATTAATTGTTGATTTGCCATTTTCTAAACTATCGTTTACAGTATACCACCATCCGCCTCCTATTAATTTCCCTATGTTTGTTGTAAAAACTTCCGATGAAAAATCATCAATCAAAACATTTGAAACAGATGTGGTTAGATTATTTTCTAAAACAGAAATACCATTAGCCAGTTTTACAGAGCCGCAAACAGAGTTTGTAATATTACCAAAAATATCTATTTGGGAGATAATTGTATAAATTCCTTCTGCTACTTTAGGAAATGAATAAGAATTGTTGGGATTAAGACTGGAAAAGTATGCACTACCAGAAAGCATTAAAGCTTTTACTATTCCATTTTCTGCCAAAATATTACCCGAAATTTTTGAATATGGCTTTAATGTAAATGTATAAGAGGTATCTTTGGTGCTATCGTATTGTGAACTAAAATCATTAAGCAAAATACCTTCATTTGCGGCATCTATTTGGATATTCCAGTGTTTTGAATTTGGTTTTTTTATTTTAAAAGTGCCTATTTCGCTGGTAACGGTGCTATCTAAGATTACAGATTTCCCGTTTAATATATTAAAAATCCAATCATTACTTTCTACAATACGAATTTTTGCATTAGAAACAGGTTCATTTGAACTTGAGTAAACTACTCCGGCAAGTGTTTTTGTATTTGGATAATCGGTTCCTCCATTGTTAGCCACATTTATTGTGCAGTTAATTATCACGGCAAGAAAAATTGTAATTAGCAAAAATATTTGTTTAATAATTTTAATATTCATTTGTTTTAACATTTTAATCACCCGCCCTTTCCTCATTTGAGCGGTTTATTTTCATTATAGGAAATAATTGTATGTTAAGCGAGATTATTTTATCTACATTTTGAGGTTGCTCCTGTATTTCTAAAAATTCTTTGCGTAGTGCATCTATTTTATTAGACAAAGAATCGTAAGTCTGCTTGCTAATTCCTTTTATTGTCATAGAAACATGTCTTTCATGTTTTGGCATTTCTTCCATTGCATGAATAGAAGCTTCTATTAAAGTTCTTTTTACATCATTAACAACGGGGTGGGGCATGTCCTGATAGCTGAGAGCCGCAGTATTTACTGCCCTGTAAACATTTTTATTGCTATCGTATTCTATTAGCCCCCATTTGATTAATTTAGAAAGTGCCTGTTTAACTTCTAAAGTAGAAAGTTTAAGATTAATAAGAGATTTGACTATTTCTTTTGGAGAAGAAATTTCGCCTTTACATACTATAAACTCTCTTATGACAGGATAACGCCATGATGCGAAATATTCCATTGTGCGGTTTTCTAAACATGAAGAAAGATTCTTTTTTCTTAATTCTGCAAGTTTTTCTATAATAGAAATTTTTTGTTTTGGGTCTTTACATAATTCTTTTTCTACAAGAAGCCTAAAATATTCTTTTTCGTCTTTTTTTAATTCTAATGCTGTTATAAATCCATTGATATTTCTTTTACCTATTTTTTTTCTTCTGGATATTACATCAGATAAAAAAGCAGCAGAATTAATTTTTGCTTTTTTAAGAAAATTTTTTTGCGTTAAGCCAAAACGCTTTGCATATAAATACCACTCCCTAAGATAATCTACATAATCTTCAAAAACAAATATTGGAGTATTAAGTCTTTTAGGTGTCATAATATCCCTAATATAAATATAATAAAAATTTTTTAAAATGCAAAAAAATAGTATTTAATATTTATAACTTATTGAAAATTAAAATAAATAAAATAATTAAATTATAAAAAATGGGTATTTTCATTTAAAAATATCCAATTGTTTTTATTGCAAAATACCAGTGTTTATCTAATGTTAAGACCTCATCGTAATCTCTTGCTGTAAGGCTGTTAGACATTGTTCTAAGATGGTCGCGTGCAGCCTGAGCTACAAAGGCAAAGTTTTTTCCAAAAGATTTTTTAATGTAAACCGACCATTTCCAGCTGTCTTTGTCGTATTTGTCCCAGTTGTAACTGTTATCGGGATTATTTGGATCATAACAATATCCGTTAAAATAATCTATCTGATTATCGGGTGCTGGAGTGCCTCCATAAGTTTGTCTCATTACCATTATCTGGTTACGATAATTATTCGGATAAGGCATTCTATAGTATTCAAATTCACAAGATAAAACATCAAACAGCCTGAATGTTGGAATATTTATTCCAAATGTAATAGGAATTCTCTGCCATAATTTATTGTAATAGTCTCCCTGATTCATTAATCCCAAAATATTTAGTTCCCCATAAATTTTTGCATCGTTTTCGCCAAAAATTTTATTGACATTTTCCGAAAATAAGCCCTTAATATCCAAAGAAAGTCTGCTCATTAATTTTATGCCTTTAAAAGTATAATAAATTGTATCGCCGCCAATTGTGTCGGTTGTACCGGTTAAAGAATCATAAATGAATTGAGCATTTTTTAAATAAAATGGGGTAGGAAAGCCAAAAACATCTCTTTTACGGGTTGTCAGAGAGTCGTTTGCCGGAGTAAATCGTGCAAGATTTATACCTGCTCCTATTTCTATAGTTTTATGTGGCTTTATACAGCTAATCCATGAATAAGAAATGTCGTATAACGGATACATCTGCATTTCTGTTGTAATTAAAATATCATTTTTCCAGATATTAAAAGAAGTTGTGCTTATTCTTATTCCAGTAAGAGTTGCACCTGTTGCATCAAAGTTTGTTTTTAGCCAGCCGGGATAAGTTCCGCTTCTAAACATATATTCACCTAAATTTCTAATATCTGGATTGTATTTATATGTAAAAACACCAAGGCCAATTTCTGCATTAAAAATGTTATCGGGAATATTAAAAAAGTTATCCTGTGAGAGTGTAAAAACATTTTCTGCACGTGATACATATACAGTATTTTCTCCAACAGCTGGTTGAAGTTGTCCAAATGTTCCCTGAATAAGAGGATGAGTATTAAACCATAAAAATCCTTCTATGCCAGCATAAAGAGAAAAATGTTTTGATATAGGTTTTGCCAGAGAAAAGCCCATTACTACATTATTATATAACTGAGGCTGAAGTTCGTTACCATACCATTTAGACGAATTTATTCTCGTAACTGTTAATCCTGCATAACCAGAAAGTAAAATACTCTTTTCCTGCTTAACATCATTTTGATTTTCTTCGCATAAACAATAAGAAAAAAAGAAAGATAAAAGTGTTAAAATGTTGCACGCTAAAAATTTTTTCATTTGAGACCTCCCAAATTGATATAAACATTTTTCAAATATAAAAATTTTATCTGACAATTAATTTTTGTTTCAGATTACCTTTTTTATCTGCAACAAAATACAATCCTTTGGAATAATAATTGTTTTGTTTTAAGTTTGTTACAATTCTTCCTTTAACATCAAATACAGTATAATTTGGCGTATTTGATATTTTAGACATGCTAACTGCTGGAAGCTTTTGATAGTAATAGGCTACATCTGTATTACTAATTGGAATTGTTTCCCAGTTATAATTGAACAAGGCGCTAATTGGAGCACCGCTATCAGAAGCACATCTTGATATTGTAACACTTGGATCTTGTTTATACCATCTTATTCCCATACAGTCAAACCAGCAGCCAAAACCAGCTATCCTGTTAGAAAAATTTGTCCAGTTAAGCAAAGAAGAAGAAGACCACCCAAGTTCTGCCACTGCCGCAAGACGTGGGAACATGTCTCTATCTGTGAGACCATTTGCCTCGGTTGTCATTTCGGTCCACATTGCAGATTCTACGCCAAAATGATTGGGAATATTGCTAGATGCACTGTAGGTTACCTGTAATGTTACATTGCTGCTGCCAACGCACCAGTTGTTATATCCCGAACCTGGTCCTTCTGCCTGATCAAAATAAACTTTGCTGCACCATGTAAAAATCGAATTAATACGGTCATTTCTGCTATTCCATGTTTGTGTTATAGTTGTTGTATTTTGGGTGTATCCATAAATATCTTCCCATCCTATAACCTTTCTTCCTAATCCGTTTATAATAGATTCAACCCTTTTAACAAAATTTCCATAAGATGTTCCTGTAACAGGGCATTCATCTCCTCCCATGTGAAGATATTGGTAAGGAAAAACACTGGCTATTTGCGTCCATACTGTTCTAACAAAAGTATCAACAATAGCAGGAATGCCACTTGATATAGACAAACTGCTTCTTCCTACATCTATTCCTTTGTAAACAGCTTCGCATGGAGTAAAACAGCTGCTTGATATATTATATCCCGCCAAAGCAAAAGCTGCTATTGCTGCTTGAGTATGTCCGGGCATGTCTATTTCTGGAATAATATTTACCCTTCGTTCTAAAGCATATTTAACCAAAGAATCTCTAAGTTGTGCCTGCGTAAAATACCATACAGTCCCAGCCGGTGGTTTGTTACCTTCGCAATCTGTCATACCTCCAATGGCAGTTAGATTATTATAGGCTGTAACTAAATTACCAGTAGCAGAGGCAGGTGGATTTATTTGTATTCTCCAGCCCTGATCGTCCGAAAGATGAAGATGCAGAATGTTTTGCTTAAAAAAAGCCAGTCTGTCTATAAGATGTCTTAAATATGTTATATTATGAAAATGTCTGGCTACATCAAAATGAGTTCCTCTATGAGAAAATCTGGGATAGTCTGTTATCACGCATCCGGGGAGTTTTTGGGGTGCAGGAATGTTTCGGCCTTTTTCTATTTGAGGCGGAAACAACTGGCGAATAGTTTGAATTGCATAAAATTGTCCTGTTGCTGTTTGGGCTGCAATAACTATGCTGTCTTTTGTTATTGTAAGCAGATATCCTTCTTGTCCCAAAGTTGAATTTGAAATCTTAACAAGTTTAATATGTGCCAGAGAACGGTTTGCTATTCTTATTGCTGGTTGCCATACAGAAGGATTTGCGTTGTTGAGCTGGTCAAAGATTTTTTTAACCCAGCATACATTTGAATCTGAATCTATGCCATCAGAATAAATATAAACATTTTGAGGTACAATAAAAGTATCGGTACGCATATTTATAGATACTGGTATTGGAATTAAATGGTTAATGTCTGAATAGATTTTCCCGGCATTAGAAAAAAGCAGAATAATAATGATAATTTTAAAAAAATTAAGATTTTTCATAAAAACCTCCAATAAAGGTTAAATAATTATTATTTTTTTCTGTTGCTAAAATATTCCTCTATTTCTTCTAAGGTTTTTCCCTTTGTTTCTGGCAAAAAGAAAGCCGCAGTAATCAGATATATTACAGTAAAGCCTGCGAATATAAAAAACATTGTTGAATATCCATATTTTCCTACTGTAGGAAGAAAAATAGCAGCAATAGTTGTAGAAACTGCCTGATTAATCAAAAGGGCTATACTCATTCCGTTTGATCTTATGCGCGTTGGCATTAATTCAGAAAGTGCAAGCCATACACATACACCGGGACCTACTGCAAAAAATGCCATAAAGATATATAAAAATATTGCCACAATTATTCCATTTGTTTTATGAGGAATTGGTGTTATTAATGCGTTTTCAATTATTAACGGAGAATTTTTTGCTTTATCTAGATTTGTAAAAGGTTTAGAAAAAAAAGCAATGACTTTATTTCCTGGTAGAGAACTTCCTTTTGTAATTTCTATTGGCTTTTCGCCCGGTTCATTTGTGCGAATTACGCGGCTTGCAAATTTAAAGCCTCCGTAGGAGTAAATTAAAATAAAAGAAGAATTTAAATATTTATTATCGGGCTGATAAATTTTTAATGACAGTAAATTAAAAATTTCGTTGCCCGATATTTTTATACTCTGTTCTTTTTGATTTACTTTTTTTTGGACAAATTCTTTTATGTCAATGCGATATTTTTCTGTATTTTTAAATATTATACCAGTGCAAATTAAAGAAATTATTATACCCGATGTCCCGAGAGTGAGAAGAAATTTTCTTCCTTTTTTATCTACAAGAAGGACGGCACCTATAGTAGCAAGAAAATTGATTATAGTAAAAAGAAGTGAGCCGGCATGAGCCTCAAAATCATTTAATCCCGCCTGAATTAAAATATTTGTATTATATCCTATAATTGAGTTTATTCCGGTTGCCTGATTGCAGGCAAGAATAATGCAGGCTAAAATAAATGGAATAACATATTTGGCTTTTAATAAAGATTCTTTGGCTTGCTTATTTGTGGTTAAAGAAATTTTTTCTAAAGATAAGGCTGTTTCTATTTCTTTTAATTCTAATTCAGCCTGTTTTGTTACACGCGAACGGCATAACGCTAAAAATGCAGCGTCTCTTTTGCCTTTTCTAAAAAGCCATCTTGGTGATTCATTTACAAAAAATCCACCAAGCAAAAATAAGATTCCCGGTGGTAGAGAAACCCAAAAAATGCTTCTCCAGGCAAGATCTTTAAATGCAAAAAGTTTTTCTGGATTTCCAAGTTTTGCCACTTCGTCAACGCGATAGCTAAAATACATGCCTATAACAGCAGCAGCAACAATTCCCAAGGTTAAAAGCCATTGAAAAACAGCCGTGCCTTTGCCACGGCTTTTAGCACTAAGGCATTCTGCCAAATAAAGAGGAACAACAACTCCAATTAATCCTGCACTTGCACCTTGCAAAAGCCTTCCCAAAAAAAGAGGCAAAAAGCCAAAAGAAAGAGCTATTATAGGAATGCTTAAAACAAAAAGCATTCCAGAAAAAAGCATGATATTTTTTCTGCCAAATAAATCGGAAAGCATGCCGGCAAATAGAGTTCCAAACACACTTCCAAGAAGTACAGCCGCTACAATTATAGAAAGCTGGCTTGAATTTAATCCCGATGTTGATTCTAAATATGGAAGGGCACCAGCAATTATTCCCACATCCACTCCATATAAAAGTCCGCCCAAACCTGCTACAATAAGCAAAAAAGTATTATAAAGATTTTTTTTTCTTAACTGATTATTTTCTGAATTATCCATATTTTTTGCTTTTCCTTAAAAAGGTTAAAAAAGTTAACTGTTTTTAATACAACATGATTTTATGATAAAATTTACCTTGGTTTGTATTTATAGCTACTGTAAATAAACCCTTTGAACTTGTTAGAATTTTGAAAGATAAAATATTTGTATCTTTTAACCTTGCAATTGGTAATTTGCTACCTTTAATATCAAATACTTCAACACAAATATTATTTAATTGTTCGTGTTCTCCATAAATTTTAATAATGTTTTTATCTGAATAGATTTTTAAAGACTTGACAAAGCCACTACGAAAATTTAAAACATTTGATTTGTTTTTTATACTAAATTTTTCAGAAAAACCTTCGGGTCCTCCAACAACGTAATCACCAATCCATATTATTGCATTTTCGGTAAAAAAACTGCTATCATCTTCTGGAATAACATATTTGTAATTACCATATTCTGATGTCATTATATAAGCAGAAGGTCTAATAAGAAAAAAAAATTTACCGTTATCTAAAGACATATCTATAAAAACAGAGTGATTTATGCCTTTTGTAAATGTCCATTCAATATTAATTGTGTCGCCGGGATAATAAATATCTCCTTTTTTAGGAGAAGTAATTTTTATTTCTGGAAGAGGACCAATATATGGCATAAAAAGAATTTCTGGAGGAATATTTGTATTGCTTATGCCAAGGTCATTGCATTCGTATCTAACTTCAAGAGCAGGGGATTTAGTTGTCGAAAAATAT
>Ga0123519_10010754_pt1 | contig 13580 bp, 11 predicted proteins | sample YelNatPaOPRAMG02_FD_87396 | JGI IMG/M metagenome (GOLD analysis project Ga0123519, IMG submission 87396) | Hot spring microbial communities from Yellowstone National Park - Yellowstone National Park OP-RAMG-02 (version 2) | ecosystem: Environmental > Aquatic > Thermal springs > Hot (42-90C) ...
AGATAAATTCCAGATGCTTCTTCTTGCGTATTTCAGCAAGAAATACCTTAATGTAAGTAGTTGCTTTTATACCTTATTGGGTTTCAGGGTGCAAAGCACCCTGATTATCTTATAGTTTACTGTAAACTGACTACTTAAAGCAGGAATCAGGGGTTAGTAGCGAGGGGTTAGGGAATAATTATTTTCCCCTATTCCCTATATACTGGCTACTGACTACTTACTTATCCCTGCCCCCTCACTACTGGCTACTGACTACTTAAAATAGGAGTCAGGGGTCAGTAGTCAGGAATCAGGGAATAAAAAGTAGCCAGAAAACCGTTGATAAGATGATAAGTTGATAGAGTTGATAAGATGAAGTTGTGTTAAGCCCTTATCAACATATCAACCTATAAACTTTATCAACTGATATTTCCTCACTACTGACTACTGACTACTTAAATACGAACGGTCAGTGAGTATTTACATGAGTAAAAAGAAAGTTATTAAAAAACAGGATAAGAAAAAAGATAAAATTTTTTATATTGGGATATTTTTATCTTTATCAATTATTTCTCTTCTGGTATATTGGAATTCCTTTTTTTCTCCATTTATCTGGGATGATAAATATACAATACTTGAAAACCATTATGTAAAAAGTTTTAAGTATCTACCAGAAATTTTTAAACATCACCTATATTACAGTACTGCTGGAATAAGTAATTTCTATAGACCATTACAGACATTCTTTTTAATGATTGATTACAAAATATGGAAAACAAATCCAATTGGGTACCATTTAACAAGTTTTATTTTCCATCTTTTAACTGGATTTATAAGTTTTCTAATTATAAATTCACTTTTTAACAAAAAAATTATCTCTTTTCTTGTTTCTCTTTTATTTCTAATCCATCCTATTAATTCTACTGTGGTTGACTATATATCATCAAGAGCAGATTCACAAGCAACTTTCTTTTTTCTTTTATCATTTTTCTTATTTTTGAAATATATATTTAGAAAAAACATACTATTTTATATTTCTTCTATAATTTCTTTTATTATGTCTTTACTTTCTAAGGAACTTGCAATAATTTTGCCATTTTTTATCCTATTTTATCTTTATTATGAAAAAAAAGATTATAAAAAATCTATTCCATTTTTCATTATCTTTTTTATTTATGGTATATTAAGATTAACTGTTTTAAAATTTATATCACCACCTTCCCAACCACCAAACCTTTACTTACGACTTCTTACAACAACACATTCTTTTATAAAATTGATTGGACTTATGTTTTTACCATTACAAATCCATATAGAAAAGACACTTCCATACTCTAAAAGTTTATTTGAAGTTGAAACTTTCCTTTCTGTAGTTGTTTTTGTAATTATAGGTATATGTATTTATTTATTATTGAAAAAGAACTTTAAAATTTCATTTTTTGGATTTTTGTGGTTTTTTATATGTTTATTACCTATGGCAAACATTGTTCCTATAAATACAACTTTAGCGGACCACTGGTTATATCTACCTGGGATAGGATTTATTCTTGGTATTATTGGATTTGTTTATGAAGGAATACAAAAATTAAAATCAAAATTTCAAGATATTGTTAAAAAACTATTTCTTTATATCTATGTTCTTGTTATAATTATTTTTTCTTTTTTAACAGTGAAACAAAATACTATATGGAAAGACCCTATCAATTTTTACCAATTAGCATTAAAATATAATCCAGGTAGTTTCCGTGCTCATAATGAATTAGGAGTTATTTATTTGGAAAATAATGAACTTGAAAAAGCAATTTTCCATTTTGAAAAAGCAATTTCATTAAATGAAAATTTTGACCAGGCATATGATAATTTAGGGATTGCTTATGATAAATCAGGAAAACCAGAAAAATCTATTGCTTGTTATGAAAAAGCACTTAAACTTAATCCTTATAGTCCAAAAACTTATAATAATTTAGGGAATGCATATACAAATCTTAATCAATTTGATAAAGCAATTGAGACATATAAAAAAGCAATAAAATTAAATCCACAATACAAAGCCATTTACAATAATTTAGGTGTTGTTTATTATAAAAAAGGCATATTAAAAGAAGCAATAAAATACTGGGAAAAAACACTTGAAATAGACCCAAATTTTGAACTTGCAAGAAAAAATTTAGAAGTAGTAAAAAAAATACATTATGATGAAAAATAAAGTAAAAAAAACAAAAAACAAAAAGCAAATCTCAAAATTCCATCTGATAGCAATTGTTTCAATATTTCTTGTTGGTTTTTCTATATATTTCAATTCTTTTAATGCTGAGTTCTTAATGGATGATGAAGGGTTAATAGAAAAAAATCCATATATTAGAAATTTCAGTTATATACCAAAAGTTTTTTCAGAAAGTCTTTTTGCTGGAGTAAAAAAAGAATTCAATTGTTATAGACCTATTCAACTTTTTACCTATATATTTGACTACCATTTTTACCAACTTAATCCAGTTGGTTATCATATTACAAATACTATCCTTCACATTTTGGTCGCTATATTTATCTACGGGTTATTCAATATTTTATTTAATAATACTCTAATTTCTCTTTTTACAAGTTTATTATTTGTCTCTCATCCAATCCATACAGAAGCAATAACTTATATTTCAGGTAGAGCGGATTCTTTAATGGCTTTATTTCTGCTCATTTCTTTTGTTCTTTATATTAAATACATTTCTTCTAAAAAAATATATCTTTATATTTTTGTTTTAATAAGTTATATCCTTTCTTTATTATCAAAAGAAATGGCAATGGTTTTATTATTATTGATACCTATATACCATTATACATTCAATAAGAAAATAAAATTTACCAATTACTTCCCTTTACTTCTTGTTACATTTGCTTATCTTTTTTTAAGAACTAAAATAATTAAACTTTCTCCAATTAATCCAGAACAATCTACAAGTTTTCTTCAAAGAGTTCCAGGTTTTTTTGTAGCAATGACAAATTATATCAAACTTTTAATACTCCCTTTTAATTTACATATGGAATATGGATTTATTCTATTCAAATTGGGTAACCCTTATGCAATAATAGGGATTCTTATCTTTTCTCTTCTTATATATTTATGTATAGTTTTCCGGAGAAATAAACCTGTATTCTTTTCTATCTCTATATTTTTACTCACACTTTTACCTGTTTCAAACCTATACCCTTTAAATGCTTATATGGCTGAACATTGGCTTTATATCCCTTCTATAGGTTTGTTTTTCTTACTTTCTTATTTTTTAGTTTATATATACAAAAAAATAAAATCAGTAGGAATAGGAATTTTTTTAATATTACTTATCTTTTATTCTTCACTTACTATAAAACAGAATCAATACTGGAAAACTGCTATTACATTTTTTGAAAGGACTTTAAAATTCAATCCTAAAAATCCAAATGTACATAATAACCTTGGAGTAGCATATATGAAGAAAAAGTTGTATGATAAAGCAATTTTAGAATTTAAAAAAGCAATAGAGATAAACCCTAAAAATCCTAATCCATATAGTAATTTATCACTTGTTTACAATAATAAAGGAATGTATAATGAAGCAGTTGTTTTTGCAAAAAAAGCAATAGAGATAGACCCTAATTTCTTTGAAGCATATTATAATTTAGGTTTATCTTACTACAATATGAAAAAGTATGACCAGGCATGTTTACAATATGAAAAAACAATCAGTATCAATCCTCATTTTTCACCAGCATATTACCTTTTAGGAATAATTTATGCTACAGAAAAAAAATATGATGAAGCAATAACCAACTATAAAAAAGCAATTTCTATTAACCCTACATTGGCTGAAGCATATAACAACTTAGGTGTAATCTATGGCGAAAAAGGAATGCATGATAAAGCAATTGAATATTACAAAAAAGCAATCTCTATTAACCCTACATTGGCTGAAGCATATAACAATTTAGGAAATGCATATTTTATAAAAGGGAATTTTGATGAAGCAATTAAATATTGTAAAAAAGCAATTAGTATGAACCCTTCCTGGGCTGAAGCATATAATCGTTTAGGAGAAATTTATGCTTCTAAAAATATGCATGATGAAGTAATTGAAAATTGTGAAAAAGCAGTTAGTATAAATCCAAATTTTGCAAAAGCACATCATAATTTATCTATAGCATATTACTACAGAAAACAATATAAGTTAGCAATTATTCATTATGATAAGTTTCTAAAATTAGGAGGTAGCCCAATCCCTGAATTAGAACAAGTTCTTGCTCCTTACAGAAATGGACACTAAAACAAAAATATTAAAATTTGTAGACCACTGGTTAGGAGAACCTATATGCTTTTTTCTTGCATGTCTACATAGAATAACACATCCTTTTCATCATACTTTTTTGAATGCCCATGTTAAAAAACCAAAATCTATACTTATAATAAAATTTTTTGGATTAGGAAGCATAACATTAGCATCCTCTTTAATAAAAAGCATAAAAACTACATATAAAAATACAAAAATAGTATTTATGACATTTAAAAATAATTCAGACCTTGCAAAAAGGTTAAATTTATTTGAAGAAATCAGGACAATAGATACAAAAAACTTTTTTACTATTTTATATTCCATTTTTTCCAATTTGATATATTTTAGTTTTCATAAACAAAGTATAAGTATTGACTTAGAATTCTATTCTAAATTCAGCACAATAATGTCTTATTTTTCAGGAGCAAAATTTAGAGTTGGTTTTTATATAAGGCAGTTCTGGAGAAACTCTTTAGTAAATGTGCCTGTATATTTCAATTATGCCAGGCATATCCTTGAAATTTATAGTATGGTTGGAGAAACAATTGGAGTAAAAGTTGAAAAAATAATTCCTTCTCCAATTCCAGTAAAAGAAGAAGAAAAAACTTTTATAGAAAAACTATTTAAAGAGAAAAATATTACAGAAAAAGATTTTATTTTAGGAGTAAATATTAATGCAAGTGAACTTGCTTATTGTAGAAGATGGCATAAAGAAAGGTTTGCTGAAGTTATAAACAATATTTTAAAAGAATATAAGGAAATAAAAATTTTTCTAACAGGTAGTAAAGATGAAAAAAAATATACTTCTTCTATTTTAAAATTTATACAACAAGATAACAAAAACAGAGTTTTTGACATATCAGGAGAGTTAAATTTTGGGCAATATATTGCCTTGTTAAACAAACTAAACATTTTATTAACAAATGATAGTGGTCCATTCCATCTTGCAAAAGCACAAGGAACTCCAACTGTCTCTATATGGGGTCCTGGTTCACCTGACTTATACGGACCATACAAAGAAGAAAAAGAAAAACACAGAACAATATATAAAAGATGGCCATGCAGTCCATGCCTTTATATTTACAGAACAGATGCAGGTTATTTTTGTAAAAAAACTACTCCATGTCTAAATGATATAAAAAGTGAAGAAGTAATAAAAACAATTAAAGAAATTATAAATTCTAAAAAATGAGTCAGTGCCCTTTATGTAATCAAAAAAGAGTAAAAGATTATATTAAAATTAAAAATAAAACATATAAAAAATGTATAAATTGCTCTCTTGTTTTTTTAGAAAATACAGGTGAAGAAAATAAAATTTACACAAATGAATATATTATTAAAAGATGCCATAACATTTTAAATTCATCTATTATAGAAGCAAAAAAAATTACATCAAAATACTATCTTTCTTTTTTAAAAAAATATAACCCTTGTGGAAAACTTTTAGAAATAGGTTGTTCTACTGGAATAAGTTTAAAAGTTGCAAAAGATATGGGATGGGAAGTTTATGGATTGGATATTAACAAATCAGCAGTGGATATAGCAAGAAAGTTTTTAAATACAGATACAATAAAGACAGGAGAATTAAAAAAAGATATGTTTCCTGATAACTTTTTTTCTGTTGTTTTAATGTTTGATGTTTTAGAACATATACCTGAACCAAATAAATACATTAAAATCATAAATGAAAAATTAAAAAAAAATGGATTTTTGTTAATTATTACTCCTAATATTTTTAGTTTAAGTGGTAAAATATTAAAAAATAAATGGTACCATTTATTTCCTGAACATTTATGTTTATACTCTAAAAAATCAATAAAATTTTTATTGGAAAAATATGGATTTAAAATTTTAAAAATTGGATGGGCAATTAAATTTGTCAATTTTGAAATGCTAAAACTGCATTTACAATGTCATCCTGATTTGTTTTTATCAAAAATTCTTCTCCCTTTTTTAAAAAAGATAAATTTAAAAATTGTTTTTCCTTTTAATATAGGTGAAATGTATATACTTGCAGTATTGGAAATTAAAAATCAAATATCAAATATCAAAAATCAAAAATTAAAATACGAAATACGAAGCACGAAATACGAAACAAAATCAAAATTCAAAAATCAAAATGACAAAAAAGAAACATAAGAAAAAACTGGAGGTTAAAGAAAAAAAGAAGGCCATAACCATCTGGTTTGAAAAATGGCAAAATTATTTATTCCCTTCTTTCCTTTTTCTAATTGTATTTTTCTTAAATTTACCATTAGCAAAATTACAACTTATGTCACCTGATGCATCCGGCTATCTTGACATGGGAAAAAACCTGTTTACAGGTAAAGGTGCAATATCTTCTTTTAATCTTTACCAGTTCTGGAATGGAAAATATCACCCATTTTTACCTTATATGCAACCCATTTATCCTATTGTAGCAGGACTAATATGGATTTTATTGAACTTAAAAGCAGTTATAGGATTTAACATACTCCTTCTTGGTATAAACTGTATATTTCTATATAAAATTTTCAGAATAAAAACTGATTACATTACAAGTTTTTTTATAACATTATTTTTTGTATTTTCGCAAATTCTTGTTCTTCCTTCTATATTCCCATGGACAGAGCATCTACATTTATTTTTTCTCCTTTCTATAATATTTTTGTATTTAAGATATGAAAAATCTAAATTTTTTATAGGAATACTTTTAGGTCTATCCTGCCTTATAAGAACTGCAAGTTTTTATAATGTTTTTGCTTTTGGAATTGCATTGATTTTGTTAAATGGATTTTCAAAAAAGTCATTTAAAGAATACGGAACAATTCTTTCAGGTTTTTTAATTTCATACGGATTGTATGAAATATTCTGTTATTTTAAATATAAAAGTTTTTATCCTGAATATTTAATCTGTGCTAAAACATATAGGGCTGCTGAAATATATGAAGGTGCTTTTTATAAAAATAGTTTTCCTGTCCTGAATATGCCTTCTTTAAAAATAGAGAAACAAATAATTTATGCAAATACCAAAAAACATTTTATTGATTTTATAAAAAATTTCGGTTATATGAAATTTGTTTTAGGCATTGCACCTTTATACTTTATCTATGATATCTGGAAAAAGAAAACACATTTAGTTTCTATTTTCTTTTTACAAGGAATATTTGTCATATTAGGATATACTCTAAGTTTATACTGGTTACCTGAAATAGAATCTACAAGATACTCTCTTATCCCTTTTATTACTTTAGTCAGTATAGGACTTATATCAATAAGAGAAATTTTAATTCCACTTATCTTTAAAAAAGTTAAAAAACTTTTTTCTATAATTTTTGTTTTATTTATCCTGCCATTTCTTTGCCTTAATATAAAACAATATTTTTCTTTTAGAAATTTTTACCAAAATATCTATTCACCAGTTTATATTAGACAAATTGACCCTTATAGAAAAGAAAGATTTGAAATGTATGAATGGATAAAAACAAATACAGAAAAAGATGTTCTTATTGCTTCTGATTTTTTAAGAGATGCTTTTTTATTTGAAAGACCTTTTGTTTCTTTACCTTCTGGAAAAGCACTTAATGTAAAAAATATGATAGATTTTCTCAAAATATATAGCCCTGATTATATACTTACATATAATGAAAGTCTTATAAATTTTTTGAAAAGTATTGGATTTAAAGAGAAGAAAATAATAACTCCTTTTATTTTATTAAGCAAAAAATAAGGGAAACTCCGATAAATACTCAATCAACCTTTCGTATTTCTTGCTTCGGATTTAGAATTTTGCATTTTGATTTTTGATATTTGATTTTTGATTTTGTTTCGTGCTTCGTATTTCCCATTTTGGATTTTGCATTGTCATTTTGAATTTTGATTTTTGATATTTGAATTTTGTTTTACTCCCCTCTTGCTCCAACCTATCAACTGTACACTGTAAACTGTTAACTGTACACTTAACTATCATACCCAGCTTCCCTGAGAACTTACATTGGAATGGAGGATAAGGGATTTGGCGCTGTTCGCTCCCACTATCGGGGTGGCTCACCATCTCGCCACCCTTGCTATACGGTGCTCATTATTCTTCGCACCAGCAACGCTCAGGGTCGGCCACTCGCTGGGATTGCTCCGACTTGTCGCAATCCCTTACTTCGCTCTTTTCAAATCCCTTTCCAAAGAAGATTGGAATGGAGGATAAGGGATTTGAACCCTTGACACCCAGACTGCCAGCCTGGTGCTCTCCCAACTGAGCTAATCCCCCACTTGTTTATAAATAACTATTTCCGGCTCTTTCATTAAACCACAAGGAACAATCTGATATCCTTCAAACCATTCTTTACCTTCAGAAATGAATTGTCCTGGTCCTGTCCAGATAGGCCATTTTTCATACCAGTGAAAAGGACCATGTGAGTTCCTTCTATGTCCTAAAATTTCAATTTTTAAAATGAAATTTTCTTTCCCTGAAATATAATCTGTAATATCAAGAGAGTTTGGTGGCCATGCAATAATTCCTGCTTGTATCTCATCAACAAAAATTCTCACTCCCACTCCCATGTATTCTGGTATTTCAACAAATAACCTTTCATTTTCTTTCAATTCAGATTTCATCTGGTGTATATAACTTAAACAACCAGAATAAAATGGTAAACCCTGTTCTGTCCAATCACCAATTTTTAAATAATTTACAGGTTCACAAATACTAATCTCTTCATTTTTTAATCTTACTCCAAAATTACCAAGTAAATATATTATTTCAAAACCAGGGTGCTCTTGATTATAGTTTGTTTCAAGTATAATCTCATTTTTCCCTGTTTTAAGAATTGATGGGTCAAATTTTATTTTTTCAAGAGATTTATCAACCCACCATCCACAAACCATATCTTTTGAAATTTCATACCCATTTATCCAGATATTATAAAGAGATGGTTTTTCAATTGCAATAGAAACTTCTCCAGATGGTATTTTTTCAACATTAAACAGATATTTTAAACTTACCTTTATTGTTTTTTGTTTCTTCTCTTTCTTCCTTGCCCATGGCTGAACCATACTACCACCTCTTGGTGGAAGACCTAAATATTTTCTTATATCTCTATCTATCTTTAAAATTTCTTTTTCTGTTTGCCAATTATTTCCTTCTATTTTAAAAGAAGGTTTATCTAAAACAACTACATTTTCTTCAGATAATCTTACTTCCCATAACTCTTTTTTTATTTTATCCCTTTTTACTTCCTTTAACTTTTTTCTTTCCACCACTGGAATCTTCAGTTTCTTCTTTGGTATAATAAACAATCTACTTCCTAATGCTGGGAATGATGTCTTTATAATATATCCATTTTCTTCTTTGATACTTTCAACTGAATAAATTTTGCCTGTATTCGGGTCAATTTCAAATATAGGGTATTTCCAGGTAGGTATTCCTCTTATTACTACATTTTCAAATTTAATATTCCTTTCTCTTGCAAGAATACCTCTATCCCATACTTTATTTTTCCATTCCATACTTGTATTACAAAGAAATAGATAAAAAGCGTTTTCATCTTCTCTTAAAAGATATAAAATCTGACCTATTTCATTACCATTTTCATCAGTTATTGATATCCTTTTTGTTTTTTCTTTTAATTTTTCTACTGCATCCTTAAATGAAGGAACTAATTCAAAATTGGATAAAGGAAATTCTACAGTTTCAGCATCAATATATTGTGGGAATTTCTCAACAAAAATAACTTTCCCTCCCATTTCTTTAAATTTTTGTAGTATTTTTATTGTAGAACTTCTTATTGTATATAAAGGTGGAACTAAAACCGCTTTATATTTACCTTTATTCACTTTTAAAATAACATCTTTTCCTTCATTTTCTATTTTTGCCCATTTTGATAAAATTTCTTCATCACCATAATCAAAATCAATATGAGTAGAAAGTAAAATATCACACATTTCAGCAAACATTTCATCAAGTTTCTCTCTCTCTATAGGACATTGATATTTCTTCTCTTTTTCATTCCAATCTGGCATCTTATAAATTGCCCACATACTTTCAATTGGATGAATAACAAGTAGGTCCCTTATTTCTTCACCCTTTGTCATTACCAAATGAACTCTTGCAAAATAGTCCTCAACATATTTATATAATTCCCACCATGGTGACTGATAAAAAATACTTGCAGGATAATCTCTTTTTGCTTCTCCAAGCATTGTATACCAGGATAAATGTTGACACCTTAAATTTATACCAAGAGCAATTTGCCAGTCACCAAGTGCTTTATGTCCAGAAAATGGAAAATCCCAGCCAGTGCATCCATATGTTTCTGTTAATCTCCATTTTCTATTAAATTGCCTTGCTACTGAACTTACTTGTTTTGCAGTGTTAAAAATCCGCCAGTGTTCTGTTAATAAATCCATACCTGGTGCTTGCATATATTGGTAAAATCTCATACAATTTCCAACAACACTTGTTTGGGAAGAAAGGGTATCTTCACAAAGTACATGACCTGTAAATAAAATTTTGTTTTTTTCACACCAATCTCCTATTTGTTTTGCAAATGACTCAACAAATAAATGAGTTATACAATCAAAATAGTGATATCTTACTTTGGAAATATTTTTGCCTTTTATATCAAAATAAATTTCAGGTAAATGTTCTAAAATATCATAACCATACCTGTTTTTGAAAATAATAGATAATTTATCAGTCCATGGAATATATATGTATCCTTCTGGTTGAGGAGGCCAATGGTAATGAGAGTAAACTCCTCCATAATTTGGTTCATCAGTAAAAATACCAGGAATTACAGAACCAAAATATTTCCCACAATATTTTTTATAATTTTGGTGTGTCACTTCAATAAACTTTTTAACACCTTCTGGATTTAATGTATCAAGATATGTAGCTCCATTATACCACTCACTTTCTTTTGAAATTTCAATATTAAAAATTAAAATTTTTTCAGATGGAGAAACATCTTTTATTTTTTCATTTTTTTTGATTTTTCTATAACTTTTAATCTCTTTACCTTCAAAATTAACAATAAAAATACCAACTGTATTTTTTCTCCATTTAATTTTAGTAATTTCTTTTGTCATTAACATAACAAGATGTCTCATCCTATATTTTTTATCTTTTGTAACAATTCCACCTGCTGCACCAGAAGGCCATCTATCCTCATCATAAAGATAGGCAAGCATATTTAATTTTTTTGCTTCATCACAGCACGCATTTATACAGTTAAACCATTCTTCTGATAGATAAGGTGTATCAAGCCCAACCCTTGAATGCATAAAGAATCCACCTAATCCCATCTTATGCATAATCCTTATCTGTCTTCTTAACTCATTTGGTTCTAATTTACCATTCCATGCCCAGAAAGGAGCACCTCTATAAATACTACTTAAACATTTTAAATCTAATTCCATTTCAACCCCTTTTATTTGTAGTATTCGTAAATACTTACTAAACTACGTTCGTATTTACAGTTTACAGTGAACTATGTATTATTAACTATGTACTAATCACTATGTACTATCCCCTATGTACCTACCTACCCAGCTTCCTTGATTATTAATTTGTTTCGTGCTTCGTATTTCGTATTTTGATTTTTGATTTTTGCATTTTGATTTACTTCCCTCTTCAACTATGTACTATGTACTAACCCCTATGTACTATTAACTATGTACTATCCCCTATGTACTGTAAACAGTAAACTGTTAACTGTACACTTCCATAACCGGCTTCACTGAGGATTTATTATTTTATTATACACTAAAAGATTTTGTCAATTTTTGCTTTGTCCCAAAGTTAATTGATTTTACCACATAAACTTAAACAAGGAATAAACTTGATTATGAATGTGTTTTAAATTTAATAGAATTTGTTTCTTTTTGACAGGGTTTAACAAGGATTTACAATCGGATGTGTCTTGCTTAATACTAATCTTCAAATAAAATTTCTATTAATTCTCTTTTTTCTTTCTTAAGATAAAATCCAATATCTTTAAGAATATTGTTTAGAGTGCTTACCTTTAAGAATTTGTGGTCCGGAATTGTAATATGATGTGTATAACCCATAATCTCTGTGGATAATCTTATATGGCTTCCTGTTTCTCTCGTAATTTCATATCCAAAATTTTTAAGTTTTTTTGCAAGAGTTCTTCCTGATATATCACGTGGTAATTTATACATTCTCAATTACTTCTTCTTTAACTATATGCAATCTAACTATTTTAGGCATGTCCCGGTCTCCTTCAAAATGGCATCTTAAGGCATCCAGTATATTTTTTCTAATCTCTTCTAAATTCTCACCTTCTGTAAAGATTGAATAACCAAGAGATTTTGCAGTATAACCACCATCTACATCTTCTTCAACTAAAAAAATTATTTCTTTCTCCATTTTACCTATATTATACCTTTTTAAAATTGTCCTGTAAAATAAAATTCCCGGTAAAGTCCAATTTTCTCTGTAAAAACTTGATTATGAATGTGTTTTAAATTTAATGAATTTGTTTCTTTTTGACAGGGTTCAGTAAGGATTAAAGTGTAGATATAACTTCTTCAGGAGTACAAGATGGAATGTATTTTGAAGCAATTTTAAGAAACGTTTTATCTCTGGACACTAAAGAGAACGGCTTAACAGAAATGGCAACTGCCAGAAGTATAGCATCAAAAGGGTCAAGTAATTCTTTAGTTTGTAATTCATTTGCTTTCAATAAAACAATTTCGTCAGGAATTACAATTTCTAATAATCCGAGAAGGTTTTTTATATACGATCCTATTTTTTCTTCAGAATATCCCTTCTTCCGACGCATAAAGAATCTGATTTCAAGCAGGGAAGTAATAGATATTACTCCCCGAATACAGTCCTGTTCAATTTGTTCAAACAATTTCAATGGAGTTGTCCATAAGGGTTTCCCCGTAGATGTTTCAACTTCTTGTGTCAATACATTAACCACTATATCCGTATCAAAAATTAAAATCTTATTTAGATTTTCCATAAAGTGAGGTTCTAATTTCCTGAATGAATTCGGTACTTGTTTTATCTTTGGGAATTATACCTTTGAACTTTCCAAGCAATTGCCGAGCCAAACCTTTCTTCTTTTTAGGGATAGATATTTTATTTTCACGAATTACTTTTATTGCTTCTTGAATAGTTGTCATAATTTCACCTCCATAGTGATTTTTTAGGAACTTATTTGTATTATATCAATAAAAACTGAAAAATCAATTTTTTTAAAATGAATAAGATAATTGGGGGATAAATTCTCGCAAAATACGCTCGGTCAGGTGGCTCACTGACTCGCCACCCATGCAATACAGCGCTCTTTATTCATCGCG
>Ga0123519_10010756_pt1 | contig 13580 bp, 12 predicted proteins | sample YelNatPaOPRAMG02_FD_87396 | JGI IMG/M metagenome (GOLD analysis project Ga0123519, IMG submission 87396) | Hot spring microbial communities from Yellowstone National Park - Yellowstone National Park OP-RAMG-02 (version 2) | ecosystem: Environmental > Aquatic > Thermal springs > Hot (42-90C) ...
AGGGCAATATGTATTATGTAACAGATGGTAGCCCAAATGGAAATTGCAATGATACAGTCGAGCAAACGACATTTCCTGTTGGAACATATGATGGCGCAAACTGTCTACTCGATAAAACTCTGCCTGAACTATATGGAAAATACTTCGTATGGGGGAGTCCAAAGCCAAACGGTATCTACTATCAACCATTCTGTAAGTTTCAGTGAGGTTCGAGGGGATATATTATGGATAGACCCGACTTTGGTGCCAGTTACTTTTTGGGGTTATCACGGTTTCGCAGGCTCACCGTTTAACAATCTAACTCGTTGATATCATTGGTATTTTTGGCAAGAGAGCCGTAAAAGTGCCAACTACTCTCTCCCCCTATACTCCTACTATTTTTTAGATGAAATCCAAACCTTTGCTCAAAACACATTATTTGTTTGAAGGTTTTGCAAAAACATTATATTTCTATCGGGCAGGAGGATATATTTATGTATGAACCCAGAAGATTCGAGGATATCAAAGTTGGAGAAAAGGCTTACTTAACTCGTTCTTATTCCAAGGAGGATGTAGATTTATTCATAAAGGTTAGTCAGGACACTAACCCCCTGCACATATCAGATGAATATGCTCGAGCTACAAGGTTCAAAAAGAGAATCGTCCCAGGACTACTCACAGCATCAATGATCTCTGGTGTACTTGGCACAAAACTCCCCGGATATGGAACTATATATATGTCTCAGGAGCTGAGATTCATTTACCCCGTATATTTCGAAGATATACTCACTTGTACGGTCGAGGTAATAGAAAAGATAGAGCATAAAAAGATTATTATACTTGATACCAAGATAAAAAATCAGAATGATAAAGTTGTAATAGAAGGCAAAGCAAAAGTTATGCTCGAAAATTGACATTATATTAAATGCTTGACATAAATAGGAGATTGTTTAAGAATACGCATATTCAGTCTTTCAAGGGAGTTTAATATGAAAGAATTCATTAAAGTTTTGAAAAAGGCATCCGAACTGGAACTGGATGGCCACGAGTTTTACAAAAAGAGCGCAAGCAAATCCAAGAACAGACTTGTAAAGAGCCTGTTCAATCACCTCGCCAAAGAGGAGAAGGTCCATTATCTACGAATCAAGGTCATCGCAGATTCGCTCATCAACGAAAAGAGGATTTACAAAAAGGATACCATATTAGGCAAGATTGAAGGCAGGATCTTCGATGAGATATTCACAAGAAACCTCAAAGTCAAAGAATATAAGGCAGAGATCGAAGCGCTCAAAATCGCAGAGAAGATGGAGAAGGGCTCTATAAAACACTACAAGGATGCACTCAAGAAAGCCAGTGACCCAATTGTCAAGGATTTTATATCCAGATTGATTAGAGAAGAAGAGGGTCATCTGATTTCTATAGAAGATTCTATGGAATACATCAAATCACCAGAAGACTGGTTTGCAAGGAACGAAAGGAGTATGTACGATGGCGCATAAGAAGATAAAGATTAACAAAGGTCTAACCCCGGTAGAGATTATCGGGCTGGGCATTACCAAGGAAGTAAACGCAGAGGCATTTTACAGGATATTTGCCAAGAAGGTATCGAATAGAGTTGTCAAGAAAAGGCTATTGAATATCGCAGATGAAGAGGCAGAGCATCGAGAAATCCTAAAAGGCATTTATCTCGAGATGACGGGTGAAAAGAAGATTGCCCCAAACAAGTATCTATTGAAAAAACCCGACATATCCAGAGATATGAAAAAGATGACCCACACCGAGATATTGAAAAAAGCAATTAGAATGGAGGAAGAGTCCATAAAACTGTATCAGGATGGATACAAGAGAGCCAGAGAAGAATCTGTGAGAAAGATACTCTCGTATTTGATGGATTTCGAAAAGGGACACAAAGAGACACTCACACAGGAACTCAAACTGCTCTCGAAAGAACCAGATTGGTTCGATTCGACAGGTTCCTCAGAATGGCTCGGTCAGATGTTCATAGGACCATAAGCTTATCAGGAGTCATAATATGTTCAATACAGAAAAGGATGCTATTTTATTTGCAATCAGAAGGGAGATCGAGGCATTCTTGACTTATAAGAAACTTTCGGAGATAGTTACCTCGCAGGATATAAAAGTATTGTTCGTATCACTATCCAACGATGAAAACATTCACAGAGAATCCCTCGAAAAATTATTCAATGAGCAGTTTGGCAAGAGACCCATTATAGATGCCGAAGGGATAAGGGTTGAAATTCCAAACGACTTCGATAAGGCGTATGCCCTCAAAATACTCGACACAGCAATGGAGAAGGAGAGAGAGGCATCCAGATTATACAGGCAATTTGCCGATGAATCCACGAATGAGAGCCTAAAGAGACTATTTATGAGATTTGCGGATATGGAAGATGGACACTTCGATGCCCTTCAAGCAGAAAGAAACAGAATGATCGACGAATATTACTGGTTCAATCAAAATATCGACAGAAGTAGAGAGGATTGATTTTTTATTTTATTTATATTTGATTATTTGACAAATTTACATCCCTTTGTTAGAAGAATCTGATTGGAATGTGTTAAGATATGACAGAATTTGAAAGGAATCTATTAAACAGGCTGATTCAGGACAAGGTAATCACCGAAGACATTGCCATTGTAGCCGAACAGATGCAGATAGAAAAGGGTGGTCGAATAGATACGAACCTTCTTGACATTAGGGCTGTAGATGAGAACACGGTCCTTAGATATCTCGAGGCAACCTCAAAGATGAAGGTGGTGCCACTCGAAAAGGTAGAGAATATTAGCAAGGATATCATAGCACTCCTGCCCGCGAGATTGGCAATCAGATACAGACTTATTCCGTTCTCTATCGAACACAACAGCATCTCACTGATTATAAGCGACCCAACCGATATATCTCTTTTGGAGGAGATATCCTTTTTGCTCGGACTGGATGTAAAACCGTATATCGCCCCTGATCTATGGATCGAACACCTACTCTGCAAGCACTACAAGATCGAGCCCAACAAGAGATACGAGGACCTCTTCGAGAGCATTCGAAACAACAGATTCGAGGTCAAGGCCGCAGAGTCGATAAAGAAAGATGCACAAAAGACAACCCCATCTCAGACATCCGAACAGTCCATAAGCAAAGAGGTAGAAAAGAAGGTAGAGATTGCCCAACCATCCAAAGGACAAGAATCTATTTCCCAACAACTACCCATCAGGGAGATCGATACTGAAATAACAAAACCGTACACCTATTCCCGCGAAGAGGCTCTCGAGGACATCAAGGGTATAAAAAACAGAGATGCGATAATGTTCTTTGCGCTGAAATATGCGTATCAATACTTCGACTTTTGTGCCATTCTGATATTCCAGAAAGACAAGATTAGGGGTTTTAACTTTCTTGGACCAGACAGAGACATAGAGGAAGATTTCAAGACACTCGAGCTAACCGTCTCAGATGAAATGGTATTCAAGTTAGTCAAGGATACGGGGGCACACTTCCTCGGGACGATGCCACTCTCGGGCAACAATGAGATATTCATCAAGAGACTAAAGAGGCCCTTCCCACCTAATGTGCTCGTAGTACCAATTTCGATTGCCGGAAAGACTATTGGGGTATTCTATGCGGACAACGGGGAGTCGCTCGTCAGAGGAGAGGATGTACCCCACATACTCACTTTCTTTCACATAGTCTCTTCACAATTACAGGAACTGATTAGGTTCTTGAAATTCAACAAACCTCCATACGAGGTAAAATTCATCTCGAAAGCGGATAGAAAATCACCAGAGAATACTGACTCAGCCAAGATCATAGAGACCGTAACAAATCGACAAGAGGTTGCATCGGTAAGTAATATTTCCATACCTTCGAATACAGAGGCAAACAATATGGAATTCGCACAACCAAAACTACCCGAAAGAGAGCCACAACCCTCCCCGATTCAAACGAAGGACAGCGAGGCAAATGCACTCTCCGAAGACATCGTAAACGAATTGAGTCAATATGTCGAACCGACTCAGACAGAGACTGTGGCATCCCCTGTAGAGGTCAAGAAAGAAGAACCCCCGACAGAGCAAAAGAGAGAGGAATTAGCACAGAAAGAGGAGGAATACAGAATCAATCTCCTTCTCGATACTCTCGAACAGAGCCCAAATGCAATCAACTCACCTGCCTATGACGAACTTATTTCGATAAAGGACAGGGCACTCCCATATATCGCAAAGAGGTTTCCCGGCAAACTGAAAATAGACCTACTAATGCAAACCAGTTCGGATATATCGGATGTAGAGGAGCACTCGAATCTGATTCAACTCATAGTAGGGATAGGTAATGAGGCAATTCCACATATTGCACCTCTGACAAAGCACAGCAATCATACAATCAGGTTCTACGCTGTGTTCATCTTTTCCAAATTGAGATTTCAGGAGGCAATTCCATATCTCCTCGATGCAATCTTCGATACATCACCCAAGATTTCTCTCGTGGCGATAGAGGTTCTGAACAGATACCGGGGTTTTCAAAAATTCTCCATTGTACTGAGTCGTCTGAGGTCCGAACTCACATCCAGCGATGTCGAAAAGGCAAGGATTGCGGCCCTTTCGCTCGGTCAATTCAAAGACACAGAATCCATACCCCAACTGATAAAGCTACTCTCCTCCAAATCGGAGGGAGTGAGGGATGCCGCCCTGAGCGCCCTCAGAGATATATGCAAAGAGGACCTTGGGTATGATTCCAAGGCGTGGCAAAAGTGGTGGCAAAGGTATCAGAAGATTCCGAGGGTTCTCTGGATGATAGACGGATTGAATCACAAAGATGAAAATATAAGATACCTATCCATCGAAGAGCTGAAGGAAATAACCGGAGAATTCTTTGGATATTTCTATGACGCCCCTAAGAAGGAAAGGGAGCGTTCTGTAGATAGATGGAAGGAGTGGTGGAAGAGCGAAGGTGAGAAGAGATTCAAGGAGCCCAACAAATGACGCCCTCTATTCTCGTAGTAGACGATAGTACAATGGTATCCTCGCTCCTGAAGGAATACTTCGAGAAGATGGGTTATACCGTGTTCACCGCTGCCAATGGAAAGGACGCCCTCGAGATTGCCAAGAGAGAGGTACCAGAGCTCATAATAAGCGATATAAATATGCCACTTCTGGACGGATGGGGGCTTATTGCCTGTATAAAAGACATCCCCGGACTCAAAGAAATACCATTCGTATTCCTGACTGTAGAAAATCAGGATTTGGACATCAAGATGGCAATGGACTTAGGCGCTGCCGGATATATAACCAAGCCATTTTCCTTCGAAGAACTTCGTGCCACTGTCGAGACACTCCTTACAAAGGAAAAACACGAACTCCCAAAGGGCTTGCAGGAGCCTGCCTTTGTGGGAGATTTGAAACAGGTAAGCATAGACGACCTGATACATATCTATATCGATAGAGATGGCAGGGGAACACTCTTTATGTATACCGAGACGGTCGACGGTTACCTCGTACTGGGTGGAAAGACACTGGCGGGTTGCAAATTTGGGGAGAGATATCAAGAGAATGCGCTTCTGGATATTCTCCTGATAAAGAACGCAAGATTCAAGTTCTCACCCGAGATTGACCAGAGTGAATACAGCAGGTGTTCGCTCGCCATCAAACGGAGTGCAGACGACATCAAGTTCGAGAGGTATTATCTGAATCTCCTCGCGGGACATTTCGATTTCGAGGATAGAAAGATATCCATATCCCCGAAATTCAAGACACTCCCTGTCTCTTCCCTTCTGGACATAGCCACAGAGGGGACTCAAGGCGCATTGAAGATCGACGAAAGATATCTGCCCCCAAAGGGAGTAAGGATCGGCTCGATCGAGAAGCTCCTGAATACACTCAAGAAAAAGGATTACCACATCAGCGATTGCATAGTAGAGATCGGGCAGACACCATATTATACGCTCTTTGCCATTACTGAGGTCGCATCCAGAAAGATTATTAACATATCCTGACTCGGGAAAGCTTGTATTTTTCATAGTATGCTACTTTTTTATGTTATATCGCTTCTCGTACTTACAGTCTGGATTATCAGTTTCATAAAGGGGCTCAGAGAGATAAATGCGGATACTCATATAAAGCCGATATCGAAGACCTCGTTTGATTCCAGGATTAGTATCATTATTCCAGCCAGAAATGAAGAGCACAGGATTCCGAATCTACTCGATTCAATCTCGAATCAGAGATATTCAAACTATGAGGTAATCGTAGTGGATGACAACTCCACTGACAGGACCAGCCAGATTGCCTTATCCTTTAGAGATAAAATACCAAATCTCAGAGTCGTCAAACCAGAGATCATCGAAGGTTGGTGTGGCAAGAATCTTGCGATGGTAGAGGGTTTCAAGAATATATCCGATGACTCTGAATGGCTCCTCTTTATCGACGCCGATTGTGAGCTCAAAGAAAATGCCCTTTCAACAATAGTCGAAATTGCCAACTCGAAAGGAATCGACTGTCTGTCACTCTTCCCGGAGGTGAAGAGCAAAAGCCTCTTCGAAAGGCTGCTTTTGCCATCTGTTGGGGCTATGGTAACACTATTCAATTCTCCGGAAGAGGTAAATGATAACAGATCCGATACATCTTTCCTGAATGGGCAATTCATATTTATCAAGAGAGAGGTCTACTCCAAAATAGGGACACACGAGGTGGTAAAGGATGCAATCCTCGAGGACGCTGCACTTGCATCCGAAATAAAGAAAAGGGGATATAGAATATTTCTGGGCTTTGGAGGGGAGATATTCCTCATTAGAATGTACGACACCCTCACAGATTTTATCAATGGCTGGACCAAAAACCTGTTTTTGATATTGAGGAGCAGGATCTCGAACCTCATCAAAATGATTTCGATTACTATTCTCCTCTCTTATATGCCTGTAATATGGCTTGTATATGGCATTCTAAATATCGATCAACCAGGGGCTTACATATTCATAGCAGGATACCTGCTTGTGCTCTTCTTCCAAATGTACCTAAGACATATCAGTAAAACCTACCCATTGTACGCCCTGCTCGCCCCAATATCTTCTACGATAGTCTCGTTTATTGGAATAAGGTCGGCTTATAGACATATTGCAAACAAAGGAGTGGACTGGAAGGGCAGGAGATATTTTTCTAAGCGATAGTGTCAAAAATTTGCAATAATCCACAATCAATGATATTAATATACCAAGTATAGGAGGAATAGATGAAACAATATTCTCTTATTATTGCCTTTTTACTTATAGGGGTAGTTCTATACGCACAGGAGCCCGTCAACACGCTCAACAAAGTAAATATCAAATCCGATGCATATGGAATAGATATCATCTTCGATTTCAACGGACCTGTCAGTTTTACGAGTATGAAACTGCAGGAGCCATCCAGAATAGTCCTCGATTTCACCGATTGCAAGAAGAGTGGCTCTGTAAAGAATTCTATCAAGGTCGATTCGGATGGTATCAAAGAGATATCTCTCTCCCAAATGGGTTCGAATGATGCACCGATATTGCGGGCAACGATTCTGACTACGATCGACCTCGAGTTCAATATAGAACCCACCGACAACGGAATCAATGTAAAGATAGCGGGTGTAAAACTTGCGTCCGGTCAACAAACAGAGACACCAAAAGAAGAGCCTCAGAATCTGGCAGAGGTTACCCCTCCAAAGAAGGAAGAACCAAAACCCGAGCCTCAACCCGCTCCAGTCGTTGCTGAGGCCAAGCCCGAACCAAAACCCGAGCCTCAACCCGCTCCAGTCGTTGCTGAGGCAAAACCCGAACCAAAACCAGAGCCTCAACCCGCCCCAGTCGTTGCTGAGGCAAAACCCGAACCAAAACTAGAGCCTCAACCCGCTCCAGTCGTTGCTGAGGCTAAGCCCGAACCAAAACCAGAACCTCAGCCCGCTCCAGTAGTTGCTGAGGCTAAGCCCGAACCAAAACCAGAACCTCAGCCCGCTCCAGTCGTTGCTGAGGCAAAACCCGAACCAAAACCAGAACCTCAACCCGCTCCAGTAGTCGAGAAAAATACAGAATATGTGGCAGGGAGTATGGAAGGACAGTCTGCTCCAGTTGTCACCGAGGCAAAGCCAACACCAACAAAGGAAGAGAAGAAACCAAAGTTCAAACCCGCCCCAGCCAAGGTTGCAAGCAACGAAGACATTCAAAAAAGGAAGGAAGAGCCCCAACACATAGATACACCGAGGAAGAAATCCTCATCCGGGAGGAATGCCCTCACCTGGCTTGGATTTCAAATGAGCGCAACCGGTTCGAGAGTATTTATAAAGACTGCTGACGAGGCAGAATACTCTATCAAAGAGAAAGACGACAAGACTCTCGTCCTCGAGATTTACAATACCGATATTCCCAAGAAGAATAACAGAAGACCACTCGATACATCATTCTTCAACTCACCTGTTGCCTACATCTCCCCTCAACTGGAGAGTGGTCCGATGAAGGTAGTAAAGATAGAGATCAAACTAAAACAGAGAGTTCCTTTCATCACAAAGCAGGAAGCCAACGCCCTCTATGTCGATTTCGAAGGGGCAAAATAACTCTATCTCTTCAAATCTTCTATCCTCTTATCCTCTTCCAATACCTTTAACCTGTCTTCTATTCGCTTGATCTTGCCGGCTATATCGGGGAATTCGGGATTTATGATTGCTATGCCTGTATATTCGGAGAGGGCACAATGCAAGTTGCCATTTCTCTCACATATGGAGGCTATTTCGGATTTTATCCATACATCGGTCGGTCTCATACTCAAGGCTATTCGCAGGTATTTCAATGCCTCATAGGTGTTTTTCTGAATAAGGTATGTACTGGCAATGCTCCTGTAGATCTGTATCTTCAAATCAGTCCCGATATTATCGCAAAGAAATGTCTTTATAAAATAAGACCTTGCCTCTTCGAGATTGTTCATCTTCACACTCACATTCGCTATTCTCAGGAGTATCTCAGAATTTAAGGGATTGGATTCATCTGCTATTCTATACTGTTTGAATGCCTCCTCTAACTGCCCCTCCGTCTCATACAAGATGCCTTTCAATAAATACAGTGAATAGTCATTTTTTATTTTTTCATATTTAGCTATTATCTTTTCCGCATCGGGGATACTCTTGAGCGAGATATATATCAAGAATGCACTCCTCAAGACATCCGTATTATTCTCGGACATATAGAGTGCATCTTCTATGAACTCCTTGGCGAGCTCGCTCTCGTTCAGACTCAACAGATAATTTGAGAAGGAAGTAAAGACTTCGGGGGTATAGGGGATATATTTGAACAATTCTCTCTTATCTACGGACTTCATCAATTCAGAAAAAATCAACCTTGCCTTGTTATCTCGCGAATTCTTGATAGCAAGTCTGCATTGGGATTGGGCATTTGCATAATCCTGTAATTTAAAGAAGTATCTATATAGCATATAGTGAGGCTCGAATGCCAATGGATTTATGAGTGAAGAATGCAGCAGATACGATTTGATTATCGGGTCTGTGGTATTCAGATAATCCCTTGCAGCGATGGATGCGGGTATGAAATAGTTGAATGGATACTTCCTTATCTTATCCTTGAAGTAATCATTGTCCGGGCTTACGCCGGACATCAACATAAGTTCTATCTCTGCCTCTTTCTTCTCTCTCAGATTGTCATATGTAAGATATATCCCGAGAGCAAAGATAACCAGTAGAACAATACTGATAGCCAAAAGCCTCTTCTTGACGAGATTAATCGAATAGACTGCAAAGACGGGCTCTCCGGATTCGTTTTCGACGAAGCAATATCTGGCTATTATCGAGGCAAGCACTATTAGGGTAGTGGTCTGGATAGAAAAGATCTCGAGGTTGAAGTCCACGAGGTTTTGCAGCAAGATATAGAAAATCCCCGTAACCAACAGGGCAGTCTTCGTAGATAGAGGGTATTTGAGAAACAGATAGGCAAACCAGATAATAACCACAAGTACAATGACAAAGTAGAGTACTCCATAGTCAGCGAGTTGCTGGAATAGTTGATTCTCCATCTGAGAGAAACTTACGAAAGAGTTATCTTCACGATAGACATTGAATATCGTCTCGAATCCACCCTTCCCTACTCCCACGATCAGGAAATCCTTGAATAGTCCGAGTGAGTTGAGTACGAGCCTGTATTTCTCATTCTGCATTCTCTCCGCATCCGTCAGGGTAGAGAGTTCGGAGATAATCTCCTGATAGGCCAGATAGAATGCAGTACTGATGGCAATTATTATGCCTGCATACAGGAGATAGGACCTCTTGATATTGAATCTATCCCTGTTCATCAATGAAACCAAGAAAATCAGGGAGGCAACGAATGCTACAATACCGCCTCTCGAGAGCGTAATGAACACACCTATGGCAGAAAGAATGGAACAAAACAGGTAGAATATCTTTTCGTAACGATAATGCACACTATAGTACAGGGCCATAGATGAAAAGGCAGCAATTCCCAGAAATCCCGCCTGATGATTCGTATTCTTGAACACAGAGGGCAGAATTCCTTCGTTGGTGAGATGAATGTTGTAAGAAAAGAAGGTACTGAAATTCAACAACCCTTCAATAAAGCCATAGAGGACAATAATCGCAGCAGATAGGGCTATTGCCTTGAGCAGAATCATAGACTCCGTAAACTCCCTCTGTGAGGCAATCAGAAACACAAAAAAAAGGACTATGATTCGCAATAGATACTCAAGGTTGATATATGGCTCAATCGAGAGGGTATAGAATCGAATAGGCGAGATGATATTATTATAGACACCATTTATAGCCGACAATAACTCATACTCCTTGGGAGAGATCAGTCTTATGACTCCGAGTGGCAAAGGTATTAATTGGACAATAGTAATTATCGCAGTAATAAGGATAAATACAGCAAAGATTAACGATGGCTTTATCAATTCGAAATTGTGCCTGTAATAGAGATACAGGATTATCAATATCAACCCAATGATATACTCTGAAATCAGGACGGGATAATGAACCGAGCCAAAAACGAGTGGGAGGAAAAAAACGAACAGGGCAAAGAGCGTTCGTAACAAATCGATATTCTGTGTTTTGATTGGATTTTCAGGAGATATCAAAAGAAACTCTCCGGCACAAAAATAATATCACCCGGTTTCAAGAAGAAGTTCCTCTCCTTACCCTTTCCTATATCCTCTACAGGCAGATAGATTCTCTTCTCCTCGTTATTCTCGATACGAGTAACACTCACCTTGTTCTTGTCAGCCAGTTTGGTGAATCCACCCGCAATCGTTATAGCCTGAATTATGGTCATATTGTCCTCATAGATGAAAGTACCGGGCTTCTGGACCTCCCCGAAGACGAATATCTTCTTGCTATTATATTCTTTTATGAATACGGATACCTGCGGGTCCTTGAGGAATCCATCCTTGAGTCTGGAAATGATTATCTCCTCGACCTTTATGGCCGGCAGACCATCGACCTTGATTTTGCCAATCAATGGGAAGTTGACAAAGCCATCGGAAGAGACCCTGAATATACCGGACAGGTCGGGCTCTCCATAAACCTTGACCTCGAATATATCGCCCGGTCCAAGCGTAGTACTGCCGCCTATTGTAGAAAGATCTATAAATTGAGGGGGATTGGGTGCGGGTTCACTCTTGCCAAACAGGAAACAACCATTAAGCAAAACGACTAAGACAAATATGATTGGTAAAACAGTTGCTACATACCTATTCATAACCTAATTCCTCAAATCAAAGAGACGATTACAGAAAACCCGATAATATTTAAATCAAAAATATCCACTTTGCAATCAAATTTGAGCGGAGTTTGTAAATGCCCAGCTCTTATGGATTTTTATTGTTATTTCAGAATTACAAAAAATTCATCATAAACTTCCTCACCACTTCTGCACTCTATCTGTGTTCCGGGGATCTCCTCTATTCATTGGCCATATACTCCTCCCAAGTCCGTAGCCACTTATCCTGCTTTTGACTATACAATATTCATTCGGATATTTCTTATAAACATCAAAATAAAGTTCTCCGCAGTCCCCAAAATAAAAGCCACTAATCCTCGCAAAATTATCAAATGACTTTACTAATACTGACTCAAGATTTTCATTAAGTATCTCAATTGAATTTTTCCCGTCCTCTCCCCATGAGTTAATCAGAAAACTATTATTTGTTAACGCTACTACATCAAAATAGTTAACCTGCTTATTCTTATATTTTTTGTTAAGAACAATCTCTCCACAATTATTCATCAAGTAAAAATTAGTCTCTAAGGGCTTATCTGAACTATCAATAAATAAAACCCTTCCTTTTTCATCTACTATCTTATTAACCCCTGGGATATCATATGATTTGAGAAATAAATACTCCCCTTCATTGCTTATTCCTAATAACCCTCTATATATATGCTTATCACCATATTTTTCATATACAAATGTTGCTATTCCTCCTAAAATTGGTATTACCGAACCAACTACAGGAGAATTAACTATCTCCTCCATATCTAACATCCTCTCTAACTTACCATTCTTGTTGAAGATGTATATCCTACTTTCGGAAGAAAGTATTAAATTATCCTTCTCATTAATTATTACCGAACCTCTCATTATTTCCGCATAATTTCTAATTTGGTCTGGATATTTCTCGGATATTACTTTCATTTCATCAACACTTACCTCTAATATTTCGAAATATTCGTACATAGGCCCTCCATCTTTGTAAAAATTCCTTGCAAAATAGACTTTCCCTTCATCCAGTACTATATCAGATACAGAACAATTGTCTTCTACAATATTACATATATCATATGTCCTGCTAGGTTCAACATTACTTTGCATCTCTCTTTTAAATATCGACATTTTAATTGTTTTGTTATAGATATAAATTGTATACACATAGTTTTCATCAATTACAAGACTCGTATAATAATATACTGGTCTGGGCATTTCTTTTATCTTCCCATATCTATTGATAACAATATAGTAGTAAACGTAATGTTCGAGAGAATATGGATCTCGATATATGACATATATATCACCATTATATACTGCCTTTGATATGATTTCTCCCATATCAGGTGGACCGCAATATATCCATTCAATATCAATATCGGTCGTATTATCGTCTACAGCACATATATTCTCCATAACCCTCTCCTCAGGTATACAACTAAAGGATATATCCTTTATCTTTGCATCATTTATATCATGCCCTATGTCGTCAAAATTGTATTCGTCATATACCTCTTCAGCACAATCGGATCATGCATCAAACAAATCTATGTCATCACCCCTTTTTTGATCCTCATAATAATCTTCTGAATAGTCCTCAAAGAGCCCAGCATCATCTACTACAACGTCTTCGATAGTTTCTATATCATATCTCTCCATTTCATATTGGCTTAAACTATCTTTATATTCAGCAATATCAGGTAGATTATTCAATGCATATTCTCTCTGGTTGCACGAAGTCATAGATAATAATAAAATGAAGGGTATCACAATATTTCTAATTCTTTTCATCTCTCATCACCTTTATTTGTATTTCACCATAATTTCCACAGTATTCTCTGTAATCCCCTATTTTAT
>Ga0123519_10010760_pt1 | contig 13576 bp, 13 predicted proteins | sample YelNatPaOPRAMG02_FD_87396 | JGI IMG/M metagenome (GOLD analysis project Ga0123519, IMG submission 87396) | Hot spring microbial communities from Yellowstone National Park - Yellowstone National Park OP-RAMG-02 (version 2) | ecosystem: Environmental > Aquatic > Thermal springs > Hot (42-90C) ...
CACCGACAAAGACCCGGTCCTTGGCAACTACAACGGCGCCTACGCTGCCAACGAGTCGTTCACCGTCGGTGATCCCAGCCTCACCCCGGCGCCGCTCACCCCGCCGGTGTCCGACGTCGGCCACCTCGATCACGTGTTTTTGATCTACCTGGAGAACCAGGGCGACGGCGCCGTCCTGGGCAACCCCAACGCGCCCTACATCAACAGCCTGATCAAAACCGAAGATTTCGACAGCAACTACTACTCGCTGAGCCACCCCAGCGACGCCAACTACATCCGGGTCATGGGCGGATCGGGCTTCGGCATCGACTACAACCCCGACACGGACGTCGTCCATGCACCCAGCCTCATGCAAGAAATGGATCAGGCGGGCATATCGTGGGCCGGCTACGAGCAGGGCATCGCCCCGGGTACCGTCATAACGCCGCAAGACTCCGTCGGCGCAACGCCCTTCGGCCTGTTCAGCTACGTCTACGACAACACCCACGCCTACCTGCAGGAACACATTCTGCCGCAGGCGGATTTGTCCAGCGCTCTGCAGGACCCGAGCACCTTCCCGGCATTCGCGTGGGTCAAACCCGACGGCGCCGGCCCTAGCCCGTCGCTAAGCGATGAACTTAACCCCATTCTCGAATCTATTGGGATCCACCCCAGCAGTGAACTTGACACCGTTATCCAGTTCATTGGGGGCGATATCCTGAACTTGCCTTACAACTTGAGCAATGAGGACGCATACCTCCAGCAAACGATATCCACTATTGAAAACTCGCCGACGTGGACTGACCCGGGCGAGAAGGACGCGATCTTCATCACCTGGGACGAGGACAACAACGAAGCGTCACTGGGCATCGGCAACGAAGGCAACAACGTTCCGATGATCGTCATCCCGAACCAGGGCGCCGTGATGGATGGGGGAATGCAACCCGGCCCCTTCACCACCGACGCCTACTACAACCAGTACAGCCTGATGGCCACCATCGAAGACGCCTTGCGTACTATGCCTGGAACACTGGCCCCGCTCACGGCCAACGACAAGTACGCCCAACCCATGAACGCGTTCTGGGAATAATCTTTTCTGCAAACGGATTGGACCGCAAAGGCAGCGTCCGGCGGGGCAAGGCGAAGGCGCATATCGCAAAATTGCACGCCGCGGTGGCTGATCAGCGTAAGGACTGGGTCGAAAAGACCACGACTAGCGGGCCGGCGCCCCACCACACGATAAGGCGTTACCCGGGCGGTTGCCGTTCCTGATCTTGCATCGAGTGGAGCTAAGGGGACTCGAACCCCTGGATCCGGTGTCCGTCAACGTCTCTACCAGCGGCCTCGATCTACTTCGATCGATTTCAGTGCACTTCCTCAGCTGCGGTTTTCGATTCGGCGTGTTGACGGCGTCAACGCGCCGGACCGCCCCCATGGACGGCATGTTCTCCGCACGCCGCCCCGATTAGGGACTGTCATCTGCAACCGTAGTTTGTTAATCTTGACCAAAGAAAGGTGGCGATTGACAGTGGCTCGAGTCATCTCACGCTCGGTCGCCGACGTGGTCGAGCAGCTCGAACTCGACGGTGACCTGGTCGTGACGTCAGATCGGCTGGCCACCGTAATGCGCCAAGTCGGTCTTGACGGCGATGAGGCGGCGACACGACGTCTGGCGTACGAACTCCAGCGCGGCGGCTGGCTGGGAAAACTGCGCACCCGCCACGCTTGGGAGTTCCTTCCCGGGGCGCGTGGCGGTGCCTACGGCTCTGGTGATCGCTTTATCGAGTTCCGCGCGCAGCGCGCCGTGGACCCCGATTGGCGCGGCGTGCTGGCGATGGAAACGGCCGCGACGATCCTCGGGCTGGCCCAGCGGTTACCGGAGCAAGAAGTCGTCGCCCTCCCGGTCGAGCAACCCTTTCCTAAAGCACTTGCCGGTGATTGGCGCTATGTCCGCATCGAGTTGCCCGAGGCTGGGCTGACAACGGTCAACGGACTGCCGTCATGGAACCTCGAGGGACTGATCGTCGGTATTGCGGTGCGTCCGTCGGCCTACAAGGACGTGGCTGGCCTCAGCCAATGGCTGCCCGATGCCGTCCCGCGCGTGAACGTCGATACCGTCATCGGCTTGCTGAAGACCAGGCCGCGCGCAGCGGCGCAGCGTGCCGCATACCTTCTCGGGTCGGCAGGCAACAACGACGCCCGAGCCGCGGTCGTCGCCACCTACCCAGCGAGAGAGACGGTCTGGCTTGGACCGCGTGTCACCGGTGCAGGTTTCTTCGACGCCGAGACCAACGTCAATGACACTCTGCTGCACCGATACCTCACCGTGGGCACCGGATCGTGACCCGGATTACCGAGGGGCACCTCGCGCGCCACCATCAAGGTATCAAGGGTGGACGCGATGCTGCTCTTCTCGACATTGCCCAGGATCACGCGTTGCACCTGCTTCACAACGCCGGACTCTTCGAACGCGGCCTGGTCTTCAAGGGTGGCACAGCGCTGCGAAAGTTCAGAGCGGGCAACGCTGGCCGTTTCTCGACCGACCTCGACTTCGCCGCGCCCGATGAGGAGGTGGCGCTCGCCGCTCTGCAGGCTCTCGACCGTGTCGAGGTCGACGGCTTCATTTTCGCGATTGAAAATCTCGGTGACGACGGTCGGCGTGGTGACCTGTTCGTCGACACGCCGTTCGGCCGGCCGCAGCTGGGTGCCAAGATAGAGTTGGCGCGACACGCGCTCAGCCTGGCACCCGAGCTCCTCGACCCGGTGCGACTACCGATCCACCACAGGTACGACTACGTCCTGCCGACGACTCCCGTAGTGCGCGTCGAGGAGGCCGTCGCTGAGAAGCTCGCACGCTACCGCCGAGTGTCGCTAGCACGAGATCTCTACGATCTGCAATGGTTCGCAACCTCGGGTGCACTCGATGAGTCCCTCGTCCGCCGACTCTGGGTGCTCAAGGTCTACCGCGACGTCGTAGTCGACACCCGCGGCACCAAGCCGGTCGACCCGCAGGAGATCCTCAGGCCGCGGGATGAGAGTGAGTTCCGTCGAGAAGACATCGGCTACCTCACCAAGCCTGTGCGCCTCAAGGACTGGATCGCCATCATCCGCAGCCGCTATGCATTCCTTGCTGATCTTGACGCCGACAAGCAGCGCTGGGCCCAATGCAACGAGCGAGACCTTCACGAGGTGGAAACGGCACTCGCGTCTTTTCGGGCGCACACCTGAGCCACGAATCATGAAGCAGGAAAACGATTTCCGACGGAATGACCGGCCCCGGATGAGTCCGCATCTGAGCGAAGTGTCGAGCCGCCTGTCGCCCGGCGCCCCCTGGGTTATGAGCTACGGGCCAGGGATCTTCGGGTGTTCGGGTGATCTCATCTGCGCACTTCGTGGAGATCTGACTGTCAGGGATACGACGTAGAACGTGCCAAAGCGGTGCCCACTCAACCACACACGCCGACACCACGTGACACACCGTTCACAAGGGCATCACCGGGCTCGTCGGTACCTGACCATAGAGTTGCGGTACACGGGAATGTTGACGGCGAATCCGGCGGAATCTTCATGAGCTGCGGTTTTTCGGTGGAGCTAAGGGGACTCGAACCCCTGACCCCCACACTGCCAGTGTGGTGCGCTACCAGCTGCGCCATAGCCCCGCAAGTCGTGCCCATCGAAGCTACACCACCGTCAACCCGGGTTCAAAGTCGCTGGTGATGGCTCTTTACCGGGTGGGTTCGAATTCCTTCAAAGCCGCCGGCTGCTTGCCGGTGGTGATGTAGTCGGCTAACAGCCAACCGGTTGCCGGGCCGTGCGTCATCCCCCACATGCCGTGTGCGCCGGCTACGTAGATCCCGGACGCGGCAACCCTGCCCACCAACGGGCGGCCATCAGGGCTCAACGGGCGCGGGCCAACCCACACCTCGCTGCGTTGCTCCCACCGCACCCCGTCGAGCAGCGGGCGCGCGGATTCGGCAATCGCGTCGGCTTGCGCCGGAGAGGCCGGCGCATCCGGGTCGCGCAACTCCATCGTGCCGGTGACGCGCAGCGTTGCGTTCAACGGGGTACAGGCCACTCGAGCGCCGGGCAGGTGGATCGGACCGCTAACCGGGCGGTCCACCGGCACCGTGAACGAGTAGCCGCGCCCGGCCTGCACCGGGACGCGAACCCAGCGGCTCACCAGCCGCGGCAACCAAGCACCGGTCGCGATCACCGCCACGTCGGCCGACAGCGCCGAACCGCCGCGCAGTTCCACGCTGACGCCGTCGGTGGCGGCAAGCACCGTGATGACCTCGGCGGTCTGCAGCGTCGCGCCCCGCTCGACGACCGAGCGCCCCAACGCCGGCACGAACCGGGCGGCATCGACGAAGCGCTGACCGTTGACGCAGACCCCGGCGGTAACCGCGTCGGACGCCAGCGGCACCTGCTCGCGCAGTGCCGCGCCGTACAGTTCGGTGACCGACACCGGCTGGCCGGCGTCCTGGAACCGCTGGAGCTCCGCGACGTGGCGTTCGGCGTCGTGCGAGGTTGCGAACAGCGCGACAACCGGGGCTTCGGTGACCGGTGCATCGACACCGTTGGACACCAGCAGGTCGTAGGCCTCGAAGCACTTTTCGCTCAGCGCGAGGTTGGCGCGCACCGCCCGGGTCCACGACGAGCGGCGGCAGTTCAGGGCGAACCGCGTCAAGAAACGCCACAGCGCCGGGTCTGTGGTCAGTGGAATGCGCACGGCCGCAGTCGGTTTCAGCAATGCCTGGACACCGTAGCGCAGGATGTGAGGTTCGTTGAGCGGAATCGTCAGCCCCGGCGCGAGGTACCCGGCGTTACCCCAGGACGCGCCGGCGGCCACGCCGACCCGGTCGACCACGGTGACCTCGACGCCACGCTCCTGCAGAAACCACGCCACCGACAACCCCACCACGCCGGCGCCCGCCACGATCGCCGATCGCGGTCCGATCCGGTTGCCCTCAACCATCACGAACCTCCCACGTATCGCCTTCGCTGCCCGGGTTCGGCCCCGACTCAGGCCACCTCCGGTGCGCTGTCCGCCGCCAGGGCGCCGGGCAGCCCCCGTTCGACGGCGACCTGGGTTTCCGGTGCAAGCAGCCAGCCCACCGCAGCGGCCAGCAGAACGATCCCACTGACCGCGAACCCCCATCCGTAGCCGAGGTGTTCGGCGATCTCACCGACCGCCACCGAACCGACGATGGCCCCCAGGTCGGCCATCATCTGAAACGTCGCCACCGCGGTGCCGGTGCGCGCCGTGCCGCCCAGGATATCGGCGACCGCGGCCTGTTGCGGTGCGGCGAACATGCCCGAGGCCGCGCCCCCCAGGTACGCGGCGACCAGGAACAGCGGCACCGACGACGACGTGCCCAACCACATGGTCGCCACACCGCAGACCGAAAGCCCGACGATCAGCAGGGTGCGCCGGCCGATCCGGTCCGACAGATAGCCGCTGGGCAGCGCCATGGCGAGGTTGCCGATTGCGAAGGTGGCCAGCGCCAGACCCGTCATCCGCGGCCCGCGGCCCAACACGTCCGAGACGAATAGCGGCACCAGCGCGATCCGCAGTCCCCATACCGACCAACCCGTCGCGAAGCTCGACAACAACGCCGAGCGGTACGCGCGGTGCCGAAGCGCGACGCGCACCGTCACCGCCGGGTGCGTGTGCTGCGCGGGTGCGGCCAGTGTCGACCCCCGCAAGCTGTAGAACACCACGATCGCCGTGATCAGCACCGCCAGTCCGTACACCAGAAACGGGGCGCTGAGCCCCAGCCCCGCGGTGAAACTGCCCACCACCGGTCCGCCGACCGAGCCGATCAGAAACGAGGTGGCGAACAGGCCGGCGACCCGCCCGCGGGCATCGACGGGGCTGATCCGGATCATCAGGCCCAACGCGGAGATGAAGAACATCGTCGACCCGATGCCGCTGATGGCGCGAAACAGCAGCAGCTGCCAGTAGCTCTGGGCGAACGCGCACGCGCCGGTGAACACCGCCACGATCAGCAACCCGGCCACATAGATCGGGCGCTCCCCCAGCCGTTGCACCAGCATTCCGCTCGGCGGCGCAAAGCACAGCCGCATCAGCGAAAACACGCTGACCGCAAAGGTCACCGCACCGATGCCTACCCCGAACGTGCGCGCGTAGGCCGGCAGCACCGGTGACACCACACCGTAACCCAGCGCGGCCATCGCGTTCGCCGCGATCAGGATCCAGGCTTCGCCCGGCAGCCTCGTCGCATTGTGCCCAGATGCTCTGCGGCGGACGCGTCCGGCGGCGAGGATCACGCGATGACTTTACCCACAACCTCCTGGGCCGCCTGCTGGACCTCGGCCAAATGCTGCGGGCCTAGAAACGACTCGGCGTAGATCTTGTAGACGTCTTCGGTGCCTGACGGGCGGGCTGCAAACCAGGCGTTAGCCGTCGTCACTTTCAGGCCACCCAGCGGCGCGCCATTGCCGGGAGCGACGGTCAGCTTTGCGGTGATCGGCTCACCGGCCAGCTCGGTGGCGCTCAGCTGTTCCGCCGACAACGCGGCCAACCGGGCTTTCTGCGCGCGGTCGGCGGGCGCGTCGATCCGCGCATAACTCGGCGCCCCATATTTGCCGGCCAGCTCACGGTAGCGCTGCGACGGGCTGGCCCCGGTGACCGCCAGGATCTCCGCGGCCAGCAACGCGAGGATGAGTCCGTCCTTGTCGGTGGTCCATACCGACCCGTCGCGGCGCAGAAACGACGCCCCGGCTGATTCTTCACCGGCGAAACCGAGTGTGCCGCCGCCGAGGCCGTCGACGAACCATTTGAACCCCACCGGCACCTCGACGAGCCGGCGGCCGAGGCCGGCGACCACCCGGTCGATGATCGACGAGCTGACCGCGGTTTTGCCGACGGCGACGCCGGCCGGCCAGGACGGCCGATGGGGGTAGAGGTAGTCGATCGCCACCGCCAGATAGTGGTTGGGATTGCACAGGCCCTCGTCGGGGGTCACGATGCCGTGCCGGTCGGCGTCGGCGTCGTTGCCGGTGGCGATCTGGTAGTGGTCGCGGTTGGCAATCAGCCCTGCCATCGCATACGGCGAGCTGCAGTCCATCCGGATCTCGCCGTCGGCGTCGAGCGTCATGAACCGCCACGTCGCATCGACCAGCGGGTTGATGACGGTGAGGTCCAGGTGGTGCCGTTCGGCGATCGCGCCCCAGTAGTCCACGCTGGCCCCGCCGAGCGGGTCGGCACCGATGGCGACGCCGGCGTCGCGGATCGCGTCGATGTCGACGACGTTGGGCAGGTCGTCGACATAGCGGCCCAGGTAGTCGTGCCGCTGCGCGGTGCGGCGGGCCCGGCTGGGCGAGGTACGTCGCACGGCACGGCAGGCGTTCCGCAGAATCTCGTTGGCGCGGTTGGCGATCCAGGTGGTGACGTCGGCACCGGCCGGGCCGCCGTGCGGCGGGTTGTATTTGAAGCCGCCATCGCGTGGCGGATTGTGCGACGGGGTGACGACGATCCCGTCGGCCTGGCCATCGGCGCGGCCGCGGTTGTGGGTGAGGATGGCGTGGCTGATCGCCGGCGTCGGGGTGTATCGGTCGGCCGCGTCGACCACGGTCACCACGTCATTGGCGGCGAGCACCTCCAGCGCCGATGTCCAGGCCGGCTCGGAGAGGCCGTGGGTGTCCCGGCCGAGGAACAGCGGCCCGGTGATGCCCGCGGCCGTTCGGTACTCCACGATGGCCTGGGTGATGGCCAGAATGTGGGCTTCGTTGAACGCACCGTCGAGCGCCGAGCCGCGGTGGCCCGACGTGCCGAACGCCACCTGTTGCGCGACGTCGTCGGGGTCGGGTTCGATCGTGTAGTAGGCCGTCACCAGATGCGGCAGGTCGACGAGGTCTTCGGGCTGAGCCGGCGTTCCGGCGCGTGGGTGGGCCGCCATTGCACCCATTCTGCCGATGTCGCGCATAGGCTGCTGTGGTGCCGGACCGCGACTATCGTGAGTTGGCCGCCGTCTTCATCGGCGGTGGTCTGGGTGCCGGCGCCCGCGCCGGCCTGAATACGCTCACGGTTGCCGACCCGACACGCTGGCCCTGGTCGACGTTTTGCGCCAACGTTGCCGGCGCCTTCCTGGTGGGCTACTTCACCACCCGGTTGCTGGAGCGGCTGCCGCTGTCGAGCTATCGCCGCCCGATGCTCGGCACCGGATTGTGCGGCGGGCTCACCACGTTTTCCACCCTGCAGGTCGAAACGCTGACCATGATCGAGCACCACCGCTACACCCTGGCCGCCGGCTATCTGACCGCCAGCATCGCGCTCGGATTGCTGGCGGTGCATCTGGCCACTGCGCTGGTCCGCCGGGTACGGATCGGCTGATGATCTGGCTGGGCGTGCTGATGGCCGGCGGTCTGGGCGCGGTGCTGCGATTCGTGGTCGACGGCGCGGTCGCCCGCCGGGCGGCGCGATCCTTTCCGTTCGGGACGTTGACCGTCAACGTCAGCGGCGCCGCGGTACTCGGGGTGATCAGCGGATTGGTCGTGAATCGGTCCGTTGCGCTGCTCGCCGACACCGCGTTCGTCGGCTCCTATACGACGTTTTCCACCTGGATGCTGGAAACCCAGCGCCTCGCCGAAGAACGTCAGGTCGTGGTTGCCGTGGCCAACATCGTGGTGAGCGTGGTGCTGGGCCTGGCTGCGGCGCTGCTGGGCCAATGGATCGCCGGTCGACTATGAACGACGAGTGGCTCAAGCTGACGTCCTATTTCGGCGAACGTCAGCGTGTCGCGTCAAATCCAGCTGTGCGGCAAGGTTTTTTGGCCGATGGATTGCTGGACTTGTTCGGCAGCCGAGAAGTCGCGACCAGTGTGCTGCTGCGCGGCATCGCCAGTTTCGGGCCGCGTCACGTGCTGCGCACCGACGAATCGTTGAGCCTGTCTGAGGATCCGCCGGTGACAATCGCCGCGGTCGACGCCGCACCCAAGATCCGTGGCCTGGTCGACGATGTGCTGACGATGACCGACCGCGGTCTGGTGACGGTGGAACGCGCACGGCTGGGCGGCGCCGAGGCACTCTGCGGCAGCGGGGACCGGGACGCCAACAAGCTCACCGTCTACATCGGCCGCCAGGAACGTTTCGGCGGCCTGCCGGCCCACCGTGCGGTGTGCGATTTGCTGTATCGCCACGGATTCGCCGGTGCCGCCGTCTTTCTCGGTGTCGACGGTACAGTGCATGGCCGACGCTATCGGGCCCGGTTTTTCAGCCGCAATGTCAACGTGCCAATGATGGTCCTCGGCATCGGGACGGCGGAGCAGGTGTCGGCCGCCGTCGCCGAACTCAGCGCCGCCGTCGCCCATCCGTTGCTGACCGTCGAACGGGTGCGGCTGTGCAAACGCGACGGACAGTTGGTGGATCGACCGCATCGGCTGCCGACAACCGATGAGCGCGGGCGGGCGCTGTGGCAGAAGCTGATGGTGCACACCAGCGAGGCCACCGGACACGGGGGTGTGCCGATCCACCGCGCGCTTGTCCGCCGGCTGCTGGAGTCGGGGATGGCCCGCGGCGCGACTGTGCTGCGTGGGATCTGGGGATTCCACGGCAACCATGAACCGCACGGGGACAAGCTTTTTCAGCTAGTACGTCGGGTGCCGGTGGTCACTATTATCATCGACCGGCCGGAGTGGATCGTGCGCAGTTTCGACATCGTCGACGAGCTGACCGCCGAGCACGGCCTGGTGACCAGTGAGATGGTGCCGGCGGCGGTGTCCCTCGAGGGGCCGCGGCAGCGCGGTGGCACTCGGCTGGCGCAGCTCGACTACTGACCCCGCAGCATGGCCCGTCGGCACTGCAGCAACGGGCCGTCAGCCACCTTTGAGCACCTGCGCCAGCACCGCGGCCTGGCTGCTGTCGATGTCGCGGGTCGCGGTCACCAGGGTCAGCGGGCCGTGGCTGGCCAGTTTGCGAAGATCCTCCAACGCCTGGTTGTGGGCAAGTTCCTTCTTGTACCGGGCCGCAAACTCCTCGAAACGCTCAGGCGTGTGGCCGTACCAGTCCCTCAGCTCCTTGGACGGAGCGACGTCCTTGAGCCAGGTCCCCACCCGCGGATCGTCCTTGCGGAATCCGCGCGGCCACACCCGGTCCACCAGGATCCGCGGGCCGTCGTCGGAGCCGGGGTCGTCGTAGACCCGGGCCACCCGGATTGGGCTGTTGGCACTCCTTTTGGCGCTCCTTTTGGCGCTCATAGTGCCACGGTAACCCCGGCGGGCGAGGCGCCGGGCGTCAGCCCACGGCGGGCAAGACCTCGTCGACGAGCAGCTGCACCGACTTCCACGCTTCATCGACGGGCATCCCGCCGACCAGTGGGTGCAACACGAGCGGTCCGCAGTTGTCGGCGTCGCGGATTTCGGCGATCAGCTGCTCAGGAGTCAGGAACCGATATCGCCCCGACGCCTTGACCTCGTCCAGTGTCCGCACCCCGGGCAGGTGCATGAGTGAGCGCTGGTCCGTCGACCATCCGCCGTAGGTCACCGCTTCCCACAGAATGTGCTCACCGAGTTGGGCCCATGCCTGGTCTGGATCCTCGTGCAGGTAGACCATCCCGCGATTGGTCGGTCCGGGCATCAAAACGGCCGGTGTAACACCGGATTGGGCGCAGAGCCCGCGATAGTAGGCGGCGAGGTCGGGCAGGTGGTCGACCAGGCTGAGCGGCAGCCCGAACCGTGCCGCCCGCCGCGCCGTGGCGCGCACGCCGCCGCCGACGTATAGCGGCGGATGCGGCCGGGTCCAGGTACCGGCGCACACTCCGGCGTTCGGGTCGGTACCCGACCAGATCGACAGCATCCGTTCGATGAGGCTGTCCATCATCGCGCCGCGCCGGTTGAAATCTGCTCCCAGCGTGTCGTATTCGACCGGGCGGTAGCCCAAGCCCACTGTGGTGTGCAGCCGACCGCGGCTCATGTTGTCGACCAGCGCGACGTCTTCGGCCAGCCGGACCGGGTTCCACAGCGGTCCCAGTGCACAGTCCACGCTCGCGATCAGAGTCGACGTCCTCGCCAGGAACATCGACGCGGCCATGATCGGGTTGCAGCTCCATCCGTGCCCGGTGGCGTGGTGTTCGTCGACGCTCACCGAGGTGATGCCCCGTGACTCGCCCCACTGCGCGAGTTCGAGCGCAGCCGAGATAAGCCTGTTCTGCGTGCGTGGCTCTCCGCGCGGGGAGGCGAAGTTGAAGCGCAGCACCGTCACTACCATAGGTGAGTCCCTCTCAGCAGGCCGTCAGGATTCGTCGGGCGCCGCCGCCGACTGCAGAAATCCGGGAAAGTCCGCAAACAGCGCGCGGTCGACGATCTCGATGCGGGTGCCCGCGGGGTCGACGTAGTAGGCGAACAGCGCCGGACCCGGCGGCGAGGTGTCGGCGGTGGCTTCCAACGCGAAGCCGCTCTCCTCCAGCAGGTGAGCCGTTTCGGCGAGGTCATCGGCGAAGTAGCCCAGATGGTGAACAGCGTTGCCGGGCGCCGCCGTCCACGGGCTTCCCGGGACCTCCTGGATCAGTTCGACATGCGGACTCTGCAGGGAATACACGAACGTGGAGGTGAACTCGTGGGTCCCGGTCGCGGTGCGTAGGGGCAACGTGTAGGTCAGCGGGGTGATCCACCGATACCCGGCCAGCGCGCTCAGGCGGACCATCGCCACGCCGAGGTCGGGAACCACAATGCCGGTGTGGTAGAAGTCCTCGGGCCGTAATGCACATGCCATCGGTGGTTTCCTTTTTCAGATTTTTGGTTTCAGATTTTTGGACGCACCGGTGATACCGAGTTGTACCAGCACTGTTGGGTGTGGTTGCACCAGGGAGGGTGCGGGCGGGGCGGTTGTCCGTGCAGGACCGGCGGCTTGACGGTGGGTCGAACATCCCACACGTACTCGGTTGCCTGCAACCACCTGCTGAGCTACCCACCTGCAGACCACTCGAGCGCGGCAGATCAAAGAGAGCCTGCGCCACTGTCTGGACCTACAAGGGTGGAGCTTCAAGGGCCGCGGCTGGGCCCGCCCACTGCCGCCCGAAGTCGATCGTCGAGGCGGCCAGGACAATGAGGCGGCTCGAAGCCGCACCACTGCGCACATGCGGTCACCAACAGGCGCCGAGCGCCAAAACTCCCGCACCCCAGCTAGCCGGGTCTTTGCCCGCGGCTACCGACCGCGAGCACGTCACGACCCGTGGACTTCCCGCAACAGCCGCAATCCGAAGGGGTCCAGCTGCCTCGCCCAAGGTATCTGTGCTGCGGGACCGATTCCTCATCGAACGTGAATCCATTGCGAGATTTGTTGAGATTCTTCGCAATGGCTTCACGGTCGGCGTGTGCCCGCCGCTACCAGTCAGCCTGCCGTCCACTGTGCACCTACGACGTCGACTGGGCGCCTGTGGATTTGAGTGTGCACCTAGAGCGCGTCACTTCGGCGTGTCGACGCCCAGGACGCACACTCGACGCCGACCAGCCGCGTCAGCCGACCGTGGAGGGCGCAGCTTAACGACTTGTGTCAAAGGTTGACAGCCTCTTGACACTGAGCAGCAGAACATCTTTAGATCACCTTACGCTGAAAATTATCTATGCTGCAAATAACTAATCGCTGACAGTGAGGTCGCGAAAATGACTGGTCGACAGCCCGGCAGACGCCACCATCGGTCACGGAGCGCCGCGGCACGCCGCAGCGCTCGGCTTGTCGGCTTGGGCACCGCGGCGAGCGCGATGATGGCCGCCGCGACGACCTCGATGACCCCCGCGCGCGCCGACATCCTTGATATGGTGCTCGACCCGCTGATAAACGCAGTAAGCGCGGCCAGTTCGGCGGCCCTTCCGGTAGCCGATACGGGCAATGTCGGCAGCGAGCTGTCTGCGGCGGTGTCGGATCCACTGGGGGTCTCGCTGTCTAACCTGGGTGATGCGGTGACGCAGGCGGCCGAGTCGTTATTGTTGGATCCGGCGCAGACGCTCTCACAGGATTGGATCAATAGTTCGATAGGCGCAGCGGTTGACGGTGTGATCAACGCACCGTCGGTGTTTTTGTTTGGACGTGATCTGATCGGCAACGGCATCGAGGTCAACGCCGCGAGCATTGCCAACAACTCACTGATCGGTGGCTTAGATCCGCAACTGTTCGGCAACCTGACCGACGGCGGGTTTTTGATCGGTGACGGCGGCAACGGTGCAGCCGGGACAGTCGGCGTCGACGGCGGTGCCGGGTTCGACGGGGGCAACGCCGGATTCATTCTCGGGAACGGCGGTAACGGCGGAGCCGGTGTGGACGGCGGTGCCGGCGGTAGCGGGGGCGACGGCGGATTCCTGATCGGTGGCAACGGCGGCGCCGGTGGCGCCGGCGGTGCGGCTGACGCCGCCGGTGGCACCGGTGGTGCCGGCGGCGTCGGAGGTGTGGCCACAATGTTCGGCAACGGTGGTGCCGGTGGCGCCGGCGGGGCCGGCGGGGTCGGTGGGGCTGGCGGCGCCGGCGGGACTGGCGGCGCTTCGTGGTTCTTCGGGTTCGGCGGGGCCGGCGGTGACGGTGGCAACGGCGGAGTCGGCGCCGACGGGGTGAACGGCAGCTATGCCGGTGACAACGGCGCCGTCGG
>Ga0123519_10010761_pt1 | contig 13576 bp, 8 predicted proteins | sample YelNatPaOPRAMG02_FD_87396 | JGI IMG/M metagenome (GOLD analysis project Ga0123519, IMG submission 87396) | Hot spring microbial communities from Yellowstone National Park - Yellowstone National Park OP-RAMG-02 (version 2) | ecosystem: Environmental > Aquatic > Thermal springs > Hot (42-90C) ...
TAAAAGTTGTTGTAAACGGCGCCTGTGGGAAAATGGGAAAAGAAACCATAAAAGCCATTAATAAAGATCCTGAACTTAAAATAGTTGGAGCAGTTGATATCGCCGGTGAGAATAACGACGCAGGAGAAATTTCAGGAATAGGCAAAATTGGAATAATAATCTCCCAAAATCTAAAAGAAACGCTTATAAATACAAAACCAGATGTACTAGTGGATTTTACAACACCAAAAGTAGTTATGTCTTCGATAAAAACCGCTGGGGAAACAAAAACAAACATCGTTGTTGGGACAACCGGGATAACAGAAAATGACTTGACCGAGATAGAAAAAATATGTAAAAAGAATGGTATAAATGTTTTTATCGCTCCAAATTTCGCCATCGGAGCAGTTTTGATGATGAGATTTTCTTCAGAAGCAATTAAATATATGCCAAAAGCTGAGATATTAGAGTTTCATCATGATCAAAAACTTGATGCTCCTTCCGGAACTTCAATAAAAACTTCTCAGATGATGAAAAAAGTTTCAGGGAAAGATGTGCCTATTCATAGTATTCGGCTTCCCGGATTCGTCGCGCACCAAGAAGTGATATTTGGCGGAATTGGCCAAACACTTTCAATCAGGCATGACTCAATCAGTAGAGAATCTTTTATGCCCGGAGTTATTTTAGCAATTAAAAAAATTAGTCAGTTAAATGGTTTGGTGTACGGTCTTGAAAATATTCTTTAATAAAAATAATTTTTAACCTCTCGACAAAACTCTATAATTGCATTTCTACACTGAAATTTTAAGCCAAATTTGGCGATAATAACAGTGTAGGGTAATATATGGGACCATACAAGCCTTATTTTGATTTAAAAGCGGGGAATTACTTAAGGGCATACCATTCTTATAATAGGATGTTGGATGCACCTATAAAAAATCCTCGCTCAACAGAAGCACTGGCTAAGCTTGCAACAAAATCTGTTCTTGGATTCACAATAGAAAATGTACACAGAGATTTTTTGCAACACCATATTCCAAAAGAAGCAAAATTAGTTGTTAGAGATGTAATTTTTGACGATTTTTGTATGGCAAATTCATATGTTATCAGAAGAAGATCTGATCTCGTTTGGAAATACATTGCAAAAATCCTCAATCCTGAAATTATATCTGACGACTACATTTACAGCAGACTTTCAAAAACCTTATACGAAGGCATATTAAATCTAAAAATGGACGGTCATGGCGGGATGTTTGAAATTTATTCGTCTCCTTCAAAGTTTTCGGCTGTATTGATGGATTTGGGAAATGGGTGGAATGATTTTCACAAGAGTTTAGAATTTAGCAGAGAAAACCAAATCGAAAAGAAAAACAACGAATTATCATCCTCAGGATCTCAGACGTTTACCAATCTTGGAACTTATGTTATGGCCTTTTTATCAAACAGAATGATCGTTGCTGCAAATGGCAATGTTTGGATAACAAACAATAATCAACCAATAACTCCTGACAACTTTGATAAATTTCCAGAAATACCACTTGTTCATCACAAAGACTCATCTTCACCGCAAATTGGAACGTGCATAATAATGGAGTTTAACAGACAATAATAATAAATTTTGAGTGAATCATGCAAATACATTACACTAATTCTGCAAAACTTAACCCTGTTTTTGTAGCTCAAGGGATAAAATCAACTCTTGTCCCTAGAAAAAATATCCCTTTACCGCGCTGTGAACAAGTTAGGTTCGATGCAATAAAAACTATTTTGAAACACTCAACTTTTGAAGAATTAATTAGAATTGGTGAAAAAGTTTTGGAAAAAAGTGAAAATGGCATCGTTGGTTATAATATTCTTTCACAGTTTTACAATATTGAAAAAACAGATATAGGATTTTGGGTTTTGGACACTTTGGATAGAAACTTAAAACATGGCCCTGTATCAAAAGAAGAATTTGGCACTTTTATGACAGAAGGGCAAAAAAGAATCATGAGAGATTTTTGGGCACCTTTAATCAGTCATGATCTAAACAATTCCATATCCCCAATATATTCAGCAATTCAATATATCTCTTCTAAAATTTCTGATGAAGACAAAACTTTAAGGGAAACTGCCGATAATCTCTTCAAAACTACGCAAAAAGCTGTTGATTTGATAAAAGATTTGGGAGAAAACAAGCTTTCTGTTGGACAATTGCTTGAAAATTTTGAAAGGCAAATACAAAATATTCGCTACAATTTTCCTTGTCTATTCTCTTTAATTGATGTTCAACCAAAAATTCATAGCAGTGTCAAAGCCTCATTGAATAGATTAATCAATTTTACCTTTTTGTATAGATTATATAATCCGGAAAATATTTTAATCTTTGGAGGTCATCAATATCTTTCTAATAGCACAGAAGCTTATGAAAAAGCACTTGATTTGTTGTTAAACAAAAGAGAGTGCCATTCTGAGATACTTTTAACTACAACAAATTATTGGTTAAAAAGAAGGCATTTGGACGGAGGAAAAGTTTTTGACAAGAATTGGGCGCACTTTATTAATGAACTTAAAAAAAATTCAAAAGGCAATGAGCTATTTGATTTGCTAATTAAAAAAATCGATTTCTTTGAAGAAAAAGAAAGAATTTCTTTTAAAGAATTTTTGTCCGAAAATTTCTAAAATTAATTTCATTAGGGAAGTTTATCTGTCAAAATAAAAATCCCCAACAAAAAGCTGGAGACTTGTTTTGCCAAAAGATTTTTATCCTTATCCCATCACAACTTCAACATCACAAGTTTTTCTTGATTTTACATATGGAATCAAATTGCCTTCAATTTCTTTTCCATCCACTTTCATTGAAACAATGCCTTTGTTAACATTATTAGGATTTGAAACCTTTATGTTGTAAACGCAACCTCTAAATGTCCTTTTCGCCTCAAACCCTTTCCAAGATGAAGGAATGCAAGGATCAATCCTTAAACCTTCATAATCTGCTCTAATTCCCAAAATCCACTGAGATATTGCAATAAAATTCCATGCAGCTGATCCAGTTAACCAGGAATTTTTTGCTTCTCCAAAATCTTTATGGTCTTTCCCCGCAATCATTTGACAATAAACATATGGTTCCAGCTTGTGTGTGTCCGGAATTTTGTTTTTCTCTGTTGGAGCAATAGCTTTGTAATACTTGAAGGCTTGATCGCCCCTGCCTACCATACATTCAGCAATAATTATCCAAGGATTTGGATGGCAGAAAATTGCACCATTTTCTTTCAAGCCGGGAGGATATATTGAAATAGAACCAAGCTCTGGATAGAATTTTGAAAAAGAAGGCTGCAAGATCATTATGCCATGTTCCGTAGCAAGGTATTTATTCACTGAATCAAGACATTTGATCGCTTTTTCTTTATCAGCAACGTTTGCAAGAACAGCCCACCCCTGAGTTTCAAGAAATATTTTGCCTTCCTTATTTTTTTTGCTTCCAACAGGTTTTTTGTTGTCATCAAAAGCACGAATATACCACTCGCCGTCCCAAGCAACTTTGTTTATCTGATCCCTTACTTTTTCATATAATTTGTGATATTTTGTTGCATCAGATTTTTTGCCTGCTAAAGCGGCCATTTTGCTCATCTCAAGACATGCACCTGCAAGCATTTGAGCTACCATCACAGATTCTGCTTGTTTTTTTGGCCCTAACATATTCAAACAATCATTCCAATCGGCAAAACCAGCTTTAGGCAATTTGTGTGGTCCAACATTTTTTATAGAGAAATTAATTGCTTTTACTAAGTGTTCGTATATCGTTCCTTTCTTTTTCCCTGAATCATAAGGAACTTTTGTAGATAAAAATATTACATCACATGTCTCTTTGATATAAGAAGATACTGAATACACAAGCCATAAATGATCGTCGCTATAACCTTCGCCATTGCCTTTCTTTGTCAAGGGAGAATATTGATGCCTTGCATCTCCCCTTTCAAATTGTGTGGACGCAAGATCAATAATTCGTTCTTTGACTTTATCAGGTATCTGATAAACAAAACCCATTGTATCCTGATTGCTATCCCTAAAGCCCATCCCTCTTCCAATACCAGATTCATAATACGACGCAGATCTTGACCAGTTAAATGTTGTTCTGCACTGATATTGGTTCCATACATTTACCATCAAGTTTACATCTTCGTCAGGAGTATTAACCCAAAGTTTGCTCAAATTTTCATCCCATTTTTCTTTTAATTCTTCCAAAGCTTTTACAGCAGCGTCTTTTGTCGAGAATTTTTCAATAACTCTCTTCACATCTTTTTTGTCCTCACTATAGCCAAGAACAAAAATTAATGTTTTTGTTTCACCGCTTTTTATTTGAACTTTTACATTGTGAGATCCAACCGGTGCCCAGCCGCAAGCAATTGAATTATTTGATTTCCCTTCTCTAACAGCTCTTGGAGAAGACAAATCTCCATATCTTCCCAAAAAATCCTCCCTTTGTGTGTCAAAACCATCTAATTTCTCATTGACAGAAAAATAAGCGAAATAACTTTTTTCCACTCTGTATCTTGACAAGTGATAAATTATGCTATCTTCAACAGCCGTCTCACCAATATTTAGATTGTATTGATAATCAGTCATATCATTTAAGGCATCCCAAAGGCAAAATTCCACAAAAGAAAAAATACTTAGATCTCTGTCATGCAGGCTGTTATTTTTTATTTCCATCATCCACACTTCACAATTTTCTTTAAGCGGCACAAAGTATGTTGTTATTGTTTGTATACCGTTGTAAATTGCCATTATTTTTGTGTATCCAAGTCCGTGTCTGCATTCATATATGTAATCATCTTTTTTGCCTTCAGGAATTGAAAATAAAGAATTACCATTATCAGCCCATTTTGCTGTCGGTTTTATAACAGGTTGCCATGTTGCAGACCAAAAAGAAGAAGTTTTGTTGTCTCTTATATATAGATATCTTCCGCCTCTGTCATAAGGTATGTTGTTATATCTATATCTTAAAATTCTTCGTTCTTTCGGATCTTTATAGAAACTATACCCGCCAGCAGTGTTTGAAATAAGACCACAATATTCTTCACAACCAAGATAATTTATCCAAGGAAGCGGTGTGTCGGGCCTTGTTATAACATATTCTTTCCTGTCTTTATCAAAATATCCGTACTTCATTTCTTCCTCCTTCAAAAATTATTTTGAGACAATATCAGTGCCATTGATTCCCTACCAGCAAGTTTCAATGTTAGTTTCCCTTTTTCAATATCAAAAGTTTTTTCACTCAAAATATCTTTTGCCAAAACAAACTTTTCTGGGCTAATTACTTCAAATTTATCTTTGGATGGAGAATGGTTTATTATATATAACAACGGCGAATCATCGTCTTGCCAAAGGACCATCTCAATATGATCTCTATCTTTAATGAAAAACTCCGGTTTTGGCAAAAAGTTCCTTACATATTCAGCCAGTCTTTCATTTCCTGATTTGCCTATGCTCATAAAAATGCTAAAAGTAGAATAAATGATTTTGCCCTCTCCTATTTTCTTTTCAATAATTGCCGGGAATCCATCTTTGTAATGCAAAAGAACATCGTTATCATCAAAAACTAAATCTCTAAAACCATAAGCCCAGCATCTTATTTTTGGCAGATAAATTCTATCGTCTATTGTTTCTATATGCTCGCTTTTTATTCCTAAAAACTCCTGCAAAATGGGTTTTTCATGTAATTGAGCGTTCTCATTTTTTGCACCAAATCGTGATTCTGTTATCAAAACTCCTCCACTTTTCACAAATTCAATCAAGTTTTCCGCTTGATTTCTGGTTAATACATAAGGGTTTGGCAAAAGAATTACGGAAAATCTGTTTATGTCATTTTTGTCTAAATTGCTTTCAAAAATAAAAGATGCTGGATTGTAATAATTCCATAAAACCTGATAAGCGCCTTGGCATGAATCAAGTCCATGTGTGTGCCCAAGCTCAGCTCTAACTTGTTCCCATTGACCAGCAATATTTCTTGGTGGCCCTTGTTCTTGATATGTTTGGACATCAGATGACCTAAGATACGCAACAGCCGCTTTTGGATAAATTTTCCTTTTTTCAAGTTCAGGTAAAATCTTTTTTACTTCAATTCCCGCTTCTTCTATTGCATCTAACCTTTTTGTTCTACTGCCATCAGAGTTGAGTATTCCAAAACCACCAGTTTCTCCACCAAATTTTGCAGTTCTCCATTGATGATACAAAATAGCCTTTGCACCATGAGCAACAACTTGGTGTGTCCAAACTTTGATTTCAGGCCCTTCAATAAATCCCGGATATCCCCAACGCACATTAGGACCTCCTTGAAGCTCCGTAACATGAAACTCTGCTCCCCGGTTTACCGCAATACTTCTCCACCAATCGGCCATTTCAGCAATTTGTTGAGGAGTATTTCTCCCACCCATTGGATAAATATCCCAACCATACCAATCCAACCCTTCAGCCATAATGTCATGTTCAGGAACTCTAGGACAAATCCCAAGAAAACCATTTGTTCCAACTTTTCTTGTTTTATCAAGAGTTCTTAATAGTTCCTTTTCCCAAATAATAAAATTGTGCAAAGATTCGGTTTTGAATCTAAACCAATCAAGAAAAATATGGGGGTTGCCAGCATCCCAAACTCCAGCTTTAGGGGTTGTTATGTCTTATAAATCCCAAAATTCATTTGTCCAAAATTTTGTCCCCCATGCTCTATTTATCTCTTTCAGCGATCCATACTTCTTTAGTGCCCACTCAACAAAATCTCTTTTTGTTTCGTTGCAATGGCAATAATCAAGATTTGTGGTCGAATCAAGCGGAGGATAGACCGGCTCGTTATCCAGCTGCCAATATAAAACAGCAGAATTGTCTTTGTATCTTTCAACAATTTTGAGTAATAATCTCTCAACAAATTTGCGATACAGCTTGTTATCCCTGCAGACATTTGGTCTGGGACCATATTCAGGATACAATGTTCCTTCGTTCGAAACGGGTCTTACTTCGGGATATTTTCTTACAAGCCATGTTGGAGCCATTGATGTTGGAATTCCCAATAGGATTTTTAATCCGTATTTATCAGCAAGAGAGATGGCTTCGTCCAATTCTTCAAAATGGAATTCACCTTCTCTAGGTTCTATCCAATTCCACGCCATCTCACCAAATCTTACAACATTAAAACCACTCTTAGGAATTTTGGAAAATGCTTCGTCCCAATATTCTTTCGGCCACTGGTCAGGATAAAAAGTAACACCAAAAGGAAACATCAATTAAATTTTATCTCCTTAAACTTGCTCATTGTTTTTCGAAAATAACCCTTTTTAATTATAGCAAAAATTTATAAGATTATACTTATCAAGGAAAGTTAAAAGGAATAATTTATATCAAAAACCCATTGCGACAGCACATATTTGCTTTGATATCCACCGGATAATTTAGAGCCGGGTATAGACAAATATCTAAGCCCCATATAAAGCCCTTCAGAATTTTCAGCACCCGCTAAAACCTGCCAGCCAAAACCTCCAGATATTTCTTGATTCCATAATGAATACAAAGCACCAAATCCAAAATGGCCAGCAATATCAAAACTTAAATTATTTTTGAAAATGATGTTTGCAAAAGAATATGATATAGAAAGATTATCAACAGGAAAATTGTAGTTAAAGCCTGCTTGCGAAATTATTGTAAAAGGCGAATATTTTGGAACAACAGGCAAAGGAATTGAAGCAAATAAGTTTACTCCAATAGTTGGTTGAGATGCGGTTGTTCTGCCATTTACAGAATCTATCGCGGAAGTGTGAGTGTAATCTATTTGGTAAATACCTGAATCTATCCCGATATTTATTGATCCTTGAAAACTATCTTCTTCGCAGAAAGCTTTTCTAGAAAGTGCAAAAAGAATTAGCATGCAAAACAAAATTAAAAATTTACCTGTTTGTCGCATATTTTAACCTTTTGTTTTGCTCATCATAATAACAGACATGTATCTTTTTGCTTGAATCTAATGCAAGTGAACAATAAGATCCGGTTTTTACATTATTATCAAGGCAAAATTCTTCCCAATCACCTTGAGAATTTGTAAAATATTTTAGATTTGTTATAGCACTGTCATATGTGCACAAATGGAGTATATCAGTTGCAGAACTATTATCAATTGCAAGAGATAGATGTTGATATAAAGATGAAGAGGAAATTGTTATTGGAGAACTTAGCCAAGAAGATGCAGAATTATCAGATTGTGAATAGCAAAGCTGAGGAGATGAAAAGACCGCATATACTTTTTTCTCTGATCCTGTTCCAGAACCAAGTCCAATGTCAAGATAATACTCATTGTCTGAGTATGAAAAAACTTCCTTAGTGATATAACTTCCAAGTGGTGAATTTGTTTTTGATTTTATTTTCCCATCATCAATAAAGAGAACATAAATATACCCTGCTGGATCAACTGCAATTGAACTGCGACCGGTATTGTCATCATTAACGGCATTTTCAGATATATCAATAAAACTCCAAGTATTCCATGGAGACGCAGTAGAATATGCGTATTTCACCTTTTTATCTGCAGAATCGTAATAAGTTACATGTGGATTGCCGTTAGTATCTAAAACAATTTTTGGAAACGCTTTGCTAACTCCTGAATCTATTACATTAATGTTCCAACTAATCCAGGGAGATGAAGAATATGCATGTTTTAACTGTCCATTATTGCCATCATAATATACAACATGGATTACATTACTGCTGGAATTTATTGCCATATCCGTATATCCACCATTTACTCCAACACCAGCATTAATAACAACTGGAGTATTCCAAGAACCAGAATTTTTGTAAGAATGTTTGATTTTGCCAGTTTCATCAAAATAACAAACATGTGGATTCCCATTGGAATCAATTGCTATTGAACAAAATTGTCCAACCCCACTACTGTCAACAACATCGCTTTCTGTTGTAATAGACAATGTATAAGATTCAGTTGTAATATCGCTTTGAGCTTTGTTATTGATTCTTGAAAAAGCTTTTATCTGCCAAGTTTTTACCGGTGAAGTACTATCCAATGCTAATGTTATTGTTGCTGGAGATGGCTGAGATGAGGAATAAATTGTTGGCGTAGAACCATCTGTTGTGTAATAAATAGTACTTCCTGATTCGCCATTTATAATTACATCTTTTTTTGTGATTCCGCTGTAAGATCCTGATGGTGTTGAAAAAACAGGAGTTTGAGTTTGCCCAATATAATAAGTTGCTGAAGAAACTTGGCTTGACTCATAATCTTCCAAAAATGCTTTTGCTTTTATTGTAGTCGTTGAAGATATTGTTATTGGATTTTCATAAACAGTAGAAGTTTCTGTGGGAGTGCTCCCATCAAGAGTATAAGTAATTTTTGCACCAGAGGTTAAACATGATATAGACACGCTCTGAGCACTTGCATACGTACCAGCTTCAGGACTAAAAGTCGGCGTTGCTACAGTTCCGGTAATAATGTATGTAGCACTGGTAGTTATGCTTGGTATTTTTGGGCTGGCAAATGCTTTAGCTTTTATTTTTACAGAAGTGGTTATTGTAATTGGTCCAGAATACTTTGTTGATGTTTCTTTAGGTTCAGAATCATCAGTTGTGTAATAGATTTGAGCTCCGGGAGTTGGGCTAGATATAGTCACAGTTTGACTTTCTGTATATGTACCGGAAGATGGGCTAAAAACTGGCGGTTCAACAACCGAATAAACATCTAAAGATCCTCCATTCTGGCCACACCCGCAAAAAAACCAAAATGAAAAAATTGCCAAAACGGTCAAAATCAGCAAAATATTCTTCTTGCTAAAACACAGCGCTTTCATTAGAAAAATTATAGCACTGCTGTCAAAATCTATTTATCCCAATATAACTTTGACTTTATGGATTTTCCCGTCACTGTGAGGTTTTATTAAATTGCCTTTAATTTTCTCTCCATCAACCTCAACAGATTTTACTCCATGTTGGACATTATTTGGATTTTCCACCTCGATTTCGTAGATTGCTCCTCTAAATGGTCTGGTTATTTTGCATTTTTTCCATTTTGAGGGAATACACGGATCAATTCTTAATCCGTCAAACTCTCTTCTTGCTCCAAGTATCCATTCTGTTGCAACCATAAATGTCCAGCCAGCGGTACCGGTTAACCAAGTATAAGCTCCCTCGCCATAAGCATAAGGATGATCCGGTCCAATGAGATATTCAGCATATACATACGGTTCAGCCTTATAAAGTTCCATATTTTTTTGTTTGTTAGGCATTATTTTGCACATTTCCCGGTATGCAATATCTGCCATTCCAAGCTTTGCATAAGCTGCCACCATAAAAGTTTGTGCATGACAAAAAACAGCCGCATTTTCTTTTGTGCCTTGGGAAAACATAGCAATTCTTCCAAGCCCCGGATCAAAAACTGTATATGCCGGCGCTAGCAAAGCCATCCCATGAGTGCCAGTTAAATATTTCTCAACGGAATCTAACATCGTTTGCAATCTTTCTTTTGGAACAATATCTGCCAACACCGCCCAAGATTGAGAGTTTAGAAAAATTTTCCCTTCTTTGTTTTTTGAAGAACCAAAAGGAATTAAATCATCGTTATAACCCGCTAGATACCATCTCCCATCCCAACCGCTTTCGTTTATTCTGTCAGACATTATTTGTGCTTTTTTTAATAGATCTTCTTTTATATCGTTTTTGCCAATAATTTCAGCTAATTCTGCAAGATTTTTTAGAGACCTGACCAGTGCAATTGCAAGCCAAACGCTTTCTCCAATCTGTCTGCGCCCAGCCATATCAAGAGCATCATTCCAATCCGCTTCCCCAACTCTTGGTAATCCATGAACGCTGACATCGTTAAATGTGAAATTTAACTGGGCTAACAGATGATCAAACAAAGTCCCTTTCCCATCTTCAACTGCTCCACCAACCCAATTGATGTCAATTTTTGTTCCACCTTCGATCCACCTGTCTTTCAGCCAAGGAACTTCTTCAAAAAGAATATCTTTGTCTCCAGTTTCTCTGACATAAGCAGCTATCGATGGTGTAAGCCATGTAGGATGATCTTTAAACGGTCTATTTGGATACGGCCCATAAGTATCTGACCATCCCGGAGCCATTGTCCCATCTCTTCTTGTAAGAGAAGCAACTTTTAGCATTTTTGCTCTTGCAAGATTGGGATTTACTGATAAAATAGATTCGCTGTCTTGACAAGAATCCCTAAGGCCTCTTCCTCCCTGCCCTTCATGATAAAAAGAAGGAGATCTGCTCCACATATTGCAAATGTAGAGCTGATACTTTACCCAATTGTTTATGATATTATCAAAATCTCTGTCTGGAGTTTCTATCTTTATTGGGGACAATGCTTCTGCCCAATAAGCTTTTGTCTGCTCTAAAGCATTCTTCGCTGCTTTTATGTCCCTAAATTTTTTGATAATCCTTTCAGCATTTCTTTTGCCTTCTGTCTGACCAAGTATAAATACAAATTCTTTTTCCTGTCCCGGCTTTAATGTGAATTTTGTCTGTAAAACTCCAACACCTTCTTCACCATCGCAAATACTTTGTGTGCATTTGCCTTCAAAAACTCCTTTAGGGTTTTGGCAGGTGTTCCCTCTGCCAAGAAAGTTTGCTTTGTGGCAATCCCATCCATAAACCTTTTCATTTGTTGAAAAGAACAAAATGTAAGGATTGTTCTTAATGTTGAACTCTTCGTAAAAGGCGGTTTTTCTGGCAAAAATTGATTGTAAATCTTTGTCAAAATGGACTCTGTTCCACAAAATTGCAATATTATAAAAAGTTATGTAATCAGCACTTCCAATAAACCACTCTAGATAACCAAAAACATTAATCTTTTTTGTCTTTTTGGATGTGTTTTTTACTTTCACAAGCCAGATTTCACAGGGCTCATCCATCGGCACAAAGTATGTGGTTTGTCCTTCAAGTCCATTTGCTTTTGTCCTTATAGTTTGATAACCAAAACCTACTCTGCACTCAAAGCTGTCATATTTTGCTCTTATCGGTTCCCAAGAAATGCTAAATGTTTTTTTTGTGCCCTCTTCTTGCACAAAAACATATCTGCCGGGACGCCCTTGATGCAAATTTTGCCCAATCCAATATAACATCCGTTCGGTTTTTGAATCTTTATAAAAGCTATATCCACCAGCAGTTTGAGAAATTACAGCACAGTATTTCTCATTCGTTAAAAAATTTCCCCAAGGTCTTGGAGTATTTGGATTTGTGATGATATATTCCTTACCATTTTCAGAAAAATAACCATATTTCATTAATAGTTTTTCCCTTTCTTATTTTCGAAGTTTTCTATTTTGATTTTATCATAAAACAGGAGAGCTTTAATTACTATTCAACTGTAACACTTTTTGCCAAATTTCTTGGCTGGTCAACATGACAGCCTCTTTTTACAGCGATGTAATAAGCCAAAAGCTGAAGAGGCACAACAGCTAAAATTGTGGTTAGCGTTTCTCTTGTTTTTGGGATATAAATTACATCCTGCGCTTTTTTCAAAATCTCTTTATCTCCTTCAGTTGCAAGAGCAATCACTTTGCCCCCACGGGCATTAACTTCCTCAATGTTTCCCAAAATTTTCTCATATCTTCTTCCGGCAAGAGCCAATACCACAACGGGCATATTTTCGTCTATTAAAGCTATCGGCCCATGTTTCATCTCAGCTGCTGGATAACCTTCAGCGTGAATATATGAAATCTCTTTTAGTTTTAGCGCTCCTTCAAGAGCGGTTGGGAATCCTTCTCCCCTCCCAAGGTAAAGAGCATTTGTTGTGTTGCAGTATTTTTCTGCTATCTTTTCTATTTTTTCTTCCATTTGTAAAACTTGTTCAACCTTGTTTGGAATTTCAAATAAGCTGTTAAGTCTTTTTCGCATATCCATTAAGCTCAACATTTTTCTTTTAATGCCAAAATAAAGCGACAATAAAAACAAGACAACAACCTGTGTTGTAAAAGCTTTTGTTGAAGCAACTCCAATTTCAGGGCCAGCGCAGGTATAGATAACACCATCAGATTCTCTTGGTATTGATGATGCATGCACATTGCAGATTGATATAACTTTTGCGCCATACTTTTTTGCTTCCAAAATCGCTCCAAGCGTATCGGCGGTCTCTCCTGATTGGCTAATCGCAATAACTAATGTATTCCTATCTATAATTGGCATTCTGTATCTAAATTCAGCAGCATATTCAACCTCACAAGGAATTTTTGCATAATATTCCAAGTAATATTCCCCTATTAGTGCGGCATGCCAAGAAGTGCCACAAGCAGTTAAAACAATTCTATTTATCGAGCGGATTTCTTTATCACTTAAGTTCAAATTTTTAAACTTTATTGATTTTTTGTCAGCACTTACAATGTCTTGAATGGTGTCAATAATTGCTTTTGGCTGTTCGTGAATTTCTTTCAACATAAAGTGCGCATACCCAGATTTTTCAGCAGATACAGGATCCCACGAGATCAATGTTTCTTTTCTTTTGACTTTTCCCTTTGATAATGAGAAAATATTTATGCTATTTTTTCTAATCGTTGCAATATCACCATCTTGAAGTGTAATGATTTTTGATGAGTATTTTACTATTGCA
>Ga0123519_10010768_pt1 | contig 13571 bp, 16 predicted proteins | sample YelNatPaOPRAMG02_FD_87396 | JGI IMG/M metagenome (GOLD analysis project Ga0123519, IMG submission 87396) | Hot spring microbial communities from Yellowstone National Park - Yellowstone National Park OP-RAMG-02 (version 2) | ecosystem: Environmental > Aquatic > Thermal springs > Hot (42-90C) ...
AATGGGTTTTTCTGAAAAGATATTTTTACCTGTCGCCGGAATCCATGGCTGAAGGAGAACGAACAACAGTACTGATATTATAAATAAAGTTTTTTTCAAACCTTAAAAGTTTTGTTTTTCAACGACTTCAATATAATCAAAATTCCTGTTATTGAGAAGGCTAAATATAGCATAAAAAATAATAAAATATCAATCCAGCCTGTTTTTTTCATCAGAGTGAACCATATAAAGGCAAGAATAAGATCGAGAACAAATTTCAGAGCGACAGAAATGAAGGAATGCATTGTTTCTTCGGGAGGCTTTTTCTTTTGACCTTTGAAGAAAACAAAAAGGGGAATGGCTGTTGTTAAAAAAAACATGCCTGAAATTACCGGGGAAGACCAGGAATTTAAGTTTGATTTGACAGATAAGATTATGATGAACCATATAACATTAAGAGCAGCGAGCAATAATAAAAGCCGGGATAAGTATTTCAGAAAATTTTTCAAATTTTCTATTTTATTTTAATGAAATCTTTCACTGCTGTGTAAATTGCTGCGGCGACTCCGAGTAAAGAAAGGATAATTGTAAAAACAGGTGTTTCCATCAGAAAAAGTTTATCCAGCTTGGTTCCTGCCCATACTGTAATAAGTATTATAGCAATCATCTGGAATGCAAGGCCGGAATATTTTGCATAATCTTGAAGTCCTTCTAACTTATTTTTTTTCTGCTGGTTTTTCTGTTCCTCCGGTGATGTTTTGTCCTGCATTGTATTCAGTTTCATTCATTTTACAGGTACCGGTGAATATAGCCCCGGGTTCGATTGCCAATTTTGAAGTGATTATGTCACCGATTATTTTTGATGATGCTTTGAGATTTAAAAGTTGATTAACAGTTATTTTCCCTTCCAGTGTTCCTGAAATTTCTGAATTTTTGCATGTAACTTCTCCTTTGATTTTTCCCGTATTTCCGATTACAACTTTTCCTTTGGTAAACAGGTTGCCATTTAGTGAACCGTCAATTCTGATATCACCGTTTGATTTAATGTCTCCTGTGATTTCAGTTCCCTGACTTATCAGGTTTATGGTGGGGTTTTCTGCCTCGTTATTGTTTTTTGCCATGATCTCTTAGTTTAAATAAACTACAGAACTTTTTGCAAAGATAAGATTATTTTGGATTATATGCCCATTTAACCCATACAGCGCCCCAGGTGAATCCGCCTCCAAATGCTGCAAGTATGAGATTATCTCCTTTTTTCAGGCGGGGTTCGTATTCCCAGAGAACTAAAGGTATAGTAGCAGCAGTGGTATTGCCGTATTTTTCTATATTGATCATTACTTTTTCCATGGGCAGGCCCATTCGCCGGCCTGTTGCCTCGATTATTCTGAGATTTGCCTGATGGGGAACAAGGTAAGCGATATCTTCTGGTTTGAGGTTATTTTTTTGCATTATTTCAACAGCTACATCAGCCATATATGTTACTGCAAACTTAAAGACAGTTTGTCCTTCCTGATAGATGAAATGTTCTTTAGCATCAACAGTTTCATGCGAAGCAGGTTTGACCGAACCCCCTGCTTTTAGATACAGATATTTACGCCCCATTCCGTCGGAGCGGAGTATCTGGTCCATGATCCCAACATTTTCAGTTGTAGGTTCGAGTAATACTGCTGCAGCTGCATCTCCAAACAAGGGGCAGGTTGTACGGTCGGTATAATCGGTTATCGATGACATTTTGTCGGCACCAACAACTATCACCTTTTTATATCTGCCGGTCTCAATGAATGATGCTCCTATGTGAAGGGCATATATAAATCCCGAACATGCCGCACTGATATCAAAACTAAAAGCATTCTTTATTCCGACCTTATCGCTTATAATGTTTGCAGTTGATGGAAAAAACATGTCAGGAGTAATTGTAGCGCAAATCAGAATTTCTACTTCATCCGGTGAGGTCCCTGTTTTTTCGAGAAGGCCTGCGACAGCTTTATCAGCCATATCAGAAGTGCCAAGACCTTCGCCTTTTAAAATTCTTCTTTCTTTTATTCCAACACGCTGCATAATCCACTCATCGGAAGTATCTACCATCCTGGAGAGTTCGAAATTATCAAGCCTGTATTCAGGTACCCATGCATGAACACCGGTTATAGCAGCTCTGATTTTCTCCATAAGAAGTAGAAGTATTAGATTTCTTCTTTTATTTTTTGTGCAAGATTAACTTCAACTACAGATTTTGTTTGCAAAATCATATTTTTTATTGCCTTCTTGCTTGAATTTCCATGTCCGATAACAACATTTGCATTAATCCCTATAACCGGTGTTCCTCCTATATTTTCGAAATCGAGAAGTTCAAAGAACGAATCTTTAAGATTCCGTTTTCTGTAAATTGTGAAAAAGGCTTCTGCCTGCTTAAGCACAATGTTTCCCACAAAACCATCACAGACAATAACATCTGGCATGCCGTCGTGGAAAAGTGAGTTGCCTTCAATATTCCCATGAAAATTTAATTGGGGATCTTCTTTCATCATTTCATAAGCAGCCCTGACAGTTGAAGTTCCTTTTGTCTCTTCGGTTCCGATATTCAGAAGACTCACGGTCGGATTTTCAATTCCAAGGATATGATGTGCGTAAATTGAGCCGAGTCTTCCGTATTGTACTAGAACGTCAGGTTTGCAGTCGGGGTTTAAACCGACGTCGAGTAAAACTGAATATTTGCCGGTTAACGAAGGCACTTTTGTGATAAGGGCAGGCCTCAGTACACCGGGGATTACATTTACAGTATAGCTTGCTCCAACGAGCATAGCACCTGTATTCCCTGCACTGCAGAAACCATCAATGAGGCCACTTTTAAGCAAACCGAATCCTACTGCGATGCTGGAATTTTTTTTCTGGGAATATGCTTTTGCCGGGTGTTCCCCCATTTCAATTACCTGCGTGGCGTGTTTTATTTCAAACAATAGCGGGTCAACTTCAAGCCCGGCAAGTTTATTAAGTATGACTTCCTCATTGCCGATAAGTACAATTCTATCATCAGCCGATAAACAACCGAGTGAATCGACTGCTCCTTCTAATACAACATCAGGAGCATAATCACCGCCCATTACGTCAAGACCCAGCCTCATGGTTTTTTAATTTGTACAGGATTCTCAGGATGCAAGTTTTTTCTCAATTGCAGGTTTACCTCTGTAATATCCGCATTCGGGGCATACTCTGTGATATTCTACAGTAGATCCGCAATTTGAACATACAGATATTGTAGGCTTTACTGCCTTATAATGCGTCCTGCGCTTATCTCTTCTTGTCTTTGAATGTTTATGTTTCGGGTGTGCCATTTATTAAAACTTTAATTGTTATTTAATAGTTTTTTCAGTTCATTCCATCTCGAATCTCCAGTGTTCGTTTTATTTAATATATGTTTGTCCAGTATCTTAATCATGTCAGGATTACATCCGCTGTGGCCTTCGCTTTCATCTGGATGTATCCTGCGCAAGGGCAAAGCAAGATGAATATATTCATAAAGAAGATGGCTTATGTCGAGCTCCTTTTCGTTATGGGGCACAAACATAATATCAGGGTCGCTGTCGTCAAAGCTGGTTCCTTCCCTTATTATTAAATGATTTTCACATTCGATGCTTTGCATATACATTTCAAGGCATCTGTCGCAGCAGACCTTTACACTTCCGGTTATTCTTATGGTCAGTTCAATAAAGGTGGAAGATTTGTCAATTCCTGCAACTACCCTGAGATCCCCTTCCTTTATTTCCGACTCAGCGAAACCGTCAAAGAACGTGTTCCCAATTTCAAAGTCAAAGCTATGATGACCTTCGCTCAGACCGAATAAGGGTATAACATATAACCCGGTCATTATTTTTAATTTTGGTTTGCAAAATTATAAATCATTGTCCAATTTAAAAAATTATAAAAGAAAAAGTGTTATATACAATTAATTCCTTCAATTTGCCGGCAAATATAGGATATTTACCGATTTCTCATTTAGCCGATGATGTTACATTAATATTTTTGTCATGAATGACACGAATAAAAGTTGCTATGAAACACAGGGAACATCATCCAGCTACAGCCATAGGGTTGTTTTTTATTTTACTGGGACTGGCATTGCTGGTCGCAACAAATGATCTTCTTAACCTTGGAAGCACGTCTGAATATTTTACATGGCAGACAGCTCTTATTTTCATAGGTTTACTATTAATTTTGAATTTCAGGGTGGTTGGTGGTATAATACTTATTTCAATTGGAACCTGGTTCTTTCTTCAGTATTATTGTTTTGACATTCCGCAAACGCTTAAAGCAATATACTGGCCTGCGGTAATTATAATTATTGGATTATTTTACCTCCTTTCATCATTATTTTACAGTAAGAAAAACTAAATGAAAAAAACAAATAATTTTATAAAATCATGGAAACAAACGAAAAATTTTATAGACACGACAGTCCGGCAAACCATGGGGTGCATAATTATCCATCGCATAAAAGAATAATCATAGGCATAATTCTGGTTCTGGCCGGTTTTCTTTTGATATTCAGAAATATCGGCATCTTTTCCGATTTTATTGATGATGTAATTTTCAGCTGGCCCATGTTACTTGTTGTAATCGGGCTGATTATAACAATAGGATCATCCGGGAGGAAAACTGCCGGAATAATAATAATGGCAGTAGGAGCTTTTTTCATGATCCCCCTTATTTTCAGGGAATCATTTCACATGTATAATATGTTCTGGCCTTCCATTTTTATTATCGTAGGCATAATTTTCATTTTTTCATGGCGGGGTCACTGGAGGCCGGCAGGGAAAATTACTGAATCAGGAGAGGATATTATAGACTTTGTATATGTTTTCAGCGGCGGTGAACGGCAGATAGTTTCAAATAATTTCAAAGGGGGAAAAGTTACTGCAGTGTTTGGAGGAGCTGAAATTGACCTTACCAGATCCCAACTTTCACCAGGAATTAATTATCTTGAGATAGCATGTGTTTTTGGTGGTGTTACAATAATTGTACCCGATGAATGGGATGTAAAGATAGAAGTTACGCCAGTTCTTGGTGGTTTTGGAGATGAACGGAAATTGAAACCGGGCAGGGTAACTGAGCCCGGAAAACAACTGTTAATAAAAGGAACTGTAGTGTTCGGAGGTGGGGAAGTAAAAAGCGTCTAAAATAAGTTAGATGAATCAGCCTGTATTTCAAAGCAGGTATAGGATAGCTCTGTGGTGGCTGATCTGGTTACTGATAGCGCTGGGTCAGCTTTTTCTTTATAGATACGCTTTCGGCGATTACCTCAGATTTATCATTCCCGATGTGCTGATTTCATTTATGGCATATTCCGGAATAAGCCTTGTAGTTTGGTATCCGTTCAGATATTTCAACACCAGAACTTTTAAACTTTACACACTTGTTTCAAACATTGCAATAACAGGGGCTGTCTCATTATTTTTGTGGCTCCTTTTTTCCAGATACTTGCTGTATTTTCTCATTAACGACGTCAATTTATTCAATCAATACTGGAAGGTCACATTATTGTACAGGCTCGGCAGCGGAATGTTTATTTACGGACTTGTTATTCTGGCATATTACCTGATAATTAGTCTAACGCACCTCGCAGAGAAAAAGGCTCAGGAAGCCAGGCTTGAAACGACTCTGAAAGAAACAGAGCTTAAAATGCTAAGGTCGCAAATTAATCCTCATTTTCTATTCAATGCCCTGAATTCCGTTAGTGCACTTACTGTATCTGACCCGGAAAAAGCCAGGGAGATGATTGTTAAATTATCTGATTTTATGAGGTATGCACTTTCTCGAAAGGACGAACAGCTTGTTCCCCTTAAAAGCGAACTCGATAGCATGAGACTTTACCTTGATATTGAAAAGGTTAGATTTGGTGAGAAGCTGAAATACAGTGAGAATATAGATGAAAAATGTCTGGATGCCAGAATTCCTGTTCTTTTGCTTCAGCCTCTGTATGAAAATGCAATTAAGTACGGTGTCCATGAGAGCACGGAAGTTGTTAACCTTAAAACAATAATAAAATGTATGGACGAATACGTTGAAATATCAATAAGTAACAATTTTGACGATGTTAGCTTTAAGGTAAAAGGCACAGGAACTGGTCTTTCAAATGTGATAAAAAGACTTGAACTGACATACAGGAATAAAGCATCACTGAAAACAAATATTTCAGACAATATTTTTACAGTCAGACTTTACATACCTTATTCGACTTAAAGATAATTTTGTCTGATACACCATTACATTTAAAGTAAATGTGAAAATGATAAAAGCGGTAATTATAGAAGATGAAGAACCAGCAAGAAAAATTCTCCGTTATTATCTTGAAAAAATAGAGAAGATCGAGATACTGGCAGAGTGCGGTGACGGATTGTCAGGGCTTAAGGCTATATCGGAAATAAAGCCTGATCTTATTTTTCTCGACATACAAATACCGAAGTTGAATGGTTTTGAAATGCTTGAGTTAATTCAGGAGAAGCCCGAGATAATTTTCACTACCGCTTACGATCAGTATGCTATAAAAGCTTTTGAACTGAATGCAATTGATTATCTTATGAAGCCTTTTTCTCAGAAGCGGCTTGAAGAAGCTGTAATAAAGGCAATTAATAGAATTGAAAACAAAATGCAGGACGAAAGTAGTCATTACAGACGACTAATAGAAAAACTTCCTTCACCGCTTTCAAGAGTGGTTGTCAGAAAAGGAAGTGAAATAAATATTATACCTGTTGACCAGATAAGATATATTGAAGCCCAGGATGATTATGTTATGATTTATTATGCCGGAGGCAAAGTGCTCAAGCAACAAACAATGAAATTCTTTGAGGAAAATTTGCCCGATAAAGATTTTGTTAGAATTCACAGGACTTATATTGTACAGGTTGGAGAAATTAAAAAACTTGAACCTTACAGCAAGGATAACTATCTGGCAGTTCTTCGTACGGGAGAGAAACTTCCGGTGAGCCGTTCAGGTTACAGGCGTTTGAGGGAAGAGCTGAATTTCTGATAAAGTCATTTTTTCAATCGGTTCGATTTAGGCCGGTTTTTAAAAAATGAAGAAAATGGTTTGTATTTTTTAATCCTGATAAGTGGCACCGGATCATAACCGTGTGTTCCGCCGGGCCTGCATCTAAGTATCCTTTCAATACCCATAATTAAGCCACTTATCGGTCCATGCATTTTTAAGGCAGTCAGCATATATTCGGAACATGTAGGCAAATGACGGCATGATGGACGAAGTAATGGTGAAATAAGATACCTGTAAAAATATACTGGTAATGACAGAATATAAATTAATACCTTCTTCATGTTATAAAAATAATGATTTGTATTTTTGCGTGCCAGAAAACTGACAATTTGACAAAAAGAGAGATTAATTTTCCAATGGCAAACAATTTGCAAAATTAATTGTTGAAAACTTTAAAAATAGAAAATTATGTATTTAATATGGATTATTTTCCTGGGTATAATGATATTGAGCTGGATAGTAAGCGCCACTCTGAAATCAAAATTCAGAACATATTCAAAGATACCTGTTGAATATGGTTTGTCGGGGCGGGAAATTGCTGAAAAAATGCTGATGGACAGCGGGATCTACGATGTAAGGATTGAGAGTGTCCCTGGTCAGCTTTCCGACCATTATAATCCGGTAACAAAAACAATTAATCTTAGTCCTGAAGTATACAGTGGCCGAAGCATTTCTGCAGCCGCTGTGGCAGCACATGAAACGGGACATGCCATTCAGCATGCAACTGCATATGCATGGCTTGGTCTGAGATCAAGTCTTGTTCCTGTGGTGAGTTTTGCTTCAAAATGGGTTCAGTGGATTCTTCTGATAGGTATTCTTGTAGTTCAAACTTTTCCTGCACTTTTGCTTTTCGGCATAGGGCTGTTTGCATTAATAACACTTTTCAGTTTTATTACACTTCCTGTTGAAATAAATGCAAGCAAAAGAGCACTTGCCTGGCTATCGGCTTCGGGAATAACAACTTATAAGACTCATGAAAAGGCACAGGATGCACTCAAGTGGGCTGCTTACACGTATGTTATTGCTGCCCTTGGATCACTTGCAACACTGATTTATTATATATTGATCTTCCTCGGTGCAGAAAGAGATTGAAAAATCATCTTCCTTCCACTGTCAACCATGTTGTGTTTTTATGAACCAGGCGAATCATCAGCCAGATTATTCCGGCAATAAGGAATAGCCAGCCCCACATGGGGGTAATTGTAAGTTTGTCAGAAATAAAATAATTTCTTGCGATATCGAGCAGCAGGAAAATTACAAAAATATTGACAAAGCTGTTATATTCCCTTCTCAGAACCGTGCGGAAGGAAAATGAGAGCTTTGGGGGTATGTAGTTCCGGAATGAAGGTATAACAGCGTTTACTTTCTCTGCCCATCTGTCGTATTCATCGCCGAATTTCCGCCTGAGGAACTGTTCTTCGGCAAACATAATTCTTTCGTAATAGAGCCAGTAAGCAAGGGTGAAAACTGCAATGAACCAGGCTGATCTTACAAACAATGCCGGTCCGAGCCACATGAAATAATTACCGATATAAAGGGGATGCCTTACAATTGAGTAAATTCCTGTAACATTCAGTTCATCTGCAATCTGTCCGGAGGCAGTGTTTCTGCCGGAGGTGTTGCCAGGGGCAAATCCGACTGTGAGCACCCTTATAATCTGGCCTGAAATACTTATAGCAAGTAACAAAAGTTCGGTTTTCCATTTAAAGACAATCGATTGATGGTCGGTGAAATAAAGTATGAAAAATCCAGGAATTGCTATAAACACAGGGAGCCAGCTTCTTCTTTTAAAAAGCCAGTTTCCGCTTCTCTCAAATTCATGAACCAGAGACATAGTAAAATTTTAGCAGTATAAAAGTATAAAATTCCTAGAAACTGTACTTTAGTCTGAGAAAGGCGAGGTTCATCCTGCTTTTCAGACTGCCGGTATGGATATTGAAATGTTGCCAGATTACTGAAAAATCCATATTTTCTGACAGAGAGTAATCAAATGAGGGACCTGCAAAATATCCTTTAAGATCAGGGAACCACATAACTGAAATTCCTGTGTTCAATAAAGGGGTTATTGCCCATGTGAAGTTTCCAAAAGCTGTAAATTTAGAAAAAGCCAGGTCTTTTGCAGAAAGTGTACCCGAATAGAATAAATTAAAATCATATAAATCCACCGGTCTGGAAGAATACATCACTTGTATTTGTAATATTGAGTTGTTTTCAAATATTTTATCTATACCCGAGGTCAGAATAAGCGTACTGTTAGCTTCGCCATTTAATTTATAAAACCATGTTGCTTCACCTCTAAAAGAGGCATTGAAAAGGGATCCTGACCATCCTGTACCGGCGACAAAATCAGTACTGTTTGAATATCCTCCCAGAAATTGAATGTCGTATCCCCGGAAGTTAAACCTGAAAAGTCCTGCAGCGGTTATCCTGTCTTCATTATCGGCTTTTGCCGCCAGTTCAATAACTGAAGAGGATGATGTGAAATACTGAAACCTGATTGCATCACTTCCGGGTCGTTCAATATAGTCAAAATCAAAAAACGAATATGTATTGAAAATGTCATTCGGATTCCAAACTATTGCCTGACCCCAGTTTATTCTCTGCCTTCCGGTGCTGATTTCCAGTTTCCCCATCTTAAAGGAAATCCAGAACCTGTCGAGTGTCGTATTCAGAAAAAATGAATTTTCTTTAATAATATTCCACGACATGTCGAGCCAGCCATTATCCTTTTCGATAATATCTGAATAGAAATGCCCGGTTCGCGCCAGATCACCTGTAAACAATCTGTTGCGTACCTCAATTCCAAGAGTGATATTTCTGCATGGATAACCTTTAAAATTAAGCCTGTTGTGAAGAATATTGTTATAAGATACAGTGCCTGAAAGGGAATCAAACATCGCATTCTGAATATTTGTAACATAACCCTTAAGAGATAGCGGGTTTTTCTCCTGCTGTGCTAAAATTTTGACATTTAATGCAATAATAATCACACCTGTTAAAAATACCGGAATTTTCATCTTTCTATTTGCCTTTTATACTTTTATTTTTTCGTCCGAAAAAACGGATCCGTCTTCAAGGGTAATTACTCTTCTTGCTCTTTTTACTATCCTTGGATCATGGGTGGAAAAGATAAAAGTAATTTTTTCTTCAATGTTTAGTGCTTCCATAATATCGATAAGGTTAGCAGCAGCTTTTGAATCCAGGTTGGCAGTTGGTTCGTCGGCAAGAATGAATTTTGGTTTGGGTGCAAGGGCTCTGGCAACTGCCACTCTCTGCTGTTGACCGCCAGAAAGTTTCGCAGGGCGGCTGTTCATTCTCTCCTCAAGACCAACAGCTTTAAGTAGTTCATATGTCCTTGCTTCTCGATTTTTTACCGGCCATTTCTGGAGCGACATTATAAACTCAACATTTTCTCTGGCTGTCAGTACAGGTATGAGGTTATATGACTGAAAGACAAATCCAATGTTTTTAAGCCTGAAGTCTATAAGCTGCGATGGTTTAAGCTTTGCAAGGTTTACACCGTTAATTATTATTTCTCCAGAAGTTGGCATGTCGAGTCCTCCTATCAGATTGAGCAGGGTTGTTTTCCCTGAGCCTGAAGGTCCTACTATTGCAGTAAATTCACCTTCCTCGAATTCAAGGGTTACATCTCTGACGGCATGAACAGGAACTTCAGACTCATTATATATTTTGTTAACTTTTTTAAGTTCAAGTATTTTCATGGCTAAGAAATTTTTATTCGGTTCTGAGTGTTTCAACTGGATTAAGTTTAAGTGCCTTACGTGCGGGCCAGATTGATGAGAGCACTGCAGTAATGACTACCGTTACTATAATAAAAATAAAGAAATCGAATGTTACGACAGGGTAAACACTGGCAGAATAACCTATTGCTTCAAAACCTTCTCCCCAGCTTGCAAAATGAATTCCGGTTTTTCCAAGCAGGGAGACCAGCCCCCAGCCGGCAAACATTCCTGCAACAGCTCCTGTTGAAGTCAGGAAAATTGTTTCGAGCATTATCATGCTGAAAATTCTTTTTTTGTTCATTCCTATTGCCATTAGCATACCAAGCTCCTTTGTCCTTTCGAGAATTGCCATAAGCATTGTATTTATGATACCAAAGGCAAGAGCAAGCATTATTATTCCTATGAAGATAAAATAATATAAAAGCATGAAATCATTCATCATTGCTGCATCCGGAGCGAGTTCTTCCCAGGTATGAACGATATTCTTACCTGAAAGTGCTGAAAATTTATTTTTTACAGTTTCAAGATTTTCAGTATCATGAAGCCTAATTGCTATTTCATGAATAAGTGGAGTGCCGGCTCCAAAAAGTTCAGTCAGTTCGTTGATGTTCACAAAAGCTGAAGCCTGATCAAAACCGGTGTTTGTTGTCTTGTAAATACCGCATACCCTGAAAGTTCCCTGCACCGGATTTCCATCGCGGTCAGAAAAGGTTAACTGCAGTCTGTTTCTTATTCTATAATCAAGTGCACTATCCATGATTGTTTGGCCATACCTTTTAAGATCTTTCCCTGTAAGTTTCTTTTCGAGTATGGTTTTAAATTCCTTAGGGGATCTGAACCGGATGTTTTTAATTGAATCGAGCTTAATGATTACATTGTCAGGCAGGCCTGCATTTCTGAATTTTTCTATTAATGGGGCTGTAACTATATATTGTTTGAGTTGCAAAATTTCTGCCGTTTTGTCGCTAATAAGAATATATCCAGTTTTGTTAATGTCAAGATATTCACCACCGCCAGGTACGATTTTAGTATAGATTTCGGTTACTGCTTTTTCCTTTTCAGGATTTATGCCGTAGATAAAAAGTCCGGTGCTTGCCCACGGACTGGTTGCAATTACAGTGAGTTTAGTTCTTTTGGTCCATGATTTAATTTCAGGCATAGATTCCAGAACCGAAATCACTTCGTCAAGACTGTCTATAGTGCTCAGTATATTTTCATTATCAAAGTATTCTGCGTTGTGGATCTGAATATGTGAAACTTCGTTATAGATAGCATCATGGAGTCGTTGTTCAACCCATCCCTGCATAATTCCGACCAGTAAAACTCCTGATATTATCCCGAGGGTAACGGATGTCATTACAATGAGGCTGCGGGTTTTATTACGCCATATGTTCTTCCATGCAATTTCCGGTATCATACATGTTTTTGTTTGTTAGCCTTTCAAAGCTTCAACTTCCTTCAGTTTGTTTATTTTCCGGAAAGGATAAAGTGTTGCAATAAATATCATTACGGCAACAATTACGGATTGAATGTAAAAGTAAGGGCCAAACCATTTTGCAGGCATAACGGCATCCCAACCCAGATCTTCCATCATTTTTCCGAGACTTCCTTTCAGAACAATCGGATTGTAAAAGAAATAAATAATAAAAGGCACAGAAGCCACCATACCCCCTGCCAGGCCCAGGGTGCCAAGCATTGCCATTTCTATGCCAATAATTCTTTTGAGCTTGAACTTTTGCATCCCTATTGAAATAAGCACGCCAAATTCTTTTTTTCTTTCGGCCACCATCATGATAACGGTGCCGAATATGCCGAAGAAGATGATAAAATAGAGAACTCCGAGCATTACCAAACCGCTTTGACTGTCACCCTGTATTTGCTGGTAAAGTACCGGATTGAGCTCATACCATGTTTTTACTGTTGTTCCTGTACCTTCCATTAATTTATTTATACTCTCACGTGCTTTTTTAATTGTACGCGGTGATCTGTCTGTAAGATTAATTGAAACTGATGTAATCTTTCCGTGAGCCTCAAGAAATTTCTGGGCGGTGGATATTGTCATCATTATTAATTTGTTGTCGAGGTCGGGTGCTGGCATTTTGATAATACCTCTTACAGGGAAAAGGCCTGCCGCGGAAGTCCCGTGATAGCCATGACCAATAAGCACTACCGTATCCCCAATCTCTGCTTTAAGATACCGGGCGAGCTTATCGGAAACAAGAATTCCATCATCATTAACGGACAGGAATCCATTAGGCACTTCACAAAACTTTATTATTTCCGGAATATACTTTTTTGTTTCAGCCTTAGGGAGGCCGATTTCAAGCTCAAGCCGGGCACGTGAGGAATAAGAACGGTCCTTGTTTTGTTCCAGTTTCCAGAGAACTGTTTCCGGGAAAATACCGCTTTCCTTCATATTTGAAAGTGCCTCTGCAGTTATTCTGTATCTGACAAGTTTATTTTCAGGATTTGAAAACATTTTTTCTTTAACAGGATCAATCCCTATTACTGCAACGCCTCTGGTTTGGGGCCCGTTGGAAGCAAGAGAGAAAAATTCAAGATGAGGAGTAACTGATACCACATTCTCCACGCATTTTATCAGATGATATAGTGAATCGTTGTAATCAAAAGAATTGTCAACCTGAGGATTATTATGATATTCAATATGTTGCACCTGAAGATGCCCGGTATATGATTCTATGACATTTGAAATCATATGGTCATAAGTTCCAAGCTGATATGAACGCATGATAATTGCAAAGAAAACCGCAAAAAAAACTGATGATCCGGTAATCAATGTTCTCCTC
>Ga0123519_10010774_pt1 | contig 13567 bp, 9 predicted proteins | sample YelNatPaOPRAMG02_FD_87396 | JGI IMG/M metagenome (GOLD analysis project Ga0123519, IMG submission 87396) | Hot spring microbial communities from Yellowstone National Park - Yellowstone National Park OP-RAMG-02 (version 2) | ecosystem: Environmental > Aquatic > Thermal springs > Hot (42-90C) ...
CCGCTATATTGGGATACCCTGTCCTTAAGTAACCAACCCCTTTGTATGCTATGCCAAACTGTGTGTTATTTGTTGTGTCATTGGATGGGACATTCCCAGTACAACTGATGGAGCAGTCTGAACCAGATTTTGTTACATTGCATTCTATACAAGCATTATATCTATCGCAACTGGCTGCAGGATAACCATTAACGTAGGCGTCTGTAATGACCACTTCATACAATGTATTATAGATATCTGGTACTTCATACTTGTTATCTATTTCCGGAGAATAGGATCCAGGGGCTGTGAGATAAAAGTCACACTCCAGGTGCGCACTGTCATAGGCCGACTGGACATACGGGTTTTCTCCACTACCAGACCCAGTCGTATACGCGTCGACGTCGAAGTGCGCCCCTTCCCTATCAACGATAGAAAGGACCGAGTTACCACTCGCCTTGAACTTTACCTTCGAGAGCGGGGCACTTTCTCCCTCCTCTCCACTGCCGCACCCCGATAGCGCGGCTAGTAGCCCCACTATACTCAGGGCTACCAACGCCTTCTTCCATCTTTCCATAACACCTCCTTTGGTTAATGGTCTATAAATCGCGGATACGGCATATTAGCCGACACGGCCCTCATGCCCTATCCTTACCCCCTTGATCAGACCATCCAGACCAAGCATGGTTGCCTTTTACCACATTATTTGTCATTGTGCAAGACTTTTTTGCCTCGTTGCAGACTTTTTTATAAATCTTTCTTTGGATTGACATGCCCCACAAGATTTTTGCATAATACAGCAATATAAGATGAGGGATTTGATGAGGCGAGGGATTTCCTTTTTACATATCTTCTCTTATGCCTTTTTCATCCTCTTTGTGACCGCATCGTGTAACAGTGGCACCTTGGATACCGTTTCGTCAGAAAGGGGTGGGGGAGGGGAGGTCCTTTCCCAGGTCACGTTCACTGCGCGCGGGTATACGAGGACCAACTTGACAGACAGAGATGGGAGACACTTCGATACCGAGGCAGGTACCAGGGGTGAGGGCGGGGTATATGTAAGGTCTCTCTACGATAGCGCTGAGATAGAATGTGATTTCTTTGTAGGCTCCCCAGATTCCTATTCCCCAGAGATGGATAATAAGTATGAGGTGAGAGATGAGAACGGAAGGGCACTGTACGAGGTAGTCATTACAAATGACGCGAATGGGTATCCAGGGGCGCGCTGTAGTAGGGGCAATAGCTGTATAAACTGCCTCGTCGGAAAGAGAGACGGAGGCTGTTCTATCTCCTGCAATGGAAATGTACCGTCGAACTATGCTACTGATATGACCTATTTTGGTATACATTATCACGGGAGGGGAAGATTGATGATAGATTACCCCGTCTCACCTAAGATTGACATTGGGGAGATGGGGTTTGGGATTAGGGCGAGGGTAGATGATTGGGAAGAATTCAGATTGGAGGATGCCTACTCAGACCTTCAGGTGTGTACCGATGAAGATGTGTTAGATGGCGGGGACCTCTTTTCTGAACTCAGGACATACTTTGTTACAGGTGACAGGATGCAAATAAGGGGTGGCGACTACTTTGATACGGTTGATGCTACCTATGAGAAGGCATTCTTGATCTACCCAAAGGAGGAGTGGCTTGGTGTGGCGCCTGTAGAGCACGAAGAGGTAGATAGATACCTCTGTCCAGTCTCGCTTGAGACGGTGATTCCAGTTCAGATAAGGACGATGAGGGATGAGGCAGGTAAGGCGGTTCCTGGTTATACCAACAACTTGAGTCGAGGCAGTGTCACACTCTCCATAGGCATCTGTGATGATTATGCCAACCCATCTTGTAGTCTTGATCGAGACCTCTAGCGACCCCTAAGGTAATGTGGTAGAACCTCTGGCAATCTTAGGCGATCTTAGATGTCTTATAAGATTTTATGCCTAGTTTATACTTTTGTGCTTTTTTGTTTGCTAGGATGCCTCCTTTGTGATACCATACCCTATCATTTAAAAAGGAGGGTGTATGAAGAGGTTGGGGCTATTGGTTTTGGTGGCGACGTTTGCGCTCGTTGCCATCTCGTGCGGCGGCGGTAGTGGTAGCGGTGGAGGCGGTGGTAGCGGTGGAGGCGGTGGGGGAGGGGAGATCTATCTTTCTAAGGTAGTCCCGAGTGATGTTACGCTTAGCTCCCCGACGGAGTCGGCTGCATCAAGCGGGGGTTCGTCCAAGTCGCTACACCTAAAACAAGGTAATACAGGTGTAGAGTTCGAGGATTATGCAGATGAGGGTAAGGGGGAGTATAACCATGAGAGGAAGAGGGAGCGGATTAGAGAGATGGTGGAAGGTAAGGCTGGGACATGCGGTTTCAGGCCATTCATGCCGGCCAGACACAGTGTGAAGGCAAGGTGTTATGGACCTGCGGTATTCTATACAAATCACCCCGATGCAACCTCACCAGATGATCCAAAAAAGAACGGCTTGCTACCTACCGGAGACCTGGGCATTTGGGATGAGTATGATAGGCCTGGCCGTGCGATGGGGATAGAGAGAAATGAGGCGTGTGCCGCGGCTGAGATGAATGCCATAGTGAGATCTATCTCGTGGATGGTGGACAACGCCGTCATGATGGGCGCGGCGGCAGCCTGCGTTGGGGATGAATACCAGCTAGTGCCGCCTCAAAACAAGGGTGAGACATTGGATATATACCAATATCTAAAGAATGTCGAGATGAAGGATGAATATATGGGGATAGATGTCGATGGCGCAGAGGTAGAATACGTCGGCGATGACGCAGAAGGTAATCCTATCTATAGGACATGGATAGGTTTCAAGGCGAATGTGAGGTTCCCTGGAGTTGGAGGTGGGCAAGGAATATCAGAGGAACTCCCTGGGGATATCTATGTGAGGCATATCCCCACCTCAGATGACAATACCACATACAAGGGGAGGATATCTGTCCTCATCCACGACGCATATGGTGACCAAATGAACTGTGGGATTGGGACAACGGGTATCACGCGCGCAAGCGTCGTGACATACGAGAAGTCAGAAGATGGGCTTAAATACGAGATAAATGCCGCTACATTCTGCGGCTATGATACCAATCCACTAGATTCATATGGCACGATAGATCCAGATGACGCCTATAGTGATACAAACCCAGATGGTTGGGCCAGCGATTGGAACTGGGGCGCCTTTAATATAGACCCTGAGAGCGGGATCGGGAGCGTTGCCTACGCGTGGCAGGCAGGGAGTTATGACGACAAGACCCGCGTGTTCAATGTAAATATACATAGGACAGAGAGTGGTGACGACGAGGGCGAGGCGTTCTATGGGTATGGCGACCCGATAAATTGCGATCCAACGAAAGTGCCAAGCGGCTGCGTCAAGGGTAAGATCTTGGGCTTTATATGTAACTGGGCTGGACCAGGGAGTGACCACACGCCAAAACCATTTGCCCAATATCAGAGGATATACCGTCACTCCAACGCTGGTCCGTTTGCTCCAGTCGAGTCCCAGATTAAGTACGCCCCGACTAATAGCTGCAGCGCAAACACAAACCCAAACACAAACCCAAACACTGCTTTTATGTATTCTACCGATCCCTATCAGGACGTCATGACAAACGATAACTATAATGGGCTTGTTGTTGATGCCGACCTCTATAATATTACTGGTACTGAGATAGCGATACCAACCGCGCCGTCGTTCTCTATCTCTGAGTAGCATTTTGATTGAGGACCTATTGAAGGGGGGGGTGGTGGAGGCACCACCCCTTCTTTTTTGTCATCTTTTAAAAATTGACACTTTAGAGATTTTTGCATAGTAAGGGCTTATATAGGGAGGCGAAGGGGGTATGGATATGAAAGAGATACGGGTACTGGAAGAGGGGGTATATCCACTTATCCAGCCGTTAGACATTGAGGAGTTTAGGAGGCACAATCGCTCGAAGCCCAAAGAGCTCGTAGACAAACTGATGGATGAGAAGACGGCCGTAAGTAATTTCATAAGGCCTGGTGTGTATGTGGGGATAGACCTCTATGGAACGGTGAGGTGTCCTATGTCTATCCTTAGGGAGATAGTGCGGCAGAGGATCACTGGACTTAAGGTGTTGGGTAGGGGCGTCTTGGACCTTGACCTCTTGAGCGCCGCAGGCGTATTCGACGAGGCAGATATCACATACATAGGCCTTGAGGTGTATGGGACCTCAAAGAACTTCAGGCGGCTTGTCGAGAGCGGGAGGCTTAAGAGATTAGTGGAGTGGTCGAACGCCGCCATCGCTTGGAGGATAAAGGCGGCGGCAATGGGGATCCCATTCATACCCGTGAGGTCGATGCTCGGGACAGATACATTCAAGTACTCCTCTGCAAAGGTAATTCAGTGCCCTTTCACGGGAAAGCCGGTCTGTCTTTTGCCTGCCCTGATACCTGATGTCGGAATTATCCATGTTCATCGCGCGGACAGATACGGAAATGCCCAGATTGACGGCATATCCGGCTTTGCGGGAGAGCTTGCCCGCGCCTCAAAGTATGTGATTATATCTGCCGAGGAGATCATCGATACGAAGGAGATAAAAAGACGTCCAGACATGACCATCATCCCATACTATCTTGTGGATGCGGTTGTGCATGCCCCGTTTGGATCCCACCCAGGCGAAATGGCTGGGATGTATGAGAGGGATGAGGAGCATATCAAGTCTTACTACAAAGACACTGAAGATGAGGGGAAGGTAGCGGCATACCTTGATAAGTGGATATACGGCGTGAAGAACCACGAGGAGTATCTAGACCTTGTGGGGAGAAAGCGCCTTGAGGACCTCAAGATAAAGGAGTCATCTTGAAGGAGGGTGATATGCCTTCATACAATCCAACGGAGCTACTCATCTCGCTTGCGGCACGCCAGATGGAAGATGGCACCACGGCGTTTATCGGGACTGGCATCCCGATGCTTGCGGCAGCCCTTGCGAAGAAGTGTCACGCCCCAAATCTTGTACCGATATTTGAGTTTGGAGGGACAGGCGCTTCCCTTAATGAACTTGCGCTTGCAGTCGGAGACATGAGGACATACAGAGACGGTTTTCAAGCGAGCGGCATATGCGATATTATGGAGACGGCATGCAGGGGATTTGTGGAATACGGATTTTTGGGCGGGGCGCAGATAGATATGTACGGAAATCTCAACTCCACACTCATTGGGACGCACCATTCGCCCAAGGTGAGACTCCCTGGTTCAGGGGGCGCAAACGATGTTGGAAGCTTCTGCTGGCGCACTATCATTATCATGCAACATGATGTGAAGCGATTTGTGAAGAAGGTGGACTTTATAACCACACCGGGCTACCTGACCGGTCCAGGCGCCAGAGAGGCCGCAGGTCTACCTGAAGGAACAGGTCCGTATCGGGTCGTGACAAACCTTGGCATCATGGATTTTGAGCCAGAGACGAAGAGGATGCGTCTCATCGCCGTAAACCCAGGTGTTACAAAAGATGATGTGATAAAAAACACGGGCTTCGAACTCCTTGTTGCTGATGAGGTGGTAGAAAACGAGCCTCCGACGGAAGAGGAACTTCGGATACTTCGTGAAGAGGTAGATAGGCACAGGCTTTATATATAATAGGAAGCACTAGACTTAGATAGACAAAGGAGAGTCTATGGATGTGAAGGGAAGGAAGGCGCTCGTGTTTGGTGGCGCAGGCCTCGTGGGGAGGGCGGTCTGCAAGGAGCTCATAGAGAGCGGCATCTCCTCACTTGTGGTATGTTCCAGGTTTAAGGAGGAGGCAGAGGAGTTTGCCTCTGAGCTTCGCTCAAGGTACAATGCGGATGTGGATGTGGAGTGGGGGGATATATTCTTGAGATACAACATGAGGGAGCTCCCCAGAGACGAGATCATGAGGGATGCTCGCCTTCGGAGGATATTTCTGAGCGATATAGTGGAGCCGCTAAATAGAGACATCCTCACCGAATCTGCCGTCTTTCAAATCCTCATGAAGCACAAGCCAGACATCATCATAGACTCTATAAATACCGCCTCCATCATTGCCTATCAGAATGTATTTGGTGAGATGCGGAAGGTGCTTTCAAAGATTGGAGGTGATCCAGGTGAATTGGCGTTTAGTGCGGAAAAACTTGTGGGGACGCTATACATTCCTCAACTCATAAGACATGTCCAGATCATGCTCCAATCTATGATGGAGGCAAATACCAGATTTTATTTAAAGATAGGCACATGCGGCACTGGAGGCATGGGGCTCAATATCCCATACACCCACAGCGAAGATAGGCCTTCACAGATGCTTCTTGCCAAGTCGGCCATAGCTGGCGCGCATTCACTCCTATTATTCTTGATGGCGAGGACCCCCGGCGGCCCAATCATCAAGGAGTTAAAACCCGCGGCAGCCATTGCATGGAAGAAGGTGGCGTACGGGACGATAAAGAGACAGGGGAGCCCTATCTTACTTGAGGATGTCTCGCTTGAAGATGCGGTGAGCTTGAGTGGTTATATCTCCAAGGCGTTTCGAGGTGAGATTAAGTATCTCATGAAAGAAGGCGTTCCTATGGCGCTCGAGGCGCCATACATAGATACAGGCGAAAATGGTTTCTTCTCCCTTGGTGAGTTTGAGGCGATAACGGACGAAGGACAGATGGAGTTTATTACACCAGAGGAGATAGCAAAGTGTGTAACATGGGAGATACAGGGGTTAAACACTGGTCATGATATCGTCGCTGCGCTGGATAATTCTGTGTTAGGGCCGACATACCGCGCAGGTTATATGAGACATGGCGCTATCCGAGAGCTCAAACGTCTTGTGGAGGCTACTGGTGTGGATAGCGTTGCGTTTGAGATACTTGGTCCGCCACGTTTGTCAAAGCTACTCTATGAGGCATATCTCTTAAAAAAGGAGTACGGCACGTTTGATGCGGTGTTGGCAATGAGGCCTGAAGAGATATCGCGTCATCTCGAGACAGTTATACTAAGCGATCCTCTGCTTAGGTCTAGGATTATTTCGATAGGGATCCCCATCCTCCTTTCATCCGGCCTGAAACTCTTAAGGGGTTCTAGGATGGCGGTCCCTCCAGATGTTCCTGGGCAGCCCGATGCAAAGTTTGAGGTAGATGACGCAAGGATAGACAAGTGGGCAAATGATGGGTGGGTAGACCTAAGACCCAAGAACATCTTAAAGTGGCAGACTCGGTTTAGATATATCAAGGCATATGTAGACGGAATTCCAAAGGATGATACAAGTTCCAGCCTTGTGAAGGGTGTACACTACTGGAAGGACGACGAAGGTAAGTGGCCTATATCTATTTCCAAACTGGCCAGCTGGATATTTATCAACGAGGACAGGGGAGAGAGGATGAAGTGGTAGGATTACGGGCAGTGGTTGTAGATGTCTCCTCCCTTCCTCTTTAAGACATCGCAGGCATCCTCTGGGACAAGCTCCCTTCCCCTAGAGAGTTCGTATTCATAAGCGCGATAGAGCGGGCTGTAGTTTGGATTTGGTTGTCCGTATCCAAAAATTATGTCTCTTCCCCACAGTCCGTTTGTTTCTTGCCCACCTGCACTACCAGCAGATTTTCCCATCGCCTCTTTCTCAAGGGCAAGTAGGGTAGGCGTCTCTTGGTTTGCGTACTTTGGATACGCCCATGCGAGCCCCAAAAATACAAGCATCGCCTGTATGTCGTTTGCATGGGATGGATTCTCCCTTGAAAACTGCCTCCACCTCTTTGCGAGTTCCTTGCACCTCCCCTTAGAGAACATGACCTTTGGATTTGGGAGCGTGTCTGGTGAGATGGCATCGTACACCTCTTTGTATTCGGTTGCCTTTGAGAGGCTAGAAAGGAGTTGCCTTCCCTCTTCGGTGAGCGCCACCACTTCTTCCAAATCCCCCTCTTTTGGGAGTTCGCTGGCGGTCTTTACATCACCCATCTTAATGAGCGTCCTTACCTCTGCGTCTAACAGCGCCTGCCTTGGGAGCCATGATGGATAACCTTCGGGACGCTTTCCATGGCGATAATACTCATATAGCTCCATCCCCTTCGTTGCCATAATCGTAGGAAGGACATCCTCTATAAACTCTGCGAGGAGTGGCTGTTTGTTTGTAGGATTGCCCACGCGCAGGACGCCTATAAGCCTCTTGTAATCGTCTGCGAGCACCAGTGTATTTACAAGTTCCGGTCTCTTATCTGTCCTGTCAAATGACGGCACGGTATAAAATACCTCACCCTTTGATTCCAGGTACTCATCCAGACCCTTTACAACAAGGCCTGCGAGATAGCCTGTATATCTTATCCTGTTTCTTATCATCCCCTTCGTTAGCGCCTCATCCCCCCTGAACCCGAGCCTCTCTATCCAATAGAGGTAGATATAATCTACGAGCTTGGTGAGCTTTTCAGAGAGGAACGATTCTGGGGCATCTATGCCACCAAGGCGGAATGTATAAACCCTGCCACTTGCTGTTACGGCATAAGTATCCCCATCTTTGAACTGCAATGTGTTCGCGGGTGTTACAAACGGCGCTATTGTGCTATGTTTTCCATCGAAGGGTGAATTTGCAAAGAATACGCGCCTTAGATAGCTTGTGAACTCTTGGATAAATGTGTTTTCCCTTGCCTGCGGGTGTCTGCCATACATGAGCGCATGTAGCGCAGTCTGCACCTCTAGTGTGTCTACGACACCTATAGGTTTATTTTTGTCCACGAAGTGATTTATGAATAGGCTGGTGTGGTAGGCGCACACACTGTTTTGTCCGCAAAATCCGTCTATCAAGACATTTGTTGGTATCTCCTTATATTCCGGAAAGCTCATAAGGGCTCCTTTATTTTATCCGTCATTTTACTACTTGCGCCGCATAAGAGCAAGGTAAAAATTTTTTTAATTCTCAAAGCAACTTATTGATAAGATATTCGATAAAAGATAAGGTTGGTAAAAAGACGCGATTAATAAGGGGAATAGAGATGTTAGAGAGGATTGGTAGATGGCTTTGGCTCTATCTTATAGTCCCTTTCACCATCATCTCTTCTTACGGTTTTTGCGGAGACCCGCTTGTAATCCATCCTGCTACAGGAAGATCTATTGTGTGGGGCGATTCGACCGCCATTCCATATTGGATAGACAATGGTCCACTGGGCGCGCTTTCCAACGATGCTGCGCGCTCCATCGTTGAAAAGATGATGGAGGTCTGGTCTTCTGTAGATACGGCGTCAGTTGGATTTCAATTCCAAGGTTATCTCCCTGAAGATGTGACTGCGCACGAATTCCCAGATTACTTGGCGATGGTTGGGTGTGGCGCCTCTTCGAGGGGTGACATCCCAAAAGATGTAGTGCCGATTATCTTTGACAGCGATGGCTCCATCATAGACCTCCTCATGGGCGAGGGTGCGTCTTATTCGATCGGTGGCATCAGCACACTTAGGTGTTTTACGGGGAGTGCTGACGATCCGCGCAATATATACCAAGGGATGGTGATACTAAATGGAGGCTTTATAGATGGAAAGGGAATAGACGAAGGCTCTCCCGCCGATATCCCACTGAATGTCTTTGCGGGGATTATCTTACACGAGCTTGGGCACCTATTGGGTTTAGACCACAGTTACGCAAACGACTGGGTATACGATGGGATCGCGCGCGGCGACCTAGATTCGTCTTACGCGCGCTATCTCCCCGTGATGTTTCCGATGGTCCTCAGGTCTTCGCCCGCATCTACCTCTTTGAGGCCAGACGACATCGCCGCCATCTCCTCCCTCTATCCATCGGCCGGGTATGCTTCGCTAGGTAGTATAGTTGGGGAGGTGGTCTCAGACACCTACGGTGAGATAAAGGGTGGAAATGTAGTGGCTAGGAGGATTGATGATCCGCTTTGCGAGGCGTTTTCCTCAGTGACGGGGAAGAGGTGTGTGCCACTCATAGATGGGGATGGCAAGTTAGATTTTAATTCGATGGCCTGTGGCGATCAGGGATTGTATGGCGACTTTAGACTTGAGGGCCTGCCGCCGGGTGAGTACACAGTAGAGGTGAGCAATATCTCGGATGCTTGGATCACAGATACCCCATCCCTCTCACTTAAGTATTCGCCCTTGTTTGAGACCGAATTCTATAACGAAGGCGATAAGGGGGATGGTGAGTCGGGAGATGAAAAGAGTATAATCCATTTGGGCGCCTCGGAAGAGGTAGATGGCATTGATATATCTGTTAAGGTGCTAAAAGATGGAGACAAAGAGGAGGGTGATTTTTCTTTTGAGTTTGAGGAGGGCAAGTCATCTAGGTGCGTATTGGATTCGCCCGATATTATGAAATGGTTAGATGATGTGAGTAACGGTGCTGTGGCGCCGACTTTAAGTGAGTACAATGGTATTGGACGAGGAGTAGGTATGGATGGAGGTGGTTGTACATTGGTGCGTGCGCCGGCCGATTCAAGAAAGGCTAGGCCCTCATGGTATGTCATACCGTATGTAATAGCGTATGTATTCTTCAGGGCGTCGTCTAGTATACGGACGAGGCGTGTATTGCACACCTTGCTTTTGGTAGCGCCTTTGGTCCTTCTAATGCCCGCTCTCCTGTTGGCCACTTCAGTTGTGCCGAGTACGTTGGAGGAGATGAGCCTCAAGGCTGGGAAGATTTTTTATGGCCGTTGCATCAAGGTCGAGCAGGGGTTTGATGAGAATGGCCTCCCGGCCATCTTTGTGAAGTACAGTGTGGAGAGGGGGATAAAGGGGGTCTCTGGCGGCGAGGTGGAGTTCAAGGTATTTGGAGAAGACCTAGGTTCTAGGAGCACCTTAGATGGGTCACTCCCTTTTAGGGAGGGCGAAGAGGATGTCCTATTTCTCTACAAGGAGAGCAGGTTGGGATTTACATCTCCTGTGGGCATTTGGCAGGGGAGATTTCGCGTGGTTGGAGAGGGGAGTGCAAAGAGGGTGGTGATGCCGAAAGGGGTGGCGTTTCCAGAGGGGCGCGCCGGGTACAAGTCGGTTGGCACTGGCACCATTGTTACCCCAGATGGTCTTTTGGATCTCGTGTCTCATATCTTAAAAGGAGCGGAGTAATAGTCCATTTTTGAGGTCAATGCAGTTTTATATATTGTGTGCGCCTGCACACTTATAAGACTCTCCACTTGACAAGGAGATTTGACAGTCATATTATACGAAATATTTAGGAGGTATGTATGGGAGTAGAGGAGAGGGAAGGGGGCTTGACACAAGGGAGAGAGGTGGCTCCAACCGCAGAACCCACTGCACGTATAGCAAAGAAGAGGGGTAGAAAAAAGGGGAGTCGGAAGGGAGCTGCCGTTGTCTCATCCTCTAAAGAGTTAGAGGATCTCCTACATCCCAGCGCTCGAGGGGGTAGGGTTGGGTTTGCCTCTGCGACGCTCACGAACTTTCTCCTCCTCGTCCTTATCATTGCCGTGACCTTTATGGCAATGGAGTTTGCAAGATTTAATTCAAGACAAGGTAGTACAGTGATGAATGCTGGCGTTGCGTCTGAGGATGTCAAGACCAGAAACAACAATGTTCAAAAGGAGGTAAGTTCCAACGATACAACCTCCCCTAGCGCAGAGGTTGGAAAAGCGAGTGAAGGGAGCGCCAAGACAGAGGCCGTGTCAGGAGTACACGAAGCACCTTCGACACCTGCCGCTCAAGGCGATGGCGCTAGTCCCTCAGTAGGTGGTCCATTGATAAAAGAGGAGGCGGTGACTTTGAATCAGGGAGGCGTCGAGAAGAAGAGAGCGGTGAAGGACAGGGTTTCTCGTAAGACGAAGGCAGGCCGTTTTGATGCGGCCGCTCCATATAACAGCGGCGGACACCTTGATTTAGACAGTCCAGCGATGCGCGATTACTATAGGACCAAAAACTTTGTCTTGGTTCCTGTTGTCAGAACGGGGACTTATGCAGGGAGGGGATATGAACAAAAGGCAGCAGGACCAGACGACCTTCCATCTTCAGAGGCGGAGTCAGAGACGGCGAGACGGAGCGACCTATCAGAATGACCTTCGATCTCTAGCCCTTTGGGTACCACAAAAACTTTGTACTTGACCTTTTGACCTAGATGAGGTTATACCATCGGTGCTTCCGCGGGGTGGAGCAGCCTGGTAGCTCGCAAGGCCCATAACCTTGAGGTCGCAGGTTCAAATCCTGCCCCCGCTACCAAAGGGTTCTCCTTGAGAGGGCGCCCTTTGGTAGCGGTTTTTTGTATGTCTTAATAAAAGATTTTAAAATTTAATAGGTTAAAAGAATTCATTAAACCTATTTCTAAATTCGGTTATGGTATCTGCGTCTACCCGCGCTGAGTGTCTTGTTAAAACAGCAGAGGCCAAAAAACTCCCCATCTCCCCGCTTGTGTAGGGGTCCCTACCGGTTGCAAACCCATACAAGATGCCTGCCGCATACATATCGCCTGCGCCCGTGGTGTTTACAACCTCTTCCGCCTTATTTGCCTTTATTTTTAGCGCTCTGCCGCCTTGTACGATTATTGAACCCCTTTCCCCCCTTGTCACTACCCATGTCCAATCGCTCTGCTCTGCGCATCGTGCAATGGTGGCAGAAATCCCATGTGATCCAAAGAATGCGGCCGCCTCTTCTTCATTTGCAAGGATGACCCCGCCATTTATGGATGAAACCAATTCTTTTAGGAAGGTCTTGTGCCTCTCCACGCATCGGGCGTCAGAAAGCCCTATTACAACCTTGACGCCGCCGGATGCGGCTGCCTCAGCCACACCCTTCACCACCGGTTCGCCATCGTCTCCATCCATGAGGTAGCCCTCTATATACACGATGCAAGCGTTTTTTATGAATGAGATTATGGATGGGAGGTGGGTGCACCGAAGCACTTTTGCAGCGCCTAGAGAGGTGAGCATTGTCCTCTCTCCATCCCTAGATATGAGCACAAATGACCTCGCGGTGGGGAGCCGCTCTTCTATAAGGAGGCACTCCACGCCGCAGGAGGCCATCTCCTTTTGGAAGAATCTGCCGAACCTATCCCTTCCAATAGACCCCACAAATCCTGAACCTACCCCAAGCATCCCAAGTGCTGCCATTGTATTGGCAACTGAGCCCCCTGCGGAGATCTTCCACCCCTTTATCCCCGCCCAAATCCTGCCCGCCTCCTCTGGGGTAATGAGCCCCATTCCCCCTTCTTTTACCCCAAGCCTTTTTAGGAACCCCTCTTCTATAGGGGATATGAGGTCAACCACAGGGTTCCCAACGCCCACTATCTCTAATCTCCTTGGCTGGTCCTTGGTATTTTGAGGTTTTTGGCGCATATAACCTGTTATATTATGATAAATTATCTCAAACTTCCAGAAAAATTAGCAACATATGGGTCATGTCTACGATAATAATAACGAGTAGTCTTTGGGGGAGGAGAATATAATGGGCGGAAGACCAGGAAAGGTTAGAGGGGGGATGGGGGGTAACCTTATAGGCTCTCCAGAGGATCGTGTATTGTGTCCGGAGAATAGCATTACATATGAGTATTGCCTCTGGGCAGATGAATATCTGAAGACTCCGGATGAAGAGAAGGAAGGATATATTCAGGGACTACTTGGAGAACGTGGGGTCAACCAAACGCCAGATAACCTAGAGAAATACAGAGAGAAATA
>Ga0123519_10010777_pt1 | contig 13562 bp, 12 predicted proteins | sample YelNatPaOPRAMG02_FD_87396 | JGI IMG/M metagenome (GOLD analysis project Ga0123519, IMG submission 87396) | Hot spring microbial communities from Yellowstone National Park - Yellowstone National Park OP-RAMG-02 (version 2) | ecosystem: Environmental > Aquatic > Thermal springs > Hot (42-90C) ...
CAAGATTGCTGGTTCATTAGCATTTAAGGCAGCAGCGGAAAAGGCCGGTTTGGTTTTATTGGAGCCAATAATGGATGTTGAAGTCACAGTTCCCGAGCAGTATATGGGGGATGCGATTGGCGACTTGAATGCCCGGCGTGGTCGGATTATCGGAATGGAATCAGAAGGTTCTTTACAGGTCATCAAAGCCCAGGTGCCGCAGGCGGAAATGTATAAATACTCAACAACCTTAAGGTCGATGACTCAAGGTCGGGGTTATTTCTCAATGAGATTTTCCCATTATGAGGAAGTGCCGCGGGAGATAGCAGCAAAAATAATTGAAGAGGCAAAACGAGAGAAAGAGAAAAGTTCCAGTTAATCTTGAAAGTTTTCCCTACTCTCCATCTTAGGCCGATAATTCAATATAGAGCAATCCACCTAAGGCAGATTTAGGTTTGTTTCAATTTGCAGGCAAGGCTAAAATCTTACCCTATAATTTTGCGAAAAAGAATTATATAGGCGACCCGAGTCCGCCTCGGGCGGATTGCTTTACTCTTAAACCAAATGTAGGGCAACCCTTTATGGGTCGGTTTAATTTTTGATTTATTCGCCAGGCTGAAGCCTTGCCCTACTTTACGCCAAATTTTTTGAAGTTAGTAATTGGAATTTAGAAATTGGAAATTGAAAATTTTCTTTACAGATCCCACTCACCCCTCTCTCCCAAAACAAAAATTGGCATAAGTGACTAATATACAAGATGATAGGCGAAAAATTGGGTCAATTTTGAGGTTAGTTATAAATAACCTTTTTTCTGGTTTTTAATTTTTCTACCGAAAGCGATAGTTATCTTAGTCTTGGTATTAGGATTTATAACGGTAGGATGATTTGGGGTAAACCACTGGCCGGATGGTTTTGTAAATAAGGTTTGACTCTATAGACCTTTTCAATCAGTTCTGACCTTAGAATAATTTCTGGTCGGTCACAAGCAACAGGCTTGCCATTATCTAAGAGAAGCATCCGAGAACAAATAAGACCGGCTAAATTTAAATCATGCGATAAGAAGATAATTGTTAACCCAAGGTTATTGAGTTTTTTTAGAATTCGGGCAAATTCAACCTGGTGGGTAATATCAAGATGGGTTGTCGCCTCGTCTAATAATAGTATCTTTGGCTGTTGTGCCAAAGCCCGGGCTAAGACAACTCTTTGTCGTTCACCCGCCGAAATCTGATTGATTGATTTATCTTTTAAGGCGATAGTATCGGTTATGGTAAGGGCTTCCATCACCTTAGTTAAATCGTCTTTTTTGGGATTTTCCAATCTTCCTAAATAAGGGTTCCGTCCCCAAAGCACAACATCAAAGACCGTATATTCAAAGGCGAAGAAATTCTCCTGGGGCACATAGCCGATTATTTTAGCCAATTCCCTTCGGTTAAATTTATCAATCGCCTGGGAAAAGATAAAGATGCTACCCTTTTGTGGTTTTAGAAATCCTTGCATCAGTTTAAGCAGGGTGGTCTTGCCTGAACCATTCGGACCGATGATACCAAAGAACTCACCGACCTTGACTTCTAAGGAGAACTCTTTGAAGAGCATTGTTTCGGAGGAAGCATAGGTGAAACTGATATCTTTCAATTCTAAGGCGCTATTCATAATCTGGTCTTCAAAAGATAGATAAAAAATGGTACACCAAAGAGCGCAGTGATTATGCTCAATGGTAGTTCAATCGGCGCAATGGTTCGCGCTATAATATCAGCCAAGAGTAAAAGACCGGCACCCAAAAGAAAAGAGTAGGGGATTAACCGACGATGGTTCGGACCAAACACCAATCGAATAATATGGGGGACAATTAGTCCGACAAAACTAATGGAGCCGCACAAAGAGACGACCAGTGCGACCAATAAGGATGAGATGATAAATATCTCCTGCGTTATTTTCCTTGCGTCAACACCTAAACTTGCTGCCGCTTCTTCATTGGTAGCAAGGATATCCAATGACCGCCAATAACTAAAAAGATAGATACTAAGGGCACAGGCTAATATTCCAGCAATAATAAACAAAATAAGATTAGCCGGAGTGAAGATAATTCCTAAGTGACCCATCAAAAGATAGATAGTCTGAGTTAAGGGTTTGCGGGAGAATACCATTGCCAACATCGTTAAACTGGAAAAGAGAAAACTGGTAATTACACCAGCAAGGACTAAACCGGTCTTGGTGATACGACCTTTAATCCGACTAACACTGTAGACCAAAATTATTGTGAGTAAAGCGAATAGAAAAGAGAAAATTAAAACTAAACTCGTGGTCTTAGTTCCAAAAAGTAACCCGATACTGGTCCCGAACGCTGCCCCACTTGCCACACCCAAGGTGTATGGGTCAACCAAAGGATTTTGGAGTAAGCCTTGCAAGACCGCACCAACTAAGGAGAGAACCCCGCCGGCAAAAATCCCTAATAAGACCCGAGGCAGGCGGATCGTGAGTGGAATCGCTAACGCCGTAATCTTAAATCCAGTTGGTCCAAAAACAAAAGATGAAACAATGGCGATGATTAGTAAAAGCGTAAGCCAGAGCCAACCGAGCCGAAGGGTCTTTTGCAACTTATTCCGAAATCCTTGCCATTAAAGCCTTAATGCCTTGAACAATCCTTGGTCCGGGACGGAAAATTAAATCAGGATTCACATCATCGTAGATTCTATTCTCTTTTACCGCGGTAATCTTCTGCCAGCCGATCCGTTTTTTTACTTCTTCTTTTTTGGCTAAGGGGTGCAGAATAAAGATAACTTTTGGGTTAAGTTTTATCACCGCTTCCGCATCAATCACCGGATATTCTTGAGTTAGAAAACCAAAGATATTTCTACCACCAGCCCGGTTTAGCACATCGTTAATGAATGAACCGCCCCCTACCGTGATCAAAGGTGTCTGGGCGATCTCTAAGTAGACTGGGATAGCCAAGTTCTTTGGTTTTATTTGGTCTAATTCGGTCGCAAGCGCCATTGTTAGCGATTCGCCCTTTTGGGGAACTCCCAGAATTTTCCCAATCGCCTTTATCTCTTTTAGCATACTATCAATCGATACGGGTTGAGAGACGAAAACCGGAATTTTTAGTTCTTTCAGTCGTTCAATAATTATCTTCTGTTCGGGCATAGTCGCAAAGACAATATCCGGTTTTAGCCCAACAATCTTTTCTAAATTAGGATTGGAGAAGTCGCCAACCTTGTAGATTTTTTTTGCCTCCTCTGGGTAATCGCAATAAATGGTATTACCAACCAGACAATCATCTTTGCCTAAGGCAAAGATGATTTCGGTAATACTGGGCACTAAAGAGACCGCCCGTTTTTTGACCTTAGCAATTTTAGGCTCACAATTTAAAAAAGAAAGATAAAGTAAGAGAATAGAAACGAGCAAAGAATAAAACAACAATTTTAAGGATTGAGCGGGATTAGTCGGGAATTTCATTTTTATAGAATGCGAACAAGACGAATATTTTATGCGGAAACATTGGGCTTGCGCGGACCTTGATTAATCTTTTGGGCAAAAAGCAGATAAGCGGTATGAGATATCATCCGTTCTCGGGGTCGGGTGCCGGAAAATTTTACTAACAATTCCCGTTCCAGTAACTCAACAGCCCGAATTCGGGTAAAACCAGCCAGTTCCAATGCGGACTTGGTCTTTTTAATCTGTTCAACCGTTGGACTAAGCGAAACTAAGGAGTGTCCGCCCTTAAGGACTTGCTGGGCGAAGTTAATCACACCCCAAGGTTCGGGTAAGTCAATGAAGACCGCATCCGCCCAAGCGGTGTTCAAACCTACCTCCTTTAATGAAAATCCTTGTTTCGCCACATCCGCTTCAATAAAACAGACCCACTCTTCTAAACCAAACCGTTTGATATTGGCACGGGCATTTTCTAAGAAATCTTTTCGCACTTCAAAACTATAGACTTTGCCCTGGGGTCGGACAAAATTGGCTAAGATTGCGGTCAAGGCACCACTGCCGCCACCGACTTCAATCACCTTAGCCCCAGGAAAAATTATTGTTCGTAAAAGCATCATCCCCGCATCCTTGGGATAGACAATGGTCGTTGTCCTTTTCACCTTCATCGCTAAATCGGCGATGGTCGGTCTTAGAAGATAAAAGACATCACCAGTATGACTCTTGACGGCATCGCCATATTCCTTGCCTAAAATTTCACCTAAATTGATATTGCCCTTATGGGTGGAGAAGGTGCCTGCTTGAGGTAGGCTCAATAGATAATTGGCTTTCTCGCTGTTATAGAGTAAGACAAGGTCGGTTGGTTTTAACATTACGAAATTTTATTCGCTTCTCTTGGCAAAGTCAATGTTTGGATTGAAGCAGTTGACAAATACCTATTTTTCTTTTATGCTATAGTCCGTGCAACTCAATCAATTGTGGCGAAAGTTCACCGAACGGTTTTCTAATGATGTAGCAATTGATTTAGGAACCTCCACAACCCTTATTTATGTCAAGGGGAAGGGAATCCAATTGTATGAGCCGTCAATCGTAGCGATTGAAGAAGGCACAAACAATGTGGTGGCAGTTGGGCAGGAAGCGAAAAAGATGTTGGGACGCACCCCCGAAGGCATAAAGGCGATTCGGCCAATGAAAGATGGGGTGATTGCCGATTTTGGTATTGTTGAGATTATGCTGCGGTCTTTTATCACAATGGTTCAGAAAAAGAAACTCTTTGTTCGACCCCGGGTTATTATCTGTGTTCCTTCTGGTATCACCGAGGTTGAGAAACGGGCAGTGCGCGATTCCGTAGAGGCGACCGGGGCACGCGAGATTTATCTCATCTCCGAACCAATCGCTGCGGCAATTGGGGTTGGTTTACCCGTGGATGCGCCAACCGGTAATATGATTGTTGATATTGGTGGCGGCACAACCGAAATTGCCGTGGTTGCTCTTTCCGGCGTGGTTAATGTCAATTCCATTCGCATCGCCGGTGACGAAATGGACGAAGCGATTATCAACTATGTCAAAAAGAATTATAATCTAATCATCGGCGAACAGACGGCGGAACTAATCAAGATAAAAATTGGGTCTGCCTATGCCACTGGTAAAGATGAAATAATGGAGGTTAAGGGTCGCGATTTGGTTTCGGGAATTCCCAAGACGATCAAGATAACCGGGGCAAAGATTCGAGAGGCATTGGAGGAACCCGTGACATTAATTGTGGAGGCGGTCAGATTGGCATTAGAAAAAACCCCACCCGAATTAGCGGCAGATATTGTTGACCGGGGAATTTATATGGCGGGTGGTGGTTCGTTATTAAAGGGGCTTGACCTTTTAATTGCCGAAGAAACCAACCTGCCGGTCTATGTGGCAAGTAATGCTACGGACTGTGTGGTGTTGGGTGCAGGCCGCGTTTTAGAGGACCTTCATCGTAACGAGAAATTATTAATTAAAACTAAATAATTTTTGCCCAAAACTTATTATTAAAATGAAGCCGCCCGATTCCACCGATTTAGCCGGTTCCCGCCTCTTTTTCATCTTTTTATTAATCAGTGTTGTCCTACTCTTCATTTCCGGTTCAATAAAACTCAGATTATTGGCTTACCCGAAGGCGGTTTTCCTTGCCCCACTCAATATCTCCCTTCGTTTCTTTAATAATATTTCTACCTTAAGACAAGAAAACTCAAGACTAAAAGGACTTTTGGCACGATTGCAGATTGAGAATGCTACCTTAAAAGAGATAATCCAACGCCAAGGTGGTGAATTGAATCTATCTGAGTTTCGGTTGGAAAAAGCCCAAATTGTTGGTCGTGACCAAATGACTTTTGGTTCCTACCTCTTGCTCGACAAAGGTGCGGCACAAGGTTTGAAAGTGAATATGCCGGTAATAACCGAACAGGGCATTGTTGGTAAAGTAATTCAGGTCTCAACCTTACAGGCTTTGGTTGAGACAATGCGGGCAAAAGATTCCAAAATTGCCGGGATGGACCAACGGAGTCGGGTAACCGGTGTGGTTAGCGTTAACCGGGGTAATCGGTTAAAATTAAATTATGTTACATCGGATGCGGATATTCAAATTGGTGACACCATCATCAGTTCTGGGCTGGGTGGAGTTTTCCCAAAAGGTCTTTTGATTGGCCAGGTCATAAAAACTCAAGACCATTCTCAAGCCAATGGTTTATTCAAGGAGATATTATTAAAACCATTTGTGGATATTTATCAGATTGAAGAGGTTTATATAATTACGGGGGCGGCGGTCAAATCAGAACCGCCAAAACCGGAAAGAGTAAAAACCGATTGGGAGAAGACAAAAGAAAGATTAAGAATTGAACCACCGCTGGAGATAAAAATCCGATGAGGACATTTTTTCGTTTTCTTATTATTTACCTCCTTTTTCTGCTCCAGACCGGGATAGGTCGTTATGCGCCGGATTTGGTCTTATTGGCAGTTTTAATCTTTGCGCTTTCGGCCGCGCCAAAGACTACGCTGGGTCTATCGCTATTTGCCGGATTTTGCCTGGATTTAGTAAATCCGATGACCTTCGGTTTTAATCTCCTGATTTGTTTAATTACTGGTTTTGGAATCCAGAGTTTACAAAAATTGGTCTATTATGGTCATCGCTATCTATTTCTTTTTCTTTTAATCGTATTAGGTTTAAAGTATGGTTTGGGGTTTTTAATCTTTGGGGCGATACCACCGATACCCGAAATTATTGTATCGGGTCTAATTACTTTAATCCTGGTCCTGCCGTTCAATTTTATTTTTGACCGCCTGGTTGCTAATCCATGGAGAATCGGCTAAGGGTCTTAATCACTATTGGCACAATTTTTTTCTTACTAATTATCGGCCGGCTGGTTCAATTTCAAATCGTTTTTGGTGACCGTTATTTCCGTTTGGCGGAGTTAAATCGAATTCGTCGGGTAATTGTACCCGCGCCCCGAGGTCAAATCTTTGACCGCAACGGGATTTTGCTTGCCTCCACCCGACCCGCCTTTGCCATTTCCGTGATTCCGGCAGAAACCGATAGCGCAACAATTGCTAAATTGGCAATGTTAATCAATACGCCTTTTTCCGAAATTTGGCAAAAAGTTGAGCGCAATCGGTTTTTTACTCTACCCATTAAGATTAAGCATAATATACCATTAGACCTGGTGGCTAAAATTGAAGAGAATTCCAACGAACTTTCTTCGGTCTCGGTTGAGGTTGAGCCACTCCGTTATTATCCCTTGGCTGAGACGACATGCCATATCCTTGGTTATTTAAGCGAAATTCGTGAAGACGAATTAAAAAAAGATTCCACCTATAATCCTTCCAACTTAATTGGTCGAGCTGGGATTGAGGCACAATATGAAAAATATTTACGGGGTTATGATGGTATGAAGTTTATTGAAGTAGATAGCCGTGGGAAAGAGGTCGGTCCAATTTACGAAAAGAAACCAGTTGCGGTTAAAGCCGGCAAGGACCTTTTTCTAACGATTGATGCTAATTTACAACGGCGTTGTTATCAAATCTTGCAAGACTATCCGAAGGCGGCAATTATTGGTATTGATTTGAGTGATGGCGGAATAATCTGTCTGGTGTCAAAACCGAGTTTTGACCCTAATATCCTATTAGGACCGCTTCCGCCCGCGGAATGGAATAAATTGACGAGCGACCGCGGCCGACCATTCTTCAATCGGGCGACAATGAGTGGCTATCCGCCCGGTTCAACCTTTAAACCGCTTATCGCCCTAACTGGATTGGAAAGTGGAATACTTACCAAAAACAGTTATTTTCAACCCTGCAGTGGAAAATTTCTTTTTGGTAACCGGGTCTTTCGCTGCTGGACAACCCATGGCCAACTGAACTTAATTTCAGCAATAAGTCAGTCCTGCAATATTTATTTTTATCAAGCGGGCTTAAAACTCGGTTTAGACTTGATAACCCAAACCGCTTTAAAATTTGGCTTTGGTAATCTAACCGGTATTGACCTACCCGAAGAAAGTAAGGGTTTGGTTCCGACCAGGAAGTATCTTGACCAACGTTACGGCAAAAATCGTTGGTCAAAAGGAACCCTTTTAAATTTAGGTATTGGCCAGGGTGAGATTTTAGTAACACCGTTGCAGTTGGCGTGCTTCTATGCGGCAATTGCTGGTAATGGAACATATTTTAGACCCCATCTGCTTAAAGCGATTGACGAAGGAAATCGGATTAAAGACTTTGAGGAACAAGAACTCCATATCGCGGTGCAAGAAAAAAATTTTGCAATAATTAAAGAGGCGCTTTTTTATGCAGTTGAGCAAGGGACGGGGAAAGCGGCAAAGGTGGAAGAGGTAGTAATTGCCGGTAAAACTGGCACCGCCCAAAATCCGTTTGGTGAAGACCACGCCTGGTTCGTTGGTTATGCTGGTAATCCAACACCGAAAATACTCGTCAGTATTATCGTGGAAAATGCGGGAAAAGGAGGGGCGGTAGCAGCACCTTTAGCGCGCCAACTCGTTCGCGCCTATTTTCAATTTAAAGAGCCGGAATCACTTTCACCGGTTATCGATTCATTGTGAAACCAAAGGTTGATTTACCAATTATCCTTGTCTTAAGCATTTTGACTATCTTCGGCATAATCACAATCTATAGCGCAGGTGGGATGCGTTTTGCCTTAAGACAAATAATTTGGTTACCATTGGCGACAACTTGCCTTATTCTTGCCTATTACATACCAGAGCGTCTTCTCTATTTTATCGCCTACCCTTTATATTTCTTTTCAATTCTCCTTTTAATATTGGTTCTAATTTTTGGTAGCGGACTTGGTGCAAAAAGATGGTTTGATTTGGGCTTTATTAATTTTCAACCATCCGAGTTGGCAAAAATAGCAACAGTTTTGGCACTGGCACGATTCTTGACTGCCCGCAAAAAATTTACTTTTCGTATTGCTGACTTGTCCTTGCCGATACTATTGGCTTTGGTTCCGCTCTTGTTGATTATCCTTGAGCCCGATTTGGGTTCAAGCCTAATCTTTTTACCAATCTTGGGTGTGATACTCTATTGGAAAGGACTAACCCTTTTTCAAGTCTTCCTCCTCTTCTCACCGTTATTAAGTTTTGCCTTTGGCTATAACCTTTATACCTGGATTACCTACTTTGTGGTGCTTATTATTATCCTGCTCATAAAAGGGAATGTTTTGCAACTCTTAGTTACCTTGGGAATAAATTCTTTGACTGGTCTTTTAGAACCCTTGGTCTGGTCTTCATTGAAGGACTATCAGCGGGCACGCATCACTAATTTTTTAGCCCCTTGGGTTGACCCGAAAGGCATCGGCTGGAATTTAATTCAGTCCCAAATCGCTATCGGCTCGGGTCGGCTATTCGGCAAAGGTTATCTTTCCGGCACCCAGAAACGGCTTGAATTTCTTCCGAATCGGCATACGGATTTTATCTTTTCGGTGATTGGTGAAGAATTCGGTTTTATTGGCTGTTTTATAATTCTTGGTCTTTTCTTCTTTTTACTTTACCGCTTAACCATCAAGGCACGCTATCTGCGCGATGAGTTTACCAGTCTTTGCACAATTGGCTTTGCCACAATCATTGGTTATCATATTATTGTCAATACCGGGATGCTTTTGGGTCTGATGCCAATAACCGGTATCGCTTTACCATTTCTAAGTTATGGTGGTTCATCTTTGCTCTTCAATTTTATTATGATTGGGCTAATTCTCAACTTCGGTTCTCAATATTAACTACCTGAGAATGAAACCACAAGATTACATTCCATATTCCGTTATCCGTTTTTCGTTTAACGGTCTACGGTCACGAACGATTGGCTTGATTTATTGAAAAAATAAATTATCATTTATTGTTATGGCAAAAGGCAAAACCAAACTTAAAGGCCGAATATCTTGGGATGCTTATTTTATGAAGATTGCCGAACTGGTTGCCGAACGTTCTACCTGCTTACGCCGAAAGGTTGGAGCGGTATTGGTTTCGGACCGGAGAATTTTGGCTACCGGTTATAATGGTGCGCCCAAAGGACTTGCCCACTGCGCAGAGGTTGGGTGTCTTCGGGAAAAACTTAGGATTAAGCCAGGGGAGAGAATAGAGATTTGTCGGGGTGTTCATGCGGAACAGAACGCTTTGGTCCAAGCCGCTTCTTTTGGCATAAAGGTTTCGGGGGCTTTTTTATACTGCACCCATCAACCCTGTATCACTTGCACAAAATTACTAATCAACGCCGGGATTACCAAGATTTATGTTAAAAACCCTTATCCAGATATTTTAACCAACGAGATGTTAAAAGAGGCGGGTATTGAAATTAAGGTTATAAAACAGTAATTTTAACATAGCCAGATAAGTGCAAAAGTTCAAAAACCGAATCGGGTTGAATCCCCAAAAATCCGCCTTAGGCGGATTTAGGTTTGCATCGTTCTTCAATCATAAATTTTGTGACCCCTAACCCAAATAAATTTTATTACTGGTCAAAAAATTACCAAATCAATTTGGTAAGTTATTTAATTTCAATACTTATAATTTTAACCTTTTTCAACAATTTTGCTTGACAAATTTTTAATTTTTATTATACTAACAAATTATGGCAGAAAAGGCGGGGGTTTGTCATCAAATGATACCCCAACCGACTATCTTCAAAAACCGTCCTTCTTTAAAGTTTTTTGATAGTTCAAATAATTTCTTTAAAGTGATTGGAGAATCAGTTAAAAGATATGGGAAAGGTCTTTTCTACGGCACTTGATGTTAGGTGCCTTGGCGCTCGTTTTAACACACGGAGTGATCAACAAAGCGAAGGCTTTGCCAACAGAAGGCTTTGTGCATAAAAGAATTGGCGGACAACCAGGTTCTTTAGAAATAGTAACCGAAAGGTTTAAATATGGGTTTCCTGATTATTGGAACTTGTTTTTAATAGTTTGCATTATTTAGTAAGGAGGTTGAAATGATAGGCAGTTGCGGTAAACCGAATAAGTTAAAATTGGGTAAAAGGAATCACCGGCAAGCCGGTAGCAAAATCCTCTGCCCGAAAAAATATCAAGCAAATATCTTACAAAAATTTAATGTTAAAAATTGGCTAAACTATCGTCCTAACGATTTTACTCAGCTTCTTAATGGCAATGCCCAGTTTGAAGTATTTGAACCTAAGTCCGGCAATTATATAGCCGGAACCTCAGTTGCCGGAGCCTTAAATAAGGCAAATAGAAAATATCCCGGTTGCACATTCTTCGTTATCCCGAGTCGTAATCAAATTCAAAAAGAAAAAACATTGCTTGGCTTAAAAGATAACGATAGTTTACAAATCGGCGAATTTGGACATTATGAAACAGGAACGAATTGGACTGGGTTATTTTTAGGCGCAACCCAGTTTTTTGTAAAAATAAGAAGTATCGTTTTATTTCTTCTGGTTCATTTTAGTTTTAGCTTTGTAAAATTCCAAAACCCCCAATTTCCCAATCTTAGCCCGAAGGGAATTGAGCAGTTGGTATCAGTAAAAGCCTTCGAAAAAGCAGTTGATTTTCTTGGTTCTTTAGCAATACAAAAAGCAGAAGCAGCGCCAACAGAGGGTTACGTTCACGAAAGAGTTGCAGGTCAGCCAGATTCTGTAAAAGCATATACACCTGGTGTTCCGAATGATACTGTAAGAAGTATTATAGGAAGTAATGGTCGCTACACTTTCTCCTCCTATGAGTTAGGGTCTTCTTTCAATGTTTCTGCAAAAGATTGGAGTTTTACAATAACTAACATTAGAAATATAGGAACACAGATATATGTTCCAGATGTTTATCCAAATGGAGTCGCTCTAGATGTCTGGGACCTGACTGGAGCTAGCGAGCCTTTTGGAGTTACATTTCATTTAAACAGAACAGGTCAAAATGTTTGGAGATTTTTACAGCCATCTAGCGAGAAAGGTTTAATTTTTTGGTTTTACAATATTAATATTGGTTCTTTAAATCCTCTACACGGTGATTCTGGAACAGCTTATTACTGGGCAAGAGGTCCGCCAGGGCAGGACGACTTGTGTATGGCAACAAGACAAATTGTTTTTGACACAACTCGATTTGGTAAAAACATTCTTCTTGCAACAGACAGCCTGTATGGTAGTTTTTTTTTACTTGGGGTAGGCGACACACCATATCTGTTTTCAATCCAAGATGTCCAACCAAAAACCAAGGGTGCAGGGGCGGTGTCTCAACGCATTATCACATCAAACGATTCAATTCCTCCTTGGAGTTTTAGTAGGAACTATACTGTTACTACAACACTCAAACCAGGGCAACCAGATTCGATTGTTTTACAAGGAAATGGTTATTTAGATATGGGTTATGACAGAGATACCGTTACTCTGTCTCCGATTATTTTACAAGAGGGCGTATATCCAAGAAGAACAGTTGTTACACCGAGCAACTCACCAGGAGCAATTTATTGGGACACACTAACAGTTACACCAACACCGACAGGCTGGCAGCAGCTTCTTGATGCTCCAATTGGTGGTGGAAAAAAATTCAAAGCAGGAACAGATATGTGCAGTGATGGCAACAGACTGTGGGTAATCAAGGGAGGAACTCTCGAGAACTGGATTTATGCCCCTGGAAGTGCTCTATGGATCCCGGCAACAAGCTTGCCAGCAGGTGCGAAAGGCAAAGCCAAAAGAGGTTCAAGTATTATTTATGCCAATGGCAAAATCTATTACAAAGAAGCTGGTGGTCCTGGTTTCTGGGCTAAAGATACAGTCGCCAATGCGCCATGGATTGCATTAGCAAATTATACAATCAATGGCAAATCCGTTAAAGGTGGAACAAGCCTTGCCTGGAATAGTGGCGATACCGTCTTTATGACTGTTGGTAGTAAGAATCAGGAACGGCGAGCAGTTATTGCCAAATACTCCATATCCGGGAATAACTGGACCGATGAACTTCTACCTGAAGGACTGGTGCCAAAAAATAAATTCAAGGATGGTGCTTCAATCGTCTATACCCCGGATGGATTCTTTGCCTCAGTTGGCCAGACTCCTGATTTATTGAAAAGAGATTGGAGCGGTAATTGGACAAAAGTAACTGATATACCTACTACAAAAAAATTCAGTGGTGATATTGCTTATAATCCAAGTGATAATCGTATCTATGCTAACGAAGGGAAAAATGTTGCTAATTTTAACCGGTATCTGATTGGTGGTTCTTGGCAGAATTTGACTGCTTGGCCCTTGGGTAGAGAAGGAAAAAATCCAAAATATTGTGCCTTGACCTGTAGCGATGGGATTATCTATGGTGTCAAAGGTAATAACACCTTAGGCTTCTGGGAATATATCCCGCCGATTATGAAATCAGAAGCGCTGGGCAAGGAAACAGAAAATACTTTAGAACAAAAAGTGCCGATTCAAAATGAAAAAACAATCCCAACGATAATGAGGGCAGACAAGTTAAAGAGATATATCAATAATTTCAATATTTATGATATTAGCGGTAAGAAGATAGATTCCAATAAATTATCTTCGGGCGTATTCTTCTTAATTCCGAAATACACTGGTAAACCATATAAAGTCATAATCCCCAAATTATAAAATCGGGCAATCCTTTATTTATTGTAGGGCAACCTCTTTAGGGTTGCATCTCTTTTTTCGCAAGGCTAAAGCCTTGCCCTACA
>Ga0123519_10010778_pt1 | contig 13561 bp, 11 predicted proteins | sample YelNatPaOPRAMG02_FD_87396 | JGI IMG/M metagenome (GOLD analysis project Ga0123519, IMG submission 87396) | Hot spring microbial communities from Yellowstone National Park - Yellowstone National Park OP-RAMG-02 (version 2) | ecosystem: Environmental > Aquatic > Thermal springs > Hot (42-90C) ...
AAGCGTATTTTCGGTTTTACAATGCGGAGAGGCTACATCAGGGCCTGGGATATCATACGCCCTAAGGGGTATATTTTGGGCATACAGCCAGTAAAAAAATCTGTTGAGATAGGGAATTTAAATGGTTAAAATAGCAAAAGAGGCAGGTCAAAAATGCACCTTAAACAAGCCTCTTTATTGTCCAAAGGATGGCGAGCACCTCAATATAGATATAATTACAGAGAGGTGAAAAATGGGAAATAAAGATCCAAATCCAGACTATATGTCTAAAGAAGAATTTCTTGATTTGCAAAATAAAAAATTATTAGATTTACTTCCATATTTTGCAAATGTTCCCTTCTACAAAAAGAAACTGTCAAGTGCAGGAATCAACATCAAAGACATTAAAGGAATCTCTGATCTACAAAAAATACCATTTACAACAAAAGAGGAACTTCGTCTAAGTAAGCCAATGGAACGAACGTCTCTTAATTATGATGGTGTTGCTTTTTTCTTCTCAAGTTCTGGAACTACTGGATATCCTACTATTTACCCTTGGTCAACACAGGATGATTTAGTTTTGAAAGATGTATCAGCCCGCTGTATGAAAAGGATAGGAGTAGGACCTGGTGATATTTCTTTGGTTCTCGTACCTTTTGGAATGCCTATAATGTGGTATTGCATGATAAATCAATATCGTGCAAGTGATGCTGGTGTTGTGCCCATTGGGACAGCTTCGCCAGACGAAATTTTAAAAGCAATAAGTGCTTTCCCAATTACTTCTATAACGACCCTTCCTATTTTAGGGGCACGCTTATTTGAGTTCATGAAAATGAAAAAAACATCAATAATGAAGGACAGATTGCGTCATTTTCATTTTGGCGGGGACTATCTAAGCAACGCAAGGCGTCGTCGAATTGAGAATTATTGGGGTGTAAATTGTTATGATTTTTATGGCGTGAGTGAAATATTCGGTCCTATCGCAGGAGAATGTAAAGAAAAAAAGGGTTTACATTTTGCAGCAGATTATGTTCTTGTAGAAGTAATAAATCCAATTACAAAAGAGCCCGTTTCTGAAGGAGAAGTTGGAGTGGCAGTGTATACAACTTTATGGAAAAAAGCGGCTCCATTGTTAAGGTACTGGAGTGATGACTATATATCCATAACCTGGGAAAAGTGCAAGTGTGGCCGTAGTTCGCCTAGAATTATCCTCAAAGGTAGACCAATCAATAGTGCGATCATAAACAGCAGAAAGATTTTTGCCAAAGATATAGAGGAAATCCTACTTTCCTTTCCAGAAGCAAGTGATGAATGGGCGATGAGGATAGAAGAATGGAGAAGAAAAACAACAGCCACGGTTTATTTAGAAGAAACAACAGGTAAAGTTCCTATAGAAAAAATACAACAAGAACTTACTAATTGGTTAGAAATTCCAGCCAAGATAGAAATTGTACCATTTGGTTCATTTCCAAGAAACGATATTAAACCAAAGAGATTATATTAAAAAGTAAGGAGGAAAATGAAAAATGATAATTGATTTACACATTCACACTTTTCAGGGTTCTTCCGATAGTATCATCTCGCCCGAAGAATTAATTCATAAAGCAAAAGAAAAAGGCTTGGATGCAATTTCTGTTACGGATCATAATAGCTACAAAGGATTTCAAGAAGTTAGTAAAATTGGAAAAGAAGATGGATTACTAGTAATGCGAGGTATTGAACTTAGCTCAAGGTATGGCCACTTGCTAATTTATGGAGTCGATATTAACGAAATATTTAAAGTTGAATTAACTAAGCTACTAAGTTTTGTAAAGGATAAAAAGTATCTTACATTGAGTGAAATGAAAGAAATATCTGAAAACCTCTCACTAGCGGTATATACAAATCTAGTTGATAAAATTCATGAAGATAACGGGGCTTTGGTATTAGCTCATCCATTTGGAATGTATGAGAAAGGAACTATAACTTGTCGATATTATTTAGAAGAATATTTAAAGGGAACTCATACCAAAGAAATAACGATAGAAAAATTATTACAATTTATCAAAGATAGGGATCCAATCTATTTTTCAATAATTGAAAACGCCGATGGCATTGAGGTATTCAATCCAAGTTGCCTTCTTTTAGAAAATATTGCAGCAATTCAAATGGCATCTTATTTAAATAAGAATCAAATAGGTGCAAGTGATGCTCATGTTCCAGAACATATAGGAATATGTGTAACAGAATTCCCGCAAATAAGATCAGAGGAAGAATTTATTACCACATTAAGGTCTACTAAAATTGAACCTAAAATAAATCCTTTGAAAGAAAATTTATGTTCGTTATCTCTGAGATAAAAAGATGCCGAAGAAATAAGCAGAAAAATAAGGATTCTAACTGTGAAAAAATTTAAAATCAACCGAAAATGGGAAAAATATTATGAGGAAAAACTAACCTATCTAAAATTAAGATTTGCTACTATTTTAACAAGCAGTAAGTTATTCTTTGAGAATATCTCCAAGCTCATTCGCTGGAATGAATGGGCTGTTTCCAAGTTATCCATGATTTTCCTGGTTTTTTATTATCTAATATACGTAACACAATCCAAGGGCTGGAATGTTATATTTATGTTTTTCAATTTAGTGGTATTTTTGTGTTTTTTAGCAGCTTTTGGCTATAGTGTAAATGATTATAGCGATAAAACAATTGATGTAATAGCTGGTAAAAAGAAGGCGCAATTCAGGACTTTAAGAGTCAAAACTAAATTATTGCTCTTCGGGTTTTGTTTTGGAGGAATAGGAATTTCTTTCCCCTTTTGGCATAAAAGTTTTGTCATTCTCGCGTTAATTATTGTCACATATATTCTTGCCGCGTTTTACTCCTTACCTCCCATAAGGTTTAAAGAAAAAGGGTGGCTCGGGATAATAATATCCTCTTTGACACAAAGAACTTTACCAATTTTAATTTGCTTCACTGTTTTCGAAAGATTTGGAGCAGATACCATTTTATGGACATTATTGGCGCTGATAATTGGAATTCGAGCTATGTTTGTGCATCAGATTAAAGATTATAATAACGATAAGAAAAGTGGAGTTAAAACCCTTATTGTGAATTGGGGTATTATTAAGGGAATAAAATTTCTTTTTGTCTATATTGTTCCTCTCGAAATAATATTTATTGCGCTTATAACCCTATATTTATGCCTTCACTTTTTTTTGCTTGGCCTTTCTGTAATTTTATGTCTCATGTTAACTTTGTTAACAGAGGTAAAATTTTCTCAAGAATGGCTACACATTAGTGTTATTTCAAATGAATCTTTCTTAAGTAATTTTTATTTTTTATTTCTCCCTTTGACTTTTACAATGCTGCTATCTTTTTCTTCCCTTAAATTTCTTATTTTGCCGTTATTTCATTTATTTTGGAGTTGGAGACTTGTTCATAGTAATGTTATATATTTGAGAACTCCGACAATAATTCTGAATAAATCAGTTATAACTAATTCAATATGCTTAAAACCTGCGGGTAATTCATGGCAGTTTTCCTTTTCTCCCTTTTATACAGAATGGTGGTATTTTGACGTACTTTTTGATGATGGCTCTTTCTTAGGAGGTAGTTTCGCATTGAATGGATATCTTCCGGTGCCCGAAACAGTTCAAGCAAGAGTTGAGTTTGCACTCAATTTAAACAATGAAGGGATGATAAAAATTTGTAAAGATTTTCCATATTCCTACTTCAATTTCAATAAAGAACTTGGCCAATTGACAATTGGAAGGAATAGAATAAGGAATAAAAAAGAAAATTTATATTTAAATCTCGAAGAAGACAATATAGAAATAAATTTGAATTATAAAAATATAATAGAAGGATTTCAGATCGGCGAAGAAGGAAAGATTTTTTTTCTTAAAAGTTGGGACAGGTACTTTGCTTGGGCAGTTCCATTTCCGATGGCTGATGTGGTTGGGGAAATTAAACTTAATGGGGCAAATTATCAAGTTAGAGGAAGGGGATATCAGGATCATAATTGGGGAACTGTATCTCTAAAAGATAATGTTTCTTGTTGGCACTGGCTAAGATTAATGATGAATGGTAAAGTTTTGCTTCTTGCAAAATTAGTTTTAAGAGAAAGTCAAAAGCCTATAGTGTTCATAGGATTAAATGAGAACAAAAAGTGGCTTTTTTTTAGCTGCAAACAGAACAATTGCTTTAATATATCTTTTAATCCAACCGCTGAAATGGTAAAAAGAGGTAGCAAAAAATTTTTTAAATATCATATTTACTATAAAGAGAACAATTTTATAATAGACCTACAATTCCAAATGAAGGATATTCTTAAATTCAAGTTACGTCCTAAACGAACTATATCCTTAATATCTGAAACTCCGTATTACATAAGGCTTCTTTCTTCAGCGTATGGGAAATTAGTAATGAATAACAAACTCGAGAATATAAAAGCAGAGGTGATTCATGAATACTCATCTTTTTAAAGAATCTAAAGTAATTTTGGTTAACCCTCCTGCCTTGCCATATTGGTATAAAACCGAATGTTTGGGAATAGGATATTTAGCTGGAGTCCTTCGAAAAAATAGAATCCCATTTAAAATCATTGATGCATATGTATTTGATATAGATGTAAAAAGCGTAATAAAAATAGTAGAAAAAATCCGCTTTATTTCTATTGTAGGATTCACTATACCGAGTTTTGAAGCTTTGAAAAGTTCACTGATTGTGTCTTACGAAATAAAACAGCGATATCCAAAAATTCATATATGTTTAGGTGGACATTTCCCAACTTTTTGGTATAGGGAAATATTTGAATCTTTTCATAACTTAGTAGATTCCATCGTGATATCTGAGGGAGAAGGAACCTTTCTCGAATTAGCCCAAAAGGTTAATAATGGTAAGGATTGGAAGGACATAAAAGGAATTGCATATTATGATTCTGGGAAAGTTGTTTTTAATTCGGGTAGGCGTTTTATAACTGACTTGAACTCACTTCCGTTCCCTGAAAGAGTCAGCACAAAGGAAATCGTAAGGCAAGGGTTTCCTGTGGTTATTAACTCAAGTAGAGGCTGCATGTTTAATTGCAGTTTTTGCCAAATTCAGAAATTTTATAAACTGCAAATAGGCCAACCTTATAGGGTAAGATGCCCTGAGAATGTAGCAGATGAAATAGAGTATTTAACCCATGATTTTGGTGCATCAACTTTTTTCTTTGTTGATGATAATTTTATTATTGGAGAGAAAGGTAAAGAAAGAGCTTATGAAATTGCCCGTGAAATTATAAAGCGTAGACTAAGAATAAATTTAATCCTACAATGTTTGCCAAGTAGTGTGGAGAAAGATTTGTTCGAAATTTTAAAAGAGGCAGGACTTTTTCTGGTATATTTAGGATTCGAATCTCCGATAGAGAGGATTTTGAAATCTTTTAGAAAACCTATTTCACTGAAGGACAGTTTAAGAGCAGTAAAGATACTATCTGCTTTGGGCATTCAAATTAGTCCGGGAATAATACTTTATGATACAGAAACTTCATTAGACGAATTAAAGGAGGCAATCAAAATTTTCGCTAAAAATCCTGAGATGATACCTTTCGATATCCACGGACTCACTGTTCTCAGGGGGACTGATATGGAGGCTTATCTTGAAAAAGAAGGTAGACTAATTAAACAAGGTTTCCAATTGAATTTCTTCATACGCGATCCCCAAGTTGAGTTAGTAAGAAGAATACTAACCGACTATAGAAATCAAACAGATTATTATAATCTTCTTTTTCTGTTATATAAGAATTTACTTTCTTTAAATAGAAATGCAGACCTAATTAAGAAAGAATCAATAAAGAATGCTATTGCACAAGTCAGTACCTTAAACCTATTTTTTCTAGAAACTCTAATTGATGATATTAAAAAAGGTTCTTTAGACAACCTCTCAAATGTATTTGCTGAAATTTCTAAGAAACTAAGCAAAATAAAGGGAGAGTTAACAAAATGGGAAGGCTAAATTTGTTCTTCTATAAATTCTCTAATAAGGTGATAAGAAAATATCTTGACTATAAACAATTATTGCAATTTTCCCAATTATCAGGATTTCCTATTGTTAATCCTTTGATAGCAAATGTTTCTATTACGCAAAATTGTAATTCAAGATGCTCCTATTGTGACATTTGGAAATGGCAAAACTTTATTGCTGACCCAACTATAGAAGAGTTGAAGAGGATTTTTTCCTCTCTTGCTAACCTTGGAGGAAAAGTAGTAAGTCTATCAGGTGGAGAGCCATTACTTCGTAGGGACATAGAAGAAATTATCTCTATTATTAAAAACTATAATCTTCGAGTTCAGATTGTAACAAATGGAATTTTATTATCAAAAGACGGGATTACTAAATTGGTAAAGGCAGGCTTAGATTCTGTAGTTTTATCATTGGATACCGCTGATCCAGAAATTTATCAAAAATTAAGAGGAGTACCTTTTAAAATTGTGGAACGAGCTTTAGAATTGCTAATTTATTCCAAAGAAGAAAATCCACATATGGATGTTGCTATAAGTTGCGTAATTAATCGATATAACATTGGGAAATTAGTATTCTTAGTTAAAAAAATTACTGATATTGGCAAAGGTAAAATCCTTATTAATTTTCAATCATATGAAAGAGTTCCCGGAAGAGTAAATGATGATTTAATTCCAAATCCGGAAATGTATCCAACTCTTCATGAAGAAATAGAGGAACTAATCAAAATGAAGAAGCAAGGATTTCCTATTACCAACTCGGCAACATTTCTTAGATGGATACCGGATTTTTTAATCTATAATAAAATGCCAAAAAGGTTTAAATGCACCGCTGGATATACAGGTGTTTATATCTGGAGCGACCTTACGTTGCATCCTTGTCATCAACTGCCAGCAATAGCAGACCTTCATAAAGAAGATTTAGAAGATATCTGGTTTTCTTCTAAATTTAGATACCAAAGAATCCAAATGAAAAAAGTGAAATGCAGAGGATGTTTGCTAGTTTGCCATACTGAACAAGCATTATATGAGTGGGCAGGTAGAGTTAATAAAGCTCTACAAGGGACAGAAGGTGAGAGATATGGATAATTTCAATCAAGTTTTCTTCTCGACCACGGCGCAAGTTAGTGCCACCTTTATGGGATTTGCATTGTTGGTTCCAGCAATAAAGGCACTATCCTCCGGTCTTTTCACGGAGAGTAGAAAATACATTAAGCCACACGTATTAGTAAAGAAATTTTTCTTTTTCATTAGTTTTCCTTTATTTATTTTAGCCAACCCGTTGATAATTTCAATAGCAATGTTGCAAAATTCTTCTTTACCAATGTGCATAGAATGGTTTGTGTTTATTTCAGCACTCTTTTTTCCTTTCTGGCTTTGTTGGCTACAGAAGAATTCGAAATTCTTAGAACATCGGATTGTATATTTTATGTTAGAGATAGCCCCTTGGATATTTTTTATTGCTCATTTAGTCTTTGTTTTCTTATTCCTAATCTATGGTCTGTGGCTCCAGTTCTTCTGGCTATTTTTGAAGTGGGATACTTTACTTTTAGTACTGTTAGGATTTGCCCTTATTTTACGAAACCTTATGATAAGTCCTGAGAATGGTATCTTTTTTAGTAGTAAAAAAGATGTAAAAGAAGAACTAAAAAATATTACAAATTATTGGCCTTGCACTGGTAATAATTCCCTACCAAAGGATGTCCAAGAAGAGGAAGGAATACTATCAACTATTAAAAAAGCGTGTGATGCGATAAAAAAAAGGGAAGAACTCATCAACCTACTCAAAAATCGGCTCAGTTCGAGTACATATGAGATACAGATAAAGTTGGCCATCGTTGGAAGCAACGCTGAAATTGAAAATATAAAAGCTTATCTTGGAGATATTATAGATAGACTCAAGTCAAATATTTTAAACAAATCAACCTTTACTCTGTCTAATTGTGCTGATATAGAAAAAAGATTAGGTGAAGCAGAAATGCATTTATGTAAATTTCAGCAAGGCACGACACGTTTAGAAAAAATTATAAAGGTCTTTTATAAGGAGAGGAAAGTTCTTGAGAAAAACTGATTTCTCAAAAATTCAGTATGATATCTCGGTAATAATCCCAACTCACGGAAGAGTTAAATTACTTAAATCCTTCTTTATTTCTTTAAATAAGGCATTAAATGAGTCTAAATGTCAAGTAGAAATTCTAATCATAGACAGTAGTAACCAGGAAGATAGTAAGAAGATAGAATCTCTTTGTGAACAATATGAAGCTAAATATATTAAAGGTTCCATTAATGTGAGAGAGAAGCGAAATCTCGGCATTAGAGAGGCAGGGGGGGAGATTATTTTGTTTGTAGATTCAGATTGTGAAGTAACAGAACGCCTTTTCGAAGAACATCTAAAAATGTATGATGAACCGGATACTGCGGGTGTTTTAGGTGTAACAGAATTTGTTGGTAAAGAGACCACTACATGGAAAATAGTCCAAAGAACCAAATTTTTAGATGCTTTTTCTTTTGCAAAAACACTTGCCAGTTATGTCAAATCAGCTCCTTGGGGGACGTGTACAAATCTTTCTCTTAAAAAAGAAATTTTGGAGAAGGTTAGAGGATTTGATACAAATTTCCCTTTCAGATTAGGAGGAGATGACACAGACCTTGGCATTAGGATTAATAAAGCAGGATATAAAATAAAAATGAATCCTAATGCTATTGTTTATCACACAAAAGAGACTTGGAACAAATTTCCAGCAGTGGCAAAGCGTGTGTTTCGATGGGGAAGAACGGATTACTATGTATTTTATAGAAAGCATAGAGATAAATTATCATCTGCATTTCCTAAACCTATAGCAATATTTACTTTTTTACTAATTTTTAGTTTTATTAAAGGATGTATGAGTAATTTACTATTATATTTGTCATTACCTTTTATCTGGCTTTTGCTATTCCTATTTCTAAATGCTTTAAAAATCGTTTCCTCAAAAGATTCTCTTAAAAATATTCATCTTGAAATGCTTGCTCAATTCCTTCATTTTCTTTTTGATTTTGGAACAATATTTGAGTCAATAAAAAACCAAAGTATATTAGTATTTTTTAAAACTCCTTTAGATGATCCAAGGCAGGTTATAGTTTTATGGAATGAGAAGGTTTGGGAGGTCTGGAGTACTATATTTAGTACTTTTTTAATTCTATTAATCCTCTTGGTGGTTTGATATGGAAGGGGTATCAATTGTTATTGTAACTTGCAATAGGATTGAATATGTGAGGCGCCTTTTTGACTCACTGGATGTTGAAATAAAGGCCGCTAATGAACTATTGGAAGTTATAATTATTGATAATAGTAGAGTTAAAGACAGTATCACAATAGAAAATCTATGTAAGATGTATGGATATGAATTCCATTTTATGGGAAGAAGCATATCTGAAGCAAGAAACCATGGTATGAAAATTGCTAAATTCCCGATCATTTTGTTTATTGATTCAGACTGTGAGGTTGTTCCTGGCATAATCCGCGAGCATATTATCTCATATACTGACGAGCGCATTGGAGGCGTCCTTGGACTAACGAATTTTATTGGGAAAGAAAATTGGCTTTGGAAAGCAATTGAAAATACTACTTTTCATATTGCCTTTTCTTTTGCTAAAAGGATGGATTACACTCTTTGGGGTCCTTGCACAAATATATCTTTTAGAAAGGACGTAATAGAAAAAGTAGGAGGCTTTAGAGTCGAGTTTCCTTTTAACTTTAGTGGAGAAGATGTGGATCTCGGACTTAGAATAAATGAATTCGGATACAGAATTAAATGTAATCCTAACGCTATGGTTAACCATAGGCGAGAGACTTGGATTGACTATCGGAGCTTTTGCAAAAAAATATTTAGATGGGGACGAACCGATTTTCATATACTTCAGAATCATTCATATTTGTCGGATATAGATTTTCCGAAATTCACTACTATCCTATTGTTTCTTTTCGTTTTCTCTTTATTTTTTAAATTGGTCGGTTTTGGTTGGATGATCTTTAATTATCTAATGATTTGGTTATTTGGGATCCCTTTTATAGTGAGTTTTTTAAAAACTTATAAATCAAAATTCAGAAAGTTTTCCTCGATCTATATCTCTTTTTGGCTTATTTTCATATTTGAGTTTGGATCTGTATTCGAGTCATTAAGAAAAGGCAGTTTGTTGATGCTTTCCAGAAAATTGTTGTATGGGAAGGAGCAAGTTATCTTTGAATGGGATAGCAAAGTAATACAAAGCTGGAGTTACACAATTACTTTCTTGATATTTTTACTTATTATGCTATTGAAGAGGTGAGATATGGAAGGAATTTCTGTTATTATTCCAGTAAAAGGGAGGGTTACTTATTTAAAGAGACTTTTGGAGAGTATCAAAGAGGCTAAAAAACAAACACTCGTCCCAATAGAAGTTATTGTAATAGATGATAGTATAAAAGAAACAAAAACGGGAATAGAAGCACTTTGCGAGAAGTTTCAAGCGGATTATCATTACCTGAAAGAAAGTGTATCTGAAAAAAGAAATTATGGAATGAGGATTGCTAAATTCCCTGTTATCTTCTTTACAGACTCTGATTGCGAAGTAGAACATAACATATTCAACGAACATCTAAAATGCTACAGTTGCGAAGGTATTTGCGGATGTGCTGGCCTTACTGAATTTACAGGTGAAAGAACTTGGTTCTGGAATGTCATAGAAAGAATGTCTTTCTTATATCCTTTCCAATGGGCGAAAACGAAAGATTATGTTCCTTGGGTACCTTGCACAAATATTTCATTTAAAAAAGAGGTGATAGAGAAAGAAAATGGATTTAGGTCAATGTTACCCCCTAAAGAATCCGCGGAAGATGTAGATTTAGGTTATCGTATTACATCTTCTGGATATAAAATTCGTTGTAATGCTAATGCTAAAGTGTTCCATAATCGGGGAACATGGACCCGACCTACACAATTTATTGAAAGAACTTTTAGATTTGGAAGGGGTGAATATTATCTAATGAAAAATCATCCAGATAATACATTCCTTGATGTCCCTAAAACTTCCTTAATATTTATATTCTTGTTGATATTATTCATTTACAAATCTGTAATTAGTAGAACTTTCCTATATGCTATATCGCCATTTATATGGTTGCCAGTGACAATTCTTCTCCAAGCTACATTTGCTTTAAAATACCGCCTCATCAATGGCGTGTGGAGAGACATCGGTTATATTTATATGTCTTTGTCATTTGAAACCCTATTTGAATTTGGAACTGTTATTGAATGCATAAAGAAAGGAGATTTGAAATTTTTATTTCGCAAATTTATCTATATTGAAGATCAACTCTTTAGTAGATGGTATTGGGGTATCATCAAAATGTGGAGTTTTATTGTATCTCTATTCGTTTTACTTATCTTTCTTGCTATTCTTTAGGAGATTAAAAATGATAGGGATAAGCATAATAGGTTCAGGCTGGGTTGGAACATCTATTGGGAAAGGATTCTCTAAATTGGGTTACAATGTTATTTTTTATGATATTATAGATAGAGATTTGCCAAATTTTACAAGAGATATGAATTATACAATAGAAAATTCAGATTTTTCTTTTATCTGCGTTCCAACGCCAACGATAAGAAAACGCATTGATCTTTCTTACATAAAGGAAGTATCTAAAAATATAGGAAAAGCATTGCGTCTAAAAAATAAATACCATGTTCTTGTTATAAAAAGCACAGTACTTCCTGGAACGACAGAAAAGATAATAATCCCTATTGTTGAGAAATATGCAAATAAAAAAGTGGGAAACTTTGGTGTCTGCGTCAGTCCAGAGTTCTTTACAATGAGTGAAAATTCTTGGAGTAATGAGTTATCTATGAGGAAGTCTTTTTTCAGTGAAGATAGAGTCGTTATCGGGGAAGTTGACAAAGAGTCTGGAAATGCATTTGAGAAATTATATAAACCCCTAAGTGTGTCAATCTTCAGAACAAATTTGAAGACAGCGGAAATGATAAAATATGCATCAAACTGTATGCTTGCAACAAAAATCTCATACTGGAACGAGATATTTTTAATCTGTGAAAAAGTTGGTATTGATTCAGAATTTGTTGCAAACATTGTTGGCCTCGACTCAAGAATCGGGAAATACGGAACAGTCCACGGTAAAGCGTTTGGGGGACGATGCCTTCCAAAGGACCTGAAAGCTTTTATTCACTTTGCGGAGAAATACCATGAGCCTATATTACTCAAGGCAGTCGAGCACATAAACGAAATTATGAAAAAGAAATACGGCGTAAGAGAATAATAAAAGGGGGTAATTAATGACAAAAAAATGTAATATTTCTGTAGTGATTCCTACTTACAATAGCGAAAAATTTATTGGTAGAGTCTTGAATGCAATATACAAAAGAGGTACATGTATTCCATCGCAAGTGATTGTAGTAGACGGAATTTCCAAGGACTCTACCATCCAAGAAAAAAAAAACTACCCAGTAGAGATAATTTTAAATCCTAAGAGAACAGCAGCAGCTGCGAGAAATATCGGAATAAAATCTGCAAAGGAAGCGATAATAGCCTTCACTGATTCAGATTGTATTCCTGCTGAGAATTGGCTTCAAAAAATAGACGAATGTTTTAGAGGCAATCCCGAATTAGTAGGAGTAGGTGGTAAAATGTTACCATTTATGCCGAAAAACGACATTGAAGTTTTTAGTGGAAACATATTTCTTAATGAGATTATGAAATTTCCAAACCAGGCATTCATCCCGTCTAACAAATTTTTACCCGGTTCCTTTATAACTGCTAACTGTGCTTATCGAAAGGAGGCGCTTATGGATATTGGGGGATTTAATGAGTTTTTTGCGAATAATGGTGAGGACATAGAGTTATTTTGGAGGATGATTGACAAGTTTCCTGGCTTGTTATTATATGATCCTTCTATAATTGTTTATCATAGTTTTCCGGATTCGTACAGGAAACTGTTCAAGAAATATTTTCAATATGGAATCGCAAGTTCTAAATTAGCTAGATTCCACCTCAATACTCCCAGACTGGATCTACTAATTTACAAAAAACTTCTAAAACACTTTGTGAAATTCGTTGAACCATTTAACTCTTACAGGAGGGAAGATTTACTATATATAATCCAACTTACTTCCCATATATTAGGGAAAATTTATGGTAGTTTCGTAGTTAGAAGATTAAACCTATAAAATAATAGAATGCCGCCAAGCAAAACAGTCACCTAACATAGCATAAAAGGTTCGTGCCTTACGGCACTCGTCAAAATTTTTACTTCTTGAAGACCTCTTTGTGCTGGAAACGATAGATGAAAAACCATGTCTTAAACTCATCTTTATCACTTATCCCTCAATTTTCTCTCTTTTTTGGTAACCTTTAAAATATAGTTTGTTTTGAATAGAAGGATTTCTTAAGTTTATGTGGATAACTTTCTCTTAAATTTTAAAAAGTGCGTTGGCTAGCTAGTATATAAAAATGTTCGCGATTTGATCTAAGAGGATGAGCCATCGTAATATCTCCTTTTAAAGACTTTAAACTTAAGAAAGGAGGTTTTTACTTACGATGGCTCAAAGAGATTATAAGGCATTGCT
>Ga0123519_10010781_pt1 | contig 13559 bp, 11 predicted proteins | sample YelNatPaOPRAMG02_FD_87396 | JGI IMG/M metagenome (GOLD analysis project Ga0123519, IMG submission 87396) | Hot spring microbial communities from Yellowstone National Park - Yellowstone National Park OP-RAMG-02 (version 2) | ecosystem: Environmental > Aquatic > Thermal springs > Hot (42-90C) ...
CGTCTCGGCCGAGAAAGCGCTCCGCGCACGTATCGAGGGATTGCTGCGTGAGGCAGGAGCATCCGGGCAGGTGGCTCGATATATCGCCAAGCACTGCGATAAGGCGCGCTGCTGGCTGTTTCTGGATGCCTTCGACGAGGTGGCGAAGCCGGAGCGCCTTAAAGCTTTCTGGGACGTGCTGGGCAACTGGCAGACGCGGGTGGTTCTGACCTCGCGTCCGTATGCCTATCAGGGCGGCCTGCCGTTTCAGCCTCTGGAGTGCCGGCTGGCGCCGTTTGTGGCAAGGCAGACGCGGGCGCTGGTGGAGCGGTGGCATGCCACGGATTCCGGCCGTGCAGACGCCCTGCTCCAAACTCTGCACGGCTCGCCTGGTCTGGAGCAGATGGGGCAGAACCCGCTCTTGTTGACGCTGGTGTGCTGGCTGGGGGAAGAGCACCAGCTCACGCCCGATTTCAGTCGCAGCCAGTTGTACGAGTGGATGGTACAGGATCTGCTCAGTCTCGATCGCGACGGTTCGCTTGATCGAGTTCGTCTTCGCGCGGCTCAGCTTTTGCCGCTGGTGCGCGAGATCGGCTGGCGGTGGTTCAACGACAGCCAGGGCAAGCGGGCGTTGTCGCACGGCGAGTTGCGCAACTGGATTGAAAACAGCGACCGCCGGCCACTGGTGAAGGGGGATAGGCGGGATCTGAGCGCTGCCGAAAAGGCCGAGCTGATCATCGAGGAACTCTCCCGCGAGAAACGCGTTCTGACTCTGTTCGAGTGTAACCGGGAGCCAGCGTATGTGTTCCCGAACCGCTCGATCCTGGAGTGTCTGGCGGGTGCGGAGCTGGCCGAAAAGCTGAAGAGTGACCCCGACGGCCAGTGGTGGGAGTTCGTGGACCGGATGGCTTGGGATCCGGGCTGGGAGGGTGTGCTGGTGTTTGCGGCAGGCCAGTTGGGCGAGAGGGCCAACGACCTCGCTCGCCGATTGCTCAAGGGCAAGGACGACATTTTCCGCCACCGTCTGGCCCTGGCCGCCATGTGCCTGGCGGAAGCCCCAGCGGCTTTGCGTGGGCGGGAATTGGTGGATTCCATCACGAACGAGGTTTGGAACACCTGCCACAGGAAGAGCGCTCGGGTCTTGGACGAGCTCGACCACCTGAGCAAGGCTTGGGCAGCGGCGGGAAGGCTAAATGGCCGGGTCGGGGATCGTTCTCTGGTGGAGGAACTCAAACACCGGATTCGCCAGGGGGACGAGCGCTCGATCGAGCTGGCCGGGAGATTGGGGCCTGTGGCCCGGCAGGGAAATCTGGTTCCCGCCCTGGTGGCCGCGCTCGAGAGCGCGGACCGGTCGGTCCGCGAGGCTGCCGCCCAAGCTCTCGGCAAGCTGGGCGACGCGGCGGCTGCGCACCCTGGACTCATTACTACCCTGCTGGCCGCCCTGAGAGATGAGGAGTGGTACTACGCACGCCTCGCGGCCGCGCAGGCTCTGGGCGAGCTGGGCGAGGCAGCGGCTGCGCACCCTGACGTCGTTCCTGCGTTACTGGCCGCGCTCAACGACTACGACTGGTGGGTGCGCTATGCTGCTGCCCGAGCTCTCGGCGGACTCGGCGAGGCGGCGGCTGCGCACCCTGACGTCGTTCCTGCGTTACTGGCCGCGCTCAACAGCGCGGTCCGGTCGGTTCGCCCGGCTGCCGCCCAAGCTCTCGGCAAGCTGGGCGATGCGGCGGCTGCGCACCCTGGACTCATTACTACCCTGCTGGCCGCCCTGAGAGATGAGGAGTGGTACTACGCACGCCTCGCGGCCGCGCAGGCCTTGGGCGAGCTGGGCGAGGCAGCGGCCGCGCACCCTGCGGTCATCCGTGGCCTCCTGGCCGCGCTCAACGACTACGACCGGTGGGTGCGCTATGCTGCTGCCCAAGCTCTGGGCAAGCTGGGCGAGGCGGCGGCTGCGCTTCCTGACGTCGTTCCTGTGCTCTTGGCCGCACTCAGCGACCAAGACTGGTCGGTTCGTCAGGCTGCAGCCCTAGTCTTGGGCGAGCTGGGACGGGCGGCGGCTGCGTGCCCTGGTGTCGTCCCCGCGCTGTTGGCCGCGCTCAGGAGCGCGGCGTGGTTGGTCCGCCCGGCTGCCGCCGAAGCTCTGGGCAAGATGGGCAAGCCAGCAGCTGCCCACCCTGACGTCATTCCCGCGTTGTTGGCCGCGCTCAAGGGCCCGGACTGGCGGGTCCGCCAAGCTGCTGCCCAAGCTCTGGGCAAGCTGGGCGAGGCAGCAGCAGCGCACCCTGCGGTCATCCGTGGCCTCCTGGCCGCGCTCAAGGATGAGCGCTCCTGGGTGCGGGAGTACGCCGCCGACGCTCTGAGCAACTTCGGCGCGCCGGGTGCCTCGAGGCGCGACGTGCTCGCGGCGATGTACAAGATCTACCAAACGGATTTAGACCTAGCCGCACGAGCCCTCGGCCGCTGGGACCGCCAGGGTTTGCGCATCTTCAGTACGCCCAAGCGCTTCAACGTACGCGCCATCGCTGAACTCACCCAGACCGCCTGCACGTAAGTTTTCCCGAGGCGTCAGCGTTTCATCGAGCAGGCCGGCAGTCTCTCGCCGTCCCGGCGGCCTCGCGGCTGGCGGACTCGGGGAACGCCTGTCGTCGGCTTGTCATTCCGAGTATGAAGGAGGTCAATTCCATGCCTGTCGAGTCGATTAGCGCTGAACTCCACCCGAGCGATGTCATTCGGGAGAAGCACAGCGCAGAACTGGAGGCGGTGCTGCGCGAGCTGGATCGCGTTCGGCGTCTCGAGGCGCCTGCACTCAAGCCTGCGCCTGAGCCTCGCGTGCGCATCTATGGCCTTGACTGAAACAATCTCCGTGCAAACCGTCAGACGGGAGACCCAGCACTTCCGGCTGGTGTTCACTGAGAGGGCCTGGGTAGAGCTCGTGGAGTTCTTGCGCAACAATCCGGATGCGCCCCGAATCTGTTCGGCTGGCATCAACGGACAAGGAAGGTGTACCGAGCTGCTGGTGGCTGGAGTTCAGCAAACCTTCGAGTTGCCGGCTCGGGTGACAGTAGTGGGCGCCGAGAGTGCCGGTCAACTGCGTGAGGTTGTCCACAGGGTGATCTCGCAGTCGACTAGTCAAGGAATTCACGCAGTGCTGGCGGTAGGCCGGCAAGGAGCTTCCGGGCGCCTGGCCGGTGCGTGCTTGCAGGGCAACCAGATGGCGCTGCTGAGTGCGATTCGGATCGTTGGCGGAGGGCTCCCGGAGATCCCGTTGGGCGACAGTCCGGGTATCGTTCCCTGGAGCCTGCCAGCGACTTCAGCTGAGCGGGATGTGTGGTCTCGCAGCATCGGGGCGTTGGGCGGGGAGACGGCGTGGCGGCGGCTGACGTGCCTGAGCATGGTCGTCATCGGCTGCGGGAGGAGTGGGTCACTGGTCGCGACGGCGCTGGCGCGGCTCGGCGTGCGGCATCTGACGCTGGTGGATCCCGACCGCGTGGAAACGCACAACCTGGGCGAGATGGACCTAGTGCGGGCGTCGAAGCGCGGCGATTTCAAGGTCTACGCGGTGTCCGAAGAACTGGAACGGCTTCAGGAGGCAATCGGCGCGAGCTCTGCCCGGCGGCTCAAAGTGGAGCCGATCGCCGAGCCGGTCAGTTCCCTGCGGGCGCTGGAGGCAGCCAAGCGCGCCGACCTGTTGGTCGCATGCGTGGACGACGAAGCGGCGCGGCTGGCAGCCGCCGTGCTGGCGAAGCTTTACCTGAAACCGCTGCTCGACATCGGCAGCGGCGTCTTCCATACCCCGGGCAATCAGCGGCAGGCGGGAGCAGACGTGCGTTTGGTGATGCCCGAGGCGTGCCTGCTCTGCGTCGGCGGATTGAACAACCTGGCGGTCGCACGCGCTCGGCTCATCGCCGGTCAGGACGTAGACACGCTCGCGGACTGGCGAGAGCAGCGGGCGGGCAGCCTGCGTTCGTTGAACATGTTGGCGGTGGGCTTCGGGTTGCGGCTGGTGGAGGCACTTGCGGCTGGGCGGCTGGGCGAGAGCGCTTGGGTGAGGGTGGAATTCGACGCGCGCGGCTTGCCCCGTCTTGAGATGCGCAGCCCTCTGTCGAGCCGGAATTGCCCGTTGTGCCGCCACGGCGGCTGGGGCGATGACGGGCCGCGGATGGGGGTAGCAACCTTGCTGCATGAGCGGGACGGCGCGAGGTAAGGTTTGCCGGCGCTTTTGCGTTCTTGAGGTCAGGAGCCTTTGATGATCCCGCTGCGCATCGAAAAGTGGCTGGCTGTTGTCGGCGGAGCAAGGCGCGATGCGGTCGAAGAGGCGCCGCAGGCGTTAGGTTCGGCTGCCATGGTCGGCCTACTCACTCTGGCCTCGTGCGCCGCCGCCGCGTTCACCGCCGCCTACGCCCTCGCCAACGTCTTCCAAGGCCCGGCCGCGTTGGCGTTGGCTGTTGGGGGCGGGCTGCTTTGGGCGGGGGGCGTGTTTGCATTGATCTGTCTGGCGAATCCCAACAGAGGCAAATTTATCCCGCTTCTGAGAGTCCAGGCGGCGTGACGGGATCGGCCGTCTCGAGGACCCGGTGGCACGCAGAATGGGCTGCGTGAATGGGATGCAGCTGCGCATAGCTGCTCTTTGTTGGCGCTCTCAATTTGTAAGGGTTTATCGCCTATATTCGTTTAACCTTAGAGAATTCGGCAGGTCCTGGTAGCTTCCGTGTCGTAGCAGTTCGTCCGCGGGAACAAGGTTGGTCAGGAAAGAAAGAGGCACTTTGATGCAGCGAAAACTCACTACTGACTCCGGATCAGACGCTTTGTGCGAGCAGTGTCCTTATTCCGCAGTTCCGGGGCTTGATCAAGTGTTGACGGAATTCCGGCGGGCCTTTCCGGAGCTCTCCGTCGACGAGATCCGGCGGCTGCTTCGGCTTCCCCCTTCGAACGCAGCAGTGGCGGAGTCCAAAGGGAAAGGTGATCGATGATTTCGGCCCCTTACGTCCATCTCATGCCGGTCGACCCAGGCTGGCAGGCGAGTATTGGGTGGCGTCTCGCGGAATTGCAGGCCGAGCGCACGAACGGCCAGGCTGAGACCATCGAGCGCCCTCAGCGGTTGGCAAGCGCTCATGAAAGAAGCATCCGCTTGGCGGAGCTGTTCGCCGACCAGCCCGGGCCGGCGTCGCTGGAACTCCACCTGATAAGCCTGCCTTCGTTAGACGCTCAACAGGCCTCAGGCCGGGTGGAAATGGCCTTGCGTCTCTCGGTGATCGAGCCCGCTCGAGATCAGGCATTGGCTCGTTGCTTGTCCCTTTACATCAGTCTCCTGCCGATGTTCGGCGTATTCTGGCCGCAGGCGTACTTCGCCCCCCTGTTGACCAAAGAGGATTTTCGCAAACTGTTTTCACCTTTCGTGCCTCGCTCGGCCCTGTGTCTCGACCGGCGCAGAGCCGTGATCCGTTTGAGTGAACCTTTCCACTGGTCGGCCGGAAGACTTGGGTTTCAGGGCGAACCGCGAGTCCCCCGTGAACCAACAGTTGTCCAGCATTTGCTTCCCTGGAGCCCCGCTGTTGATGACTGGAGCGCCTTGCTGGCGGCTCTGCTCGACTTTCCCGCACCCCAGTGGGTGGTGACGCGGCTCGTGACCCCGTGTGATCCCAAGCCACACATGGAACAACTCCGTACCACCCTACGCACCTGTGAACACTTTCTGGCTGGAGCGCTTTCTGATCAGGTGACATTGGCCGCCCAGGCCGATCAAATCCGCCAGCTCTGCCTGCAGCGTCTTTCGCAGCTTGCGGCACACGCGCTGCGGGTCAACGTCATCCTGCTTGCGCCCGGAGACGCTGACGAGGTCGTGGTGCGCATCCTAGGGCAGTCGATCTCTTCCGATCCCACCCGCGGCGCCGATGGCGGTCCTTTCGCTGGTGGATTTTCCATCAGCGCCTGCGATGTCGGACGTTCGATGAGCCCCTTCTTCATATGTCGCGATGAGCCGTTCACCGCCGACGAAGCAGCCTGCGCATTCCGTTTGCCCCTGGTCTTCGCAGACGATGATCTGGGGCTGCCCGTCAGAAAGAGTCGATTGGTAAAGGTCGCGCTGCCGACGATGCAGAATCAGTGTGAAAAGTCCGTGAGCGTGCTGGCGATCAGTCGCCACCGCGGCCAACAACTGCGGGTTTGCGTGCCTCTCCAGCACAGATACAAGCACATTTTCGCTCTCGGCATGACCGGCACCGGCAAATCCACCTTCATGCTGTCGCTGCTGTTACAGGACCTGCGCCAGGGGCATGGAGTATGCCTGATCGACCCGCACGGCGATCTGGCCGATGAGTTGCTCGCCCGCTTTCCAAAAGAGCGGGAGGAAGCCCTTGTTGTGGTGGATCTCGCGGACCGGAAAGCAAGCGTGCCGCTTAACTTTCTTCGTTGGCGCACGCCGGAGGAGCGCGACCTGATCGCCGACGACATGTACGCCGCCCTCGACCGTGTTTACGACCTCCATGAAACGGGAGGCCCGATCTTCGAGCAGAACTTCCGCGCCATGCTAGCTCTGCTGATGGGCGACAATCCCGATGAGGAACCGTTTTTCACCTTGCTGGAACTGCCGCTGCTTTATCAGCGCCGTGACTTCCGGAGATATCTGATTTCCCGGTGCAAGAATGAGGGGTTGGAAGACTTCATCAAACAAGTGGAAAATACCAGCGGTGACTACAGCTCCGATAACCTCAGCCTTTACGTGACGAGCAAGTTCAGCCGCTTTCTGCATGACCGGTTATTGCGCCGTATTGTCGGCCATGGGGAAATTAGGCTGGATTTCTCCTCAATTCTGAATCAGCAGAAGGTGCTGATCGTCAAGCTCGGTCAGGGGCGGTTCGGCAGACGCTCGGCCGAGCTTCTGCTAGGGCTGCTTTTGAGTCGGTTTCGGTCGGCAGTGATGGCGCGGGCAGAGCTGGCGAACAGCAAACGCCTGCCTTTCTTCTTGTATGTCGACGAGATGGGCTCACTGGCGCGGGATACCAATCTCTCCCAAATGCTCTCGGAAGCGCGCAAGTACCGCGTCGGACTGATCCTGGCCAGTCAGTTTACATCCCAACTGGGAAGCCGCGACAAGGAGGAGAATCTGCTTTCCGCGGCCTTGGGTAACGCAGGCACCGTGGTCTCTTTTCGCGTCGGCGTGGAGGACGCGCCTTTGCTGGCGCCCTTGTTCGCTCCCAGCATTGGACGTCAGGACCTTGTGGAGCTTCCCAATTTTGAGGGCTATATGAGGCTGCACTTCGACCGGGAGTCTGTCCGGCCTTTCAGCTTCGTGGTCGAGCGGCCTGAGGAGGCACACAGCCCAGAACGTGCGCAAAGACTTATCCAGGCGAGCCGCGAGCGATGGGGCGTGGCGCCGGAGGAATGCGACCGGCGAATCGAAGAGCGCCGCAAATTCATTCGCGAGCTGGACTGAGCTACTTCAGAGGCAGCAGTCTTATTGGCTCCTGTCCACCAGGGTTCCCCCAGGCATCAGCAAACTAGGCTCACCGGTGGCCCCGTAGTTCGCCTCTCCTCGGAGAGGTAGTTGACGGGTGTACAGGGTGAGGTGGTCGTAGGCCCAGAGCTTGACGAGAGGGACGAGGGGGGCGGCGGGCGATGAGGTAATCGCGTTCGCACGGCCAGCCGGCGTTGAAGTGGTCCATCAGATAGCGGCAGGCGGAACGAGCCTAAGAAAGGGCCTTGAAGGGGTAACCGGCCAACTTGCGGGTTTTGGCGAGGTTGCGGTGGAGGCCGGCGTACTCAGACGGCCGGCGACGAGCTCGCGCTTCAGTTTGATGACCGTCCCGTCGTCCGGCGTGAGGGCGAGGTTGTCCTGCAGCGCCCAGAGCGCACATGTGGCGGCCGCCTCGCCGCGTTGGGGGCCGAGGCCAACGGGGATCGTCAGGGGTTGGCATAGAGCAGGATGAAGCCGAGGGTTGTGCCGGCGGGCGTCTTTACCCTGACTACGCCCGCCCAGCCGGAAGGGTTGCTGGCGGGGCTGAGGTCAGCGAAGCGGTAGCCGTTGCCAGAGCCGCCGGCGAGGATGAGTTCACCTTCGGGGGTGAGCTCGAGGAGGGTGCTGTCGGCCAGGTTGGAGCCGGGGCCGTGAATTTTGAGGGGTGAAGTGGAACTGTCCGGCGCGGCGATGACGGTCGGGCCACTGGCGATTCCGGAGGCGATGTGCGGGGTCTGGGTCGCCCAGGTTCGGGTGTAGGCGGCCTGGGGATCGGCGCCCTGCTGGAGGCAGGCGCCCCAGAGGTGGATGTCGCCGGTGGTCCAGTCATCGCCGTTGGGGGCGTACTGGCGCACCACGATCCACAGACCCGTTTGGCCCGCCGCCAGCGTCCCGGTGATCTTGAAGCGCTGCCAAGAGGTCGCCAGCGTGATCTGCGTGAGGCCGGCCAGATAGGCCGAGTAGGCGGTGTTGACGAGGGTGTAGTCGCTTGCAGGGAAGGAAGGCCACAACACAACGTTGCCGCGGGGCGCAGGAGCGGAGTCTGGCGGTTGGCGGTAAATGCGGAGAAGAGGGCGGCTGGGGAGGGCCACAAGGAACTTGGACGCGCCGGCACCAAGGGGCGCCACGCCGCGGCGCCACATCAGCACGTGGCTGTCTGACCGCAGAGCGTGTGGTGGCTTCTGGTGGAGGTGGCGGTTATCAGAAGCCGTAGTTTCTGCGCCGCGAGGGCGGCAAGGGGATGACGCCGCTGCCCCAGTTGGGCGTGGCCGGGGAGAGTTGCGGCACGAATTCCGTCTCGCTGGCGGCGTCGAGGCGGACCACGCCGGTGGCGCTGATGGCAAAGCGCGTCTCGCTCTGCCCTTCGGAGGTGAAGCCGGTGAGGTAGCCGACACTGGCCAGGACCTCTCAGGCTGCGCCCTCTGAGGGGAAGGTGCCCTGGAGAACCTGGCCCTCCGCTATCAACTCGGGGTGCTCCAGCGCTCGGCGAAGAAGAGGCCGAGGCTAACCGCGGTGGACCGATTCGCCTGGGCGCGGCTCTGCAGTGAATGGGCTGAGTGGCGATACACCCTGGCGATCGTCCAACCTGAGATGGTCGCTGCCTGGCAGCGGGCGGGTTTCCGACGCTCCGCGGAGTGGTAGGGATTGCGGGCGCGGTTTGCGTTGTTTTGTTGGCAGATCGGGAACAAAGGCCATATGGGGGGGTGGAGATGTTCCGGGACTGGCTAGCGGGTGTTTGGAGTCGGTGGTGGGGGAGGTCGCCGGAGGCGGCTGCACTGTCGGCTGTAGTTGCGGCGGGAGGTGGGGTTGGCTCGGGCAGCGTGCCGTCGTCCACCAGACAGGCGAGGCCCACACCAGCACAGAGCGGGGACTCAATGGTGCGTCTGCCATTCGCCTGGAATTGCGCCGTGCGGTTGTGCCCAGGGGTTGCAGTAGAGCAGGATGTAGCCGGCGTTGGTGCCAGCGGGATTCTTCACCTTGATCACACCAGCCCAGCCGGAGGGGTTGGTGGCGGCGCCGAGTTCGGCGAAGCGGTAGCCGTTGCTGGAGCCGCCGGCGGGGATGAGTTCGGTGTGTGGCGGCGGAGCTCTAACGAAAAGTTAGGCTCAGCGGTGGGACCGGGATTCGCTTGGGAGGGGCAACGAGCGGGCGAAGAGGCAGAGGTGGCCGCAGGCCCAGAGCTTGATGAGCGGGACGAGCGTGCGGCGGGCGGTGAGGTAGTCGCGGGCGAAGGGCCAGCCGGAGTTGAAGTTGCCCATAAGATAGCGGCTGGTCGAGCGGGGCCAGGAGAGGATCTCGAGGGGACACTCGGCCATCCAGCGGACCTTGTGAAATCGCAGTTCGCGCACTGGCAATCGAAACCCATTGCGGATTTTATCGAAAGCGGAGCTGGGCCGGTCCCTCTGAGCGACACGTTGACTGACGGTGCTGCCGGGGATGGGCCGCATTCTGCGCGCGTCAATTGGCCCGAGATTTTGTGAAGCAGGCAGGGGAGTGAGGTGCTATGCCGAGCCCGGCCTTCTGAGCCAGCGGGTGACGCGGATGGGGGCTGGCGAGGGTGGTGGCAGGCCGGCGAAGGAAAGCGAACCCCGCGCGTCGCCGTCGCCTTGAGCCAGCCCTGCCAGGCTGTAGCGGATGCTCAGGGCGGCGGCAACGTCGCCATCCCCACCGATCAGCCCTGCGGCGGCCAGAGCGAGCACTGCCTGGGCAATGGCATCGCCGTCGCCGGCGGCCGCACTCAGCAGCGAGACCAGCACACCGGTGCGATAGGCGGAGCCCGTGACCTGTCCATACCCCTGGGCGGGTCCCTGGACGGAGGCGAGCAGGAACGTGGCCCCGCTGACTGCACCTTCCCCACCAGCCAGACCAGCCACGTCGATGAACCGGCTGGCGCCGCCGAAGCGGGTTTCACCGAATCTGCCCCTGCCGAACAGTGGCATGTCGTTACCTCGCCGGACCGGACGTGACCACGATCACCTGGACCGCGGAGGGCGGTACGGTGTAAGTCACCTCGATGTAAGGTGGATTGCCCCACCCTGGTGCACCAAAAGTCCAAGAGTTAAGCTGCGTCGGCGTGGGAGAGGTTGAAGATGCAGAGATCCGAATCGCCGTATAGCCGGTCTTGGAGATGTTGCTGGGGTCGAGGAGGACGCCATTCCATACCATTGACTGCGGCGTCCAGGAGGATAGAATGCTCCCGCTGACGGGCGTCTGCTGGTACACCTGTTCGCCGGACCAGTTGTTTGGGTTGTACCACTCAATCGCCAGCGTTCGGCTCTCCGGGTTGGTGATGCTGTTTAAATAGAGGTAGAGTTGGGCTGCGGTGATGGTGGCATTGTCGGGGATGGGCGACGTATCGAACTTGAACGCCAGCAACGCCCAAACGTAGCTGTACTCGTACCCGGCGGTGACTTCCGCCGGACCCGCAGTTCCCACATACGATGGCACCCACTGTCCGCCGTTCCCATAAGCGCAGATGAATTCCCCGGCGTAGTAGGTTCCGGTCGGGTCGATGACGTAGGGGAACGCCTCGGGCGGGAGATCAGAATCGTCGCAGGCGAACGCGAACCCTTCAGCGGACGGACTCCAACCGCTGCATGGATGCCGCTTCCCATTCGCGCCAAGCATCACAGCCCGAGTGATGAGCGTGCCCCCTTCACCCGTGAGATTCCCAGCCTCATCCGGTTTCAGCGGCCCGGAGATCTGCCATGCGTAGGTCCGCTCTCCGAGAGACTTTGGAATCGGCGCGGAGCGCAGGTCGAAGCCCTGTCCTGTGACCTCGAAGGTCCAGTCCAGCCCGTAGGCGCTCAGCCGGAATCGGAAGTCGCTCTCGTGTTCCAGCTTCCCCGGCCGCATGGTGAGCGAGTTGACCCACTGGCCGTCCAACACCCGCCAGAACTCCACCACGTCGCCGTCAACTCCACGGGTGATGCGCGTCCGCACCGGCCCGCCCGTCAGCGTCCAGCCGCGATCGGTCTGCCAGAGTTGCGGCTCGGTAAGCTGGATCTCGCCCCTCTCATCCCTCCACGTCAAGCCAGAGCCAAACACCGCCCGGTACTGGTTCGGCGCAACCCGGTATGTCACCCCCGAGAGATCCCGACGCTGCTCGACGGCGCCCTCGATCCGCGCCAGCCTGGGTGATTCGGCCAGCTTGCTGAGCAGGGTCTCGCCGCGGTCCTGGGCGGCCAGCCCGGAGGCAAGCAGGAGAAGGCAAAGACTCTTCCTCATGTCAGTTCACCGTGTACTTGATGGCGATGTTCATACGCCGCAGGCCGGAGCCGACCGAGACAGTCACGTGGTCGATCTTGTAGCCGGAGGTGATGCTGGTTTCGCCGCTCACAAACGAGGTCGTCGTGGCCCCCGAAGTCGAGCAGGTCAGGTTGCTCGACAGGATGTTGGCCGGTGAGCCGTCGTCACGGCGGAGGTTTATCGAGGCGCTGCCGCCGTTGATCTCGCAGTAGACCTCGGTGATGGTGATGTCCGGCCCCCGGTTGACGAAGATGCTGTCGATGTCCAGAGTGTCCGGCAGGTCGTTGTTCACGTCGAAGAAGGTGTAGTTGATGACACCCGTCTTGAGCGCAGTCGCCACGTCCGCCGTCCCAACCGTGGCGCAGGTCGGCGTTGTCTCGGCATTCAGTCCGCGCACAAACTGGTTCGTGCAGCTTCCGGTGCCGGCCAGCGACGGCTTGCCGCTGAGCTGGCTCCAGGGCGCCGCGCCGTTCAAGCTGCCGATAAACGTGGTGGCCTTGACGTTGCCCGTGACCTCCAGCTTCTCTGTGGGGGCGTTGTTCCCGATCCCCAGGCGCTTGTTGGTGTTGTCCCAGTACAGGTTGGCGTTGTCTTGCTCGAAGACATTCGAGGAGGTAATGAACAGCACGGAGCCGGGCGTCCAGGTCACCCCTCGTCCGGTGCCGCCATAGGCGGTGGAAAGCTGCCCGCTGGTGATCTTGGTGGCCGGAAGGCCTGGGATTTGAGACACGGCCAGCAAGCCGGAGGCGTCCAGCCCGGCGTAGCCGTTGGCCTGGTTGCGCTGGCTGAGCGCCTGGTAGGTGCCGTCGTGGTTGTGGCCGGCCAGCGCCACGTTGCCCAAGTTCGCGCCGAGCGAGGATTGCACGGTCTTGAGTTCAGCGGCCAGTTGGTTGTGGTGCCAGGCGTTGATGAAGCCGTCCACGGCGGCCCCGGAGTCATGCGCGGCGGCAGTGGTACCGCCGAATCCACGCCCACCGGAACAGACCGTCAGGGTGTTGCCGGCCGCCGAGCAGATCAGAACTAGCTCGGAGTCGATGGTGACGAGCTCATAGGCGGTGAACTTCGATCCGTCGGCCACTGGGATCGACAGCGTGGTGGAGTTGATCCCTGCCGTGAGGGTGGAGGCAGAGTTGTCGCGGGCCACCAGCAGGTCTTGATCGGTGGCCAGTTGCGGTGGATACTTGGCCGTGTTCGGGTTCTGCGCCAGCAGGCACAGAGACACGAGGATCAGGGGGATCACTCTGCGCATATCAACTCTCCTGAATCTGAAGCTGTCCGGCCTTGAATCGAAGCTGCTGCCCCGCGCTCACCGTGACCGGCCCGCCGGTGAATGTGTCCACATAGCGCAGCGCCCCTCCCACCACCCGGATGCCGAACCCCACGACCGTGCCCCAGGCCGAAGTTGCCTCCGGGAATAGGATCTCAGCCGTGTTCGCGCACTGGCCGTTGCTGGGGACGCTCAGTGTGATTGCCTGCCGCTGGTACTCCGGGGCGGAGACCTCCACGCCGCCGGAGTCGTTCTTGTCCGTCAGGGTGGTGTAGAGCGCCACTTCGAGGGATTGCGACCGCAGATCGTTGAGGATCTGATTGGCCCAGGCGTAGCTCTTATCGCCCATGTTGCGTCCTTACTTCCCCGGCTCTTGCTTCAGCAGGCTTCGCTCAGATCTCACGGCGGGCTTGGCTGCCGCGAGCATGGCCCGTTGCGCGGCTTCAAGTTGCTGCCGTGCCTGGAGCATCTCCGGCGTCGGATTGGCCTCCAGGATGCGCACGAAGTTTTGCGCCAAGACCTCTTCGATGTATTGCTCAGGCCCCTCGAACAGCGGCTCGGAGATCACCGCGCCGTTCTCCAGTTGACGCGGCGGCTTGCGCAGGCCGGAGA
>Ga0123519_10010784_pt1 | contig 13557 bp, 16 predicted proteins | sample YelNatPaOPRAMG02_FD_87396 | JGI IMG/M metagenome (GOLD analysis project Ga0123519, IMG submission 87396) | Hot spring microbial communities from Yellowstone National Park - Yellowstone National Park OP-RAMG-02 (version 2) | ecosystem: Environmental > Aquatic > Thermal springs > Hot (42-90C) ...
GCATACGCAATCGTGGCTTAGGCAGTATCTGATTGAGTCCTCCAGGTTGTTCCTTATTGAGAATTCCCCAACGAAGTATTTATCTCCTAAGAATACAATCGGGAAGCCAGCTTCAGGGATTGAGTATATCTGTTTGAGTTTTGAATAGAGATTTGCATCCTCTTCTGTCGAAACATCGTGAATCATTATGGTTATTCCATACTTATCCTTCATTGATTCTAAAAACGGGATGATTTCAGAACACTTGGAGCAGTTTGACTTTATGAAGAGGTGAATGCAGAGCTGCTGGGTTGGGTTTTTGAGCGTCTTCTCTTCAGTATAATATTTTATCCACCTCTCCATTTCTGTACCATAAGAGGGAGCGTATCCCACCCAGTATTTATCTCCAAGAAATGTAGTGGGGACTCCCTGCACTGAAGTTTTATACTGCTCAGCCATCTGCCGGAATAAAGACATGTTCTCCTCGCTGTACCACACCTCAAACATCCTAACTTCAAGCAGGGGATACTTCTGCTGCATCTCTTTCAGGAATGACTTCTCCTCAGCGCAGTGGGGGCACCCGTTTCCCCAGAAGAGGTAGAGCACAACCTTGTCTGATGAGTTGTCCCGAATTGAGGAGGCCTGCGCACCCGCAGGGAGAGCCAAAATTGTTGAGAGTATTATTGGAATGAGTATTGCTAAGAGTGCCTCAAGTCCTAAGGCGCCTATTGTGCTTCTGTTTCTTCTTTCACGCATATTGCCACCCAAAATCATTTGATCTTATCATTTTATAAGTACTTTTTGTTAAAAGTGGTGAAATGCCTTATAAATGTTTGTTTCAAAAAATGAAATATGCCTGCAGAATTATTTCATTTTATGAAAAGGTCTGCGAAGGATTCCTCAAGGAGTATCATATTTGTCATTCCTGCTCTTTCCTTCCTGAGTATACCCCTCGCCTGAAGGGAGGAGAGGCGCCTGTGCAGCCTCACCGGGTCAATCCCGGTAACCCTTTTGAGGGTGTTCTGGGCGCACCTTCCCCTTCCATCAATTAGTGCCCTCAGTATCTTCTTCTCTTCCGGATCTAAAAATTCAAGGGTTTTCTCGATGTTTGCGTGAATTATTTTTTCCTTTGTTGCAAACGACTTTAAGAAGAGGTAGTAGCAGACTGCTCCTATAAATACGCCCAATGATGAGAGTATCACAATCATGAGGGGGAGGGGCACATTGCAGCCGCAGGCCGGGCTGTAGTGCTCTTTGGCATAGTATACGAAGAATGAAACCGCGAAGATGAAAGCCATCAGAAGTGCAATCGCAATTATGAAGTTCATCAGTTCGTTTGTCCTCTGCATGCATGCTGTGTGGGAGGGCATTTATTAAAACCTTTTGGGAAACATTTATAAAGCCGGATGGCGCATTTCCAAAGCAGGTAGATTCAAATGCTCGCTAGGGACTTCCAGAGGATTTTCCAGGATAACAAGGACCCTTTGAATGACATTCTGGGGCAGGAATCTGCAAAGCGCGATATAAAATCAGCTCTGATATCAGGCAGGCACATAATCATAGTTGGACCTCCGGGGGTGGGAAAGACCACTCTCGCAAAGAACATTGCAAGGCTCCTCCCAAAGATAAGGGTCAATGACTGCGGCTACAACTGCCTTCCAGAAAACCCAGTGTGCCCGTCCTGCAAGTCGGGAGTTAAAGTCAGGACTAAAGAAATCTCGGGCGAGGATAGGTTCATAAGAGTGCAGGGAAGTCCAGACCTTACTGCTGAGGACCTCTTCGGAGACATAGACCCTATAAAAGCCATGAAGTTCGGCCCCCTCTCCTTAGAGGCATTCACGCCCGGAAAGATTTTCAGGGCAAACAACGGAATCCTATTCTTTGACGAACTGAACAGGTGCCCTGATAAGCTGCAGAACGCACTGCTCCAAGTGCTGGAAGAGGGCAGGATAACAATTGGAAGCTACGAAGTTGAATTCCCAGCCAACTTCATATTCATAGGAACAATGAATCCTGAGGACAGGAGCACAGAACCACTGTCAGATGTCTTCCTGGACAGGTTTGATATAACATATATGACATATCCTGAAAGCCTAGAAGTTGAGACCGAAATAGTCAAGAGGAAGGGGCTCAAACTTGCCGAGTTTCCTGAGGCACTCCTAAAATTTACAATCTCATTTGTAAGGGAGCTGAGGCAGAACAAGGATTTGGAGAAGCTTCCGAGCGTGAGGGCCTCAATAGGGCTGTATGAGAGGGCGCAGGCAAACGCAATCCTCTCAGGGAGGGACATCGTCTCAATTGAGGATGTGGCTTCAGCCGTAATTTCAGTGCTCTCCCACAGGATAGGGCTCAAGCCAGCTTCAAAATTCCTAACTAGCCCTGAAGAGTTGATTAAGAAGGAGTTTGAGAGGGCGCGAGAGGATTTTGAGAGAAAAGGCGGTTGCCTTTAGCAGCGGTTCTGAATCAAAATTTGAGTTTTCTGAGAAGGAGAGCGTCCTTGAACTCTCGGGAAAGATGGGAAGAAGCGGCGGGAATGGCCTGATGCACTCTGTTCTGGAAAACGACGCTGAGAGGGTAATGGCTGCAAAAGTGATATCCGCCTCAATAAACTATAAGATTCCCCTGAATGCTGACTCAATCTTTGAAGAGATAGTAAAGGACTACAAGATGGCTGAGAACATTTATGGCAGGGTCTTCATAAGGGAGATCACAGGATTCTCAGAGGATTACATAAAGAAGAACAGGAACATTCCAGAGTTTAGGAGCGTTCTGAAGAAGGCGATTGAGGACCGCCTGAAAATCTTAGAGTCGGAAGGGCTCGTTGAGAACGGCCAGCCGACTGAGCAAGGGCTAGAACTTGCCGCATACATAAACTATCTTGAAGAGATCGACTCTGCCACGAAGAGGGGGCTTCTCGGCAGGAAGGCGCAGCTGAAGAAGGCTACTGACGGGTTCAGGGCTGAGAGGAGGCATTTCAGGGGCGAGCATTACAGGGACTTGGACATAGCCGGAAGCGCAGCCATAGCTATAAGAAGGGGGCATACTGAGATCTCAAAAGAGGACCTGGCAGTTTCTGAGAGGGAGAGGCGGGCCTCTCTCAAAATAGTTTATGCCCTGGACGCATCTGGCAGCATGTCAGGAGAAAAGTTGGAGCAGTGCAAGAGGGCAGGAATTGCGCTGGCATACAAGGCGATTCAGGAGGGCGACTCAGTTGGACTAGTTGTCTTTGGAAAGGACATCAGGGTTAAGATTCCTCCGGGCAGGAACATTCAGGAGATTCTGAGGCAGATAAGCTCTACAAGGCCGTATGGAGAGACCGACATCGCGGTAGGAATACGGGCTGCTGCCGAGCTGCTCTCCAAGGAGAGTTCTTCCCGACACATAATCTTAATAACCGATGCTGTCCCAACCAGGGGAAATAATCCGGAAGAAGATGCTGAGAGGGCTGCCTCAGAGGCATCCAGCTCCGGAATCACAATCTCAATTGTAGGAATACGCCTGGACAAGAGGGCCGAGGATCTTGCGAGAGAGATTGTAGCCATTGGAAAGGGCAGGTTTTTAAGGGCGAGGACTCTTGAAAACATTGACAAAATAGTGCTTGAGGATTATTACAGAGAATCTTAAAAAGAAGGTTTAATGCCTTCTGGCAACTATTATTTTGCCCCTCCGGATTATTTCAACAGGCACATTCTCTCCTACGAGGGAGTGCTCCTCAGAATTGCAGATCACCATCTTTTTCCCCTCAAATTCAGAGGTGAGGGCACCATCCTGCACCCCCAGCACCTTGACAATAATCTCAGCAGGACTGCGTAACCTGCTGTCATCATAGTATTCATCAATGATCCTTGAGTTGACCTCATTCGCCCTAAGGAAAGATTGTTTTATAAATTCCTCATCGTCCTCAAGCTTTGGAATATCATAGCCGAACCTATCCTTCAGCACGGGCAGCACTTCATTCTTCTCAAAGAACCAGTATTTCCCCCTTTTGAAGTAGTGTTCTGTCGCCAAGAATGCTGCCAGGGTAAACCTTGGAATTTTCATAAAGAACTCAAAAAGGCCCTCCTTCCCAAAGAGGTCTCTTGCATTAGCGAATGCGAGGTTAAGGGCTGAGCGGAGCTGCATTGTGCCCATGGCAGCGTGGTATAACTCCTTCTGAACTATTGAGTAATCTGAATCGACTGGCACCAGCAGGGAATCCCCAAATATGAGCTTTCCAGTTGAGGCTACGATGCGGTTGTTAGCGTTGGAGAGCATATACTTGTGGAAGAGTGCCTCTTCCACCAGTACGCATCCGACTGGTTTGTTTCCCTCATACGGTTTCAGGTCCCTTATTCTGAAATACACCTCCCTGTCCAACTTCCTGATTATAAGCAGGTTGTCATAGTCATTGCCCTCTGCAGTTGCACTTGAGCCGTATAGGAGGATTTTCTCAAGATTTTCTCCTAGAAGCTCCCGAAAAATTGAAGGGTATTTCAGGGAGTTTTCATAGAATTTGAGCTCTTTTATCCGGTCGCCCTCGGGGATTTCAAGCTGCGCTAGCAGGTTGGATGCTCTGAGTTTGACTTCTATCAGATTCTCCACAATTTCATCTAAGGAGAACTCCCTCTCATCAGGGGGCTCCTCCATCCTGAAAGAGTTCCTATTTAGTATCCCGACAATTGAGTTGAGGGTGTGAATCTTGCTCCTCATCTGGCTCTGGGAATAAAGCCCGTGCATTATTGACTTGTCAATTGTGGAGAGAAGGTATGAAAGCTTGTTAAGGCCGTAGTTGAACCTGTTTCCAGAGTAGAAGATCCTCCTCTGCTCAGGGGGCAGGTCCAGGTTTATTGCATAGATTATTGAGGGCGCATATCGGGAAAAGAAGCCGGGCTTCTCATGAGTGCCGACCTCCGTCTCTGTAAAGAGGTATACGCCCTTTTCAGGGTTTTCAAGCATGAGATGCTCTGCCTCCTCAATGGTGTATTTAGAGGTAAATCTAGTAACAACATCTTTGCGCGTCTCGTTCATAACTTCAAGATTCTTATCTATGCCAATGTGGTGCTCTTCCATGCTTTAAATGCTAGTTATAATTAGGTATAAATAGATTCTGGAAAAGTTTTATAAACAAAAGCAGATGCGGATTAAATGATGAGGGCAATACTCTTTTCAGACATTCACGGAAGCATCAAGAGTATAAACCGCATAATCAGAGAGTCCAGAACTGCTGATGTTATGCTTTCGTGCGGGGACATCACAAACTTTGAGGCCGGGCTGGAGGGAATTCTGAGAAGGTTAGATTCGGCAGGAATTCCTGTTTTTATAGTTCCTGGAAATCACGAGTCACCTCAGAAGGTTGAGCGGATATGCTCACTGCTTAAAAATGTGAAAAGCGTACACAAAAGGGCGCTTAGTTATAAGAACCTTCTCATAATCGGGTATGGCTCGGGAGGATTCAGCAGCAGGGAAAAAGAGTTTAAAAAAGCCGCAGAAGAATTCTCCCGGATTATAAGAAAAAATCCCGAGAAGAAGGTGGTGATGCTGACGCATGCACCTCCTCACGGGACCAGATTAGACCTTCTGGACGGCAGGCATGTGGGAAGCAGGGACATATCAGATTTCATAAGAAAAAACAAGGTAGACCTCTTAGTGTGCGGGCACCTGCACGAGAATTCTGGGATTATAGAGGAGAGGGGCAGAACAACAATCCTAAATCCTGGAAAATTTATGAAAATTAAAATAAATTAAAAATTTAACAAATTTAAAAATTTAACAAATCAACCATCGCCTCCAACCTCGCCTCCTTCTAAGCAGCATTCTCAATACCGCGGCGCTTTTCCCCTCTTATTACACGATTGTTGATGCGGGTTGTGGAAAAATCGGATATCTCCGCTCCGAGCTTTACTGTGTCATATATATTGTCGTTCAAGGCATCAACACAATCAGAACAGTTGTAACAGGTGAAGTAGGCGGAGTTGTCGTCATATGCGAAATCTTTATGATCACTTTATAATAATTTCCATTACTTTATAAATAAAAAAATTAAAAAGAAAAGTTGGGAACACTCCTTTATAGCTCCATTCTTTCGTCTCAACACTTTTCAAGAAGAAAGGTGGGGACACGGGGATTTGAACCCCGACCTTAAGGTTTCTTCGCAAAGTTCTTCATCGCTTGCGCTCAGCGCTCCAACGACTGGAGCCTCACGTTCTGCCAGGTTATACTATGTCCCCTTAGGGCTTCAGGTTAGGTTGGAGTATTTATAAAACTTTACTTCTGCTCTGATTTTTATAAAAAAACTTCATTTCACTATTCCGTCCACAATAGAAGATCTCCCACCTTAACCTTCTCCCCAAAGGAGGATTCGCACACCTCCAAAACATATTTTGCCCTCTTCTTTGGACTGAAAAATGAGAACGGCTTCAGATGTGCCTTCTCTAAAACCCTGCCCTTCGAGTTGAGGAAGAATACCTCAATTGGGAAGAAGACAAAGAACATATGCAAAGGAACAAACCTCTCCTCAGGGAACACAAAGAGAAGGTTTCTCCTCTTTGAGAACATAAGGCCCCTCGCTTGGCTAAGGGGGCTTCTGCACACCTCCACATTTATAAATAGGCGTTTACCTTTAACAGATATTTTTATACTTTTTACCATATTGGTATCCAAAATAGTAAAATATTTAAACTCTTTCATATTAACAGCCTTCACCATCCAGATTTAATGTCGAGATGAGGGGATAAGCATGGACCGACTTATAAAATATGTGGCTGAAATAAAGCAGAACCTGCAAGAGCTGTCAACATCAAACCTGCAGAACATAATACTCATCTGCAGGGATGCAAGGGCCTTCATACACCAGAACCTATCAAATCCCGCATACGCGGCATTAGACCAGAGCTTCTTTGACATGGAAGCCCTAGCAGAGAACCTACTCGCAGAGGGACAGCAGAAGCCCATTGACCCAAGCAGGAGCAGGTTTGAGAAGATGAAGGCAATTTCAAACGCCTGGGACAACTATTTCCAGCAGATAAAGATTTTCTGAGCCAGAATTTTCCTTAAAGAGTTTTTCTTAAAATTTCAAATTTTAAATTCACTCTTGAATGTGCCTCATTGTCTAGGAGAAGAAACTTTTAAATTTGCTTTGAGAGAACAACAATTTCTTTCTCGTTGAATTTTGAAATCTGAATAAGCCCGCTCTCCCTCATTTCAGAGATGTATCTGTAGAAACTTGCTTTGGAACAATATCTGAACTGGTCAACTATTGCCCACTTCACCTCAGGAATTGAGATAATCTTAGAGCTGCCTATTAGGTCAAGAATCTTCCCCTTGATTATGTTCTTCCTGTTGCGGTTGAACTTTCTGAGAATCTCATCTCTCAGGGGTTCCTGCCTTCCTGCGAGGAGCTCCCTCATCTTCTTAAGCTCTGCCAGGAGGGCCCTGTTCTGCTCTTCTAAGAGTTGAATCCTCCTGCTGTTCTCCTCCAGCTTCGCCTTTATGGCCTCGCTGCCCTCTTCCATTGACATCCCCAATCAGAATGCCTATGAGCCGGTCATATAAAAATCTTTCGCCTATCTGAGACAAATGAGAGACTGTCTCAAGACCGTGCTGAGACACCCCCTTATTTCCTGTGGACGACACCCCATCATTTCCTATGGAACTTTTGAGACAGCAATGAAACTGTCTCAATACAATGCTGAGACAAAATTGAAGACAATTTTGAACAGCAAATTTAAAAATGTTTAAAAGAAGAGAGTTAAAAATTAAAAAATTCCTGCTCAGTTGAGCTCCACATAGAAGTAGTAGAGCGTGGCTGATGTGTCTCCGTTGTGCCCGTCCTCAGGCACCATGAGCTGGAAGTCATGGGTTGCACCGTCAAAGCCCAGCTTGTCCTGGTTTATAAGTGCTGTGTATATCATATAGGTGCCGTCGTGCAGGAGCAGTTCTAAGAAGTTATTACTGGAGGCGGGCGCGTCGTTCTCGTATAGATACTGTCCATGAGAACAGCTGGTTATGTGTTTTGTCCCGACATAAAAGTCCGTCGCAACCGTCTCGTTGAATGTCTCATCTATCCCATCCTTCTCACTGGGTTGTATGTTAAGTGCGGCCTCTTCTGATGTTATGTGTGTTGAGTTGGCACAGTCAACAGCTGCCCAGTTAACTGAGTTGGATGTCCTCACTGCATAGATCTCTCCTGAGGGGGACATGTCCTGCCATGCATACATTGTCTTGTTGTTGGCGTTGTCCAGCACTATTGTTCCAGTGATGTTTCCATAGTAGCCCTGCCAGACATCAGTTACTGCTATGGCGCTTATTGAGAGCTCAGTCACATTTCCCGCCAGGGCTGGAACGGATTTGGGACCAGAATTCTCCCTCCTACTACTACTCGTGGCGTTAATCTCGTCGGGCCCTATTGGGTCCGCGGCAGCCAGCGATGCTCCCGCCACCACTAAGATTAGGAGCATCAGCGCGAATAATTCCCTTCTCAAATTAAACACCTCCTTGCTTGCTTGTTTTTTTATTCTGCTTGCTCGCTTTTTGAAGCGATTAATATGAATTATAGTATTCTCACATAATTTGAAGGAACCTTCTTCTCTTCCCCAATCATCACCTCCGCATCTGTTTTTATATCGGAAATTTTCTTCTCAGCATTTTTGTCTCTGCATATGGCAAATATCCTCCCAGAGGATGGTTCTGCGTAGATTGCCACTCCGGGGATGGACTCTGCTGAGGAGCAAAACGACTCAAGCTTCTTATGGAACTGCTCTTCTGTGAGGAGCCATATTCTGAGAAATGCCTCGTGGTGCCTGTCCAGGAGGACAAGTTTCTTTTCAGAGCAGGAGGGGCTCATGAGGGAGAGGTGTGCAAAGCTTCCGGCTAGTGAAAATAGCATCCTCGGCTTGCCCTTTTCTCTTGACGGCTGTCTCTCCTTCTTGACTATGCCAGCCATCTCTAACATCCTCAACTGCTGGCTTACATTTGCGAGGGTTGTGCCCATCTTTTCAGCCAGTTCTGTAGGCGAGCAGGGCTTCTGAGAGAGATACCTAAGCAATGCCCACCTTGACCCCGAGATTAACGGCTCAACCTCCATATTTCCACTTTTTTATGACATTTATCTCTTAATATAGTATTTTAGTTAAAGTAAATCAAGGTATACAAATGTTACTTTTTTGTATACTAATACCTGCTCATATTTAAATTTTTCGTTTAGTTTTTTAAAGAAATCATTTAATTTAGTTAATAATTTAATTAAGTAAAATAGTTAAAGAATAATTTAACAAATGTTTATATGAGCTCCACATAAAGGTAATAGGGCACGCTGGAGCCAGTGGGAACCCCATAATCGGGAACTAGCATCTGAAAATCAAAATTCTGATTATTGTATCCGACGCTCCTGTTCTCTAGTAAGGATGCATACACCAACTTGTCCGCCTGGGCAAGCAGGACCTCCTGAAATTTCATGGACTCGCTAATCTCCTGACTCTGATTTCCAACGAAGGTTGCAGTGGAGTAGCAGGTGCTGTTCTGAATCAGCTTGCTGCCGACATAGAATTTGCGGTGCACCTTCACAGAGAATGTATTGGAGATGCTGTCATCTGACGAGTGGGTCATGTTGAGCGCAGCCTCCTCAGCAGTTATGTTCGCGTCCTGGGCGCAACTGATTGAGGCCCAGTCAATACTGTTAAACCTTGAAGCATACACCTCTCCAGAGACCGTTGTGATTCTCCAGTCATATATCGAATAGCTGCCTGAATCTGTCAGAGTTAGTTTTCCAGAGACATTTCCGATGAATGCTTTCCACCTGATGTTCTGGGTTATTCCGTATAGGTTTATAGTTGAGATTGTGCCTCCGGAGGTGTTTATTATTGTGGAGGAGCCGCTTGGTCCATAATCAGTTGAGTTTAAGACAATCTGAGGGCCTGAGGGGGCTGCAAGTGCTTCTGGCAGGAGCATTCCCATAACTATGAAAATCGGGAGCCATTCAAAAATCTGTGAATTATATTTTTTATATTTGCTGTGCATTTTTAATCTCGGCCCTCCGAGCAATGGTCCATATTGTCTTGTAGTCCTTCCCGAGTATTTCCGCAATCTTTTTTGTGTTAAGCCCCTCCCTCTTGAGGAAATATACAACATTTTCAAGGATGCTCAACCGCCTGTTCGCAAACTCATCTGCTGGGATGAGAAACTCGCTTGAGTCAGGAATCCTGCCCGGCATCACTTTTTTTGCCCTCTCATAGGATGCCCAAACTGTCTTTATTGACCTTGAGAGTAGTTCTGCAATCTCTATGTTTTCAAGAGCGCAGTTCTCTCTGAGATATTTCACTACTGCCTCTAGCCCGGGCAGATGCCTGAATGCAGAGGCGGGCACCGCATATTTTTTTCCTGAACTGAGAAGTTCCTCCCTGGCTATTCCGATTGACTCCGCATATGAGATTAAGCTGCTCAATGCCTCAACCAGTTTTCTCCTGTCCGCAGGCAGTTGAATCTCACTCATCCTCTCTTCTACTTTTGTAAGATTTTTTTCTCTTTTTATTTTATATAATTCTTCTTTTGTAAGAATTAATGGGTATTTAAATCTTGCTGTAATTTTTATGAGGCAGAGAATACCTGCTCACATAAAAAAAGCCGGATTAATTCCAAAATAGATTCAAGGTTATGCAAAAAAATATAAATCTACAGTTTTATTGAAAATAAAAACGGGGTGAGCCAAGATTTTAGAAAAGTTATACTCCATTGAGGCAATAAGAAGGAACCCTCTCTTTGTTTTCCTTATGGGAACAACATACTTTTTCTAAACTTTTTCTAAAACCTTAAATATCCGCATATGTTTTTATTATTCTTATGAAGGGGAAAGGGGATATTATCTTTGCAAGGGTGCTTAAGATTTCGCTCTCGAATTACCTGCCTGCTGAGAAGACTGCCATATTCAGAGTTGATTTTGAGGACTTTAAGGGAAGAGCTGAATTTTCAAAGGAGATGCCCCTTACTCAGGACGCAGTTGAAAAGGTTAGAGAGCTTCTCATAATGTCGGCTGCTAGGAGGCACTACTCTGCTGATTCTAAGGGAAATGTGAATGTGATTATTGAAAATGAGGCCGCTTTTATTAATGCGATGAACGAGCTCCTGGCGAGGGCTCAGCGGATGATCCAAATCATTGAAAGAAAGGATGCCAAGTCATACCTGAATGCCCTCTCAAACATAAATATGCTGTCAATTGAACTCGGAGGGGAAAGATGAAGAGTTATAAAAAGACCCTCGTGAAGGTTATGGTAGTTCTCTTATTGATATTCGGAGCGCTTTTCTTCTCCAGTTTGAGGGCATACCTGAAGGGGGATAAATCCGTATTTAACCTCGGAATTCCAGGTGAAAACTTAGTGGTGATGGCCCTGTCCGTAGTTGCAATCTTCAGAGTAGTGTATCTGCTGTATAAGATTGAGGATTATTAAAACTCCGTTTTTCCTTTTGTGCACTCGCAAGGCTTGTAACCCTGCCTTTCAGCTTCTTCTGCTGAGCGGAAGGTTATCCTCTTTTCGGGCCTTATCTTCTGGGCAAAAGGGCAGTTCAGAACATGATACCTCTTAGCCTTGGCAGAGGTTATGAAAATTTTAGAAGGCAAATCTTTCTGCGCATTGTTTGTGGAGGCGGCTTCTTCAGAACCTACTTTTTCAGAGCCTTTAACCAAACTTCCTGCTGGCACGGCGTCTACATCCTTTACTATTCTGGTCTCGCGCTCCTCAAAGAGTAGGTTGCACCTCCTGCAGTAGTATCCAGTCTTTGAGTCGCCTTTAACCTCGCTTCCGCAGAGAGGGCAGACTCTCATTTTCTCTCTTTTATAAAGTCATTTACGCTGTGGGCGGCAACTGCACCCTGGGCTGCTGCAGTTATTATCTGCTTAAGCGGGAACCTCACCACATCGCCGGCAGCATAGACGCCCGGCACACTTGTGGCTTGGGTTTCATAGTTAACTATGATATATCCGTTTGGATCCAGTTCAACCCCGAGGTTTCTCGCAATTGCTGAACTGGGAATTCCGCCGATTGCCACAAAGATTCCGTCCACTTTAAGATTCCTGCCGCTTGTAAGAGTTATGCCCTCAACCCTCTTTTCACCCTCAATCTTTTGAATGTTCTCCTTTGTAATCAGCTCTATCTTCGGCTCTGAGTTGATCCTGTCTATTAGAATCTGCTCTGCCCTGAGGCGCTCTCCCCTGTAGATTATGTAGACCTTTGAAGCGAAGCTTGCCAGCAGGAGGGCATACTTAGCAGCGCTGTCGCTTCCTCCCACTATTGCAACTGTCTTGTCCTTGTAGAATGCTGCATCGCATGTTGCGCAGTAACTTATGCCTCGTCCCTCATATTTATCCACATTCTCCGCATCCAACTTCCTCTTCTCTGTCCCGGTTGCTATCAGGATTGTACGCCCCTTGTAAACATTACCGTCCGAATCAGTAACATTAAACATGGTGATTCCCTTCCTAACATCAACTACCTCAGTGAATTTTGTCTCAACTCCGAATTTCTCAGCGTGCTTCTGAAACCTCTGCATAAGTTCAAATCCGGAGATGTGTTCTATTCCCGGATAGTTCTCAACCTCCGGCGCTTCTGAGATGATTCCAAGCTCCTTGGTCAGAACAATGCTCTTAAGATTGTAGCGGGCAGCATAGATTGCTGCAGAATAGCCGGCCGGTCCTCCCCCTATAATTATCATGTCGTAAGGGTTGTTTAATTCTTCCTCATTTTCGTTTTCCTCTTTTTTGTTTTCCTGAGCTTCCATTTTCAAATCCTCCTCTTTTGATATAGGTTGGCTTTTTTCAGTTTTCTGAGTTTCAGTTTCTCTGCGGGATTCCTGCGAGTCTTGGGCCTTTTCAGGGGCCTTTGCCCTGCCCAACCCGAATATCTTAAGCATCCTAGGATAGGTATTAGATCCTATTTAAAAATATTTAGATCGAGTGCAAAAAATTCAGGCAAGAATTCTTCACCGAAGAGATATTCATATAATACTATGCCAGCATCAAGGATGGCTTTATCTTTTTGAGAAAACATTACAACCCAATGATTTAAATATTACTATTGCACATCCTTATGGAAAAAAAGAGGTCAAAATGTTATACTTCAGCACCATTCTGGGAAAAAAGATAATTGACTCTAAAGAGGAGCCCATTGGAACTCTAGACGACATGATAATAATAGACGGCGAAGAAGAAGCCGAGGTTGTTGCTTTAGTTTGCAAAAGGAAGACGGGTCTTCTCAGAATTCCAATGAAGTATGTGGATGTGATCGAGAGGGAGATAAAGCTCTCAATACCCAAAGAGAAGGCACTCCTGTTCGGAGAGCCCTCCCCGGATGAAATTCTTTTGAAGGGCTCAATCCTAGACAAGCAGCTCATAGACACAAACGGAGTCAAGGTTGTCAGGGTTAATGACATAATCCTCCTTCACAAGAAGGGCGGATTGTTTGTAATCGGGGTGGATGCCAGCGTCAAAGGATTCATGCGTAGGCTCGGAATAAGGGACCCCCTGCTAGACATTCCAAAAATCATAAGGAAGAATGAGACTCCAGAAATCCCGCACATGATTCCTTGGAAGTTTGTGGCTCCACTAGAGCCAGA
>Ga0123519_10010789_pt1 | contig 13555 bp, 11 predicted proteins | sample YelNatPaOPRAMG02_FD_87396 | JGI IMG/M metagenome (GOLD analysis project Ga0123519, IMG submission 87396) | Hot spring microbial communities from Yellowstone National Park - Yellowstone National Park OP-RAMG-02 (version 2) | ecosystem: Environmental > Aquatic > Thermal springs > Hot (42-90C) ...
GGCCTGCTTGTTGAGGCCATACTCTTCGGTCATGCGGTGGGGGATGTAGGGGCGCACGCGGGCGCCGAGGCCGGTGAGCACTTCCACGAGCAGCGCCAGGGCGGTGACCCCATCCACGTCATAATCGCCGTAGACCGCGATCTCTTCCTGGTTGCGGATGGCGCGCCGCAGCCGCTCGACCAACGCGCTCATTTGCCCCAGGTCGAAGGGGTTGGGATGGTCGGGCTGGCCGTCGAGGAAGGCCTGAGCGGCCCGGGGGTCGGTCAACCCGCGGGCATAGAGAATCTGGCAGACCAGCGGCGCAAGGCCGGGCAGAGCGGCACAGTAACTGGGCGGCGCAGCCTGGGGCAGGCGCCAGCGTTTCTCTGGGCTCGACACCATGGCTCCTCTGCCGCCGTAGAGGTGGAGGGCGGCCCGGGCATTATAGCAAGGGACGGAAAGGGCTGCAAGTGGGGGCGCAGCGAGGGTGTATCCCAGAATCGTCGGTGAATCTGCTGGCCACCGTCGCCGTGGTCGAAGGGGGTTTGCGCGGGCGCAACGCGCCCGCGCAAACCCCCCTCACCCCTGTATTCCCCGCCCCCTGCGGGGGCGGGGTTAGGGGTGGGGGTACCCGCCAAACGGTTCCGCACCAGGCGCGGAGCGGAGCGTGTAGCCCGGCCCCTGGCGCGGCGGCCAGTTCCCGACGAGCGGCAGTGACGGCCAGGCAGCACAGGGGCGCCGACTCCGGCGCAGAATCCTCAGTGGCGGCTCACGAGGCGTTGCGCCCCTTCTCGAGCTTGGCGTAAGGGTCGCGCAGGGCCACGGTGCGGTTGAACACCGGGGCGCCGGGGCGCGAATCGACCGTGTCGGCGCAAAAGTAGCCCAGCCGCTCGAACTGGTAGCGGCTGCCCGGCGCCGCACTGGCCAGGCTCGGCTCGGCCCTGCAATCGGTGAGAACCTGCAGCGAGTTGGGGTTCAGGTACTCGGTGAAATCGTGCCCCTCTTCGACGTCGTTGGGGTTCTCCTTCAGGAACAGGTTCTCGTACAGCCGCACGGTCACCGGCACGGCGTGGGCCGCCGACACCCAATGGATGGTCGCCTTGACCTTGCGGCCGTCGGGGGCGTTGCCGCCCAGGGTGGCCGGGTCGTAGGTGCAATGGAGCTCCACCACCTCGCCTGTGCGCTCGTCCTTGATGACGCGCTCGCACTTGATAAAGTAGGCGTAGCGCAGGCGCACTTCGCGGCCGGGGGCCAGCCGGTAAAAGTCCTTCGGTGGGTCCTCACGAAAGTCGTCGCGCTCGATGTAGAGCACCCGCGAGAAGGGGACCTTGCGCGTGCCGGCGCTGGGATCCTCGGGGTTGTTGATGGCCTCCATCTCTTCGACCTGGCCCTCGGGGTAATTGTCGATCACGACGCGCAGGGGCCGCGTGACCACCATTACCCGCTGGGCGCGCTTGTTCAGGTCGTCGCGCACGTGGTGTTCGAGCAGGCCGATATCCACCATGCTCTCTGTCTTGGCCACGCCGATGCGCTGCGCAAAGGCGCGGATGGCCTCGGGGGTGTAGCCGCGCCGGCGCATGCCCGAGATGGTGGGCATGCGTGGGTCATCCCAGCCGGTCACGTGCCCCTCCTGGACCAGCCGCAGCAGCTTGCGCTTGCTCAGCACGGTGTGGCTCAGGTTCAGCCGCGCGAACTCGATCTGCTGCGGGTGGTAGACGCCGAGGGTATCGAGGATCCAGTCGTAGAGCCGGCGGTTGTTGTCGAACTCGAGGGTGCAGATCGAGTGGGTGATGCCTTCGATCGAGTCCGACAGGCAGTGGGCAAAGTCGTACATCGGGTAGATGCACCACCGGTTGCCGGTACGGTGGTGAGGGGCCTTGACGATGCGGTAGAGCACCGGGTCGCGCAGCACGATGTAGGGCGAGCTCATGTCGATCTTGGCGCGCAGCGTGCGCGAGCCTTCCTCGAACTCGCCGGCGCGCATGCGCGCAAAGAGGTCGAGGTTCTCCTCCACCGAGCGGTTGCGGTAGGGGCTCTCCTTGCCCGGTTCGGTCAGCGTGCCGCGGTACTGGCGGATTTCCTCGGGGCTGAGGTCGCAGACGTAGGCCTTGCCCAGCTGGATGAGCTGCACCGCATACTGGTAGAGCTGCTCGAAATAGTCCGAGGCGTAGAACAGGCGCCCGTCCCAGTCGAAACCCAGCCAGCGGATGTCTTCCTGGATGGATTCGACGTACTCGACATCCTCCTTGACGGGGTTGGTATCGTCGAAGCGCAGGTTGGCCAGCCCGCCGAACTCTTGGGCGATGCCAAAGTTCAGGCAGATCGACTTGGCGTGGCCGATGTGCAGGTAACCGTTGGGTTCGGGCGGAAAGCGCGTGTGCACGCGCCCTCCGAACCGGCCCGTACGGAGGTCTTCCTTGATGATATCGCGGATGAAATCCGAGGCCGGAGCCATCTCAGTTGTAGCCATCTCGTCCACTCCTACTCAGGCCGGCTGAGCAGCCAGCAATTCCTGCGCGTGGCGCAGCCTGGCCAGGACCTTCTCGCGCCCGACCAGCTCGAGCGTGCCGAAGAGGGGCGGTGCCACCGTCCGCCCGGTGACGGCGACGCGGATGGTGCCGAAGAGCTGGCCGGCCTTGAGCCCCAGGCTGCCGGCCAGTGGCCGCAGCACCTCTTCGAGCGCCTGCTCGGCAAAGCTGGGCGCAGCCTCCAGAGCGGCGTGGGCTGCTGCCAGCGCTCGCATGGCATCTTCGGGCGTCATGTTCTTCTGGATGAGCAGCGCCGGGTCGTAGTCGATGGTGTCGGCGAAGGCGAAATCGACCAGACGGGGCGCATCGTTGAGGGTCGTGATGCGCTCTCGTACGAGCTGCGCCACCTTGATGGCCTGAGCGGCCGACACGCGGATGCCCGCCTGGGCCAGCACCGGCACCAGCCGCTTGGCCAGCTCTTCTATGGGGAGCTGGCGGATGTAGACGCCGTTCATCCAGTTCAGCTTGTCGTACGAAAAGACCGCCGGCGACTTGGAGATGCGCGCGATGTCAAAGCTGGCAACCGCCTGCTCGCGCGAGAACAGGTCCTCCTGCTCGCTGTAGGCCCACCCTACCAGGGCCAGAAAGTTGAACATGGCCTCGGGCAGGTAGCCTGCCTGCCGGAACTCGTGCACCATCACCAAATAGTCCTCGCCGCCGGGGCCCTTGGCCTTGCGCTTGCTCAACTTGCCCTTGCCTGTGGGGTTGAGGATCAGCGGCAGGTGGGCGAACTCGGGCGGATCCCAGCCGAACGCCTGGTACAGCAACACGTGCCGCGGCGTGGATGGGATCCACTCGTCGCCGCGCATGACGTGGCTGATCTCCATCAGGTGGTCGTCGACCACGTTGGCCAGATGGTAGGTCGGGAAGCCGTCCGACTTGAGCAGGATGAGGTCATCCAGGCTGTGGTTGTCGACGGTGATATCCCCACGGATCAGGTCATGGATGGTCGTCTGCCCCTCGAGGGGCACGCGCAGGCGGATGACCGGCGTGATGCCCTGGGCCTCGTACTCGGCGATCTGCCGGCGGGTGAGCTCGCGGCAGGCGCGGTCGTAGCCGGGTGCCTCGCCGCGGCGCCGTTGCTCTTCGCGCACGGCCGCCAGGCGCTCGGGCGTGCAGAAGCACGGGTAGGCCGCCCCCTTGGCCACCAGGCGGCGGGCGTGCTCCTGGTAGATGGGCAGGCGCTCCGACTGGGTGTAGGGGCCGAAGGGGCCGCCAACCTCGGGGCCTTCATCCCAATCGAGCCCCAGCCAACGCAGGCCGTCGAGGAGGTCGGCCAGCGCATCGGGGCGGTAGCGAGTGCGGTCGGTATCCTCGATGCGCAGGATGAACCTGCCCCCCGTGTGACGGGCAAAAAGCCAGTTATACAGGGCCGTCCGTGCTCCACCGACATGGAAGCTGCCGGTCGGGCTTGGCGCGTAGCGCACGCGCACCCTCGGGCTTGACACACCATCCTCCCGCGCGCGTATTTTCGAGCACATGCTGAGCCATGGCCCAATCGCGCAGGGGTATATTATAGCACAAAACGGCTATCAGGGGCCTAGTTCAAAGGGGCTATCCCCGGGCTCGCGCAGCCCTGCGCCAGGTAAAGGCAACTGCTACGCGCAGGGGTGGCAGCCGGGTGTTGAGCTGGGCGGGCCGGGTGGGGCGCGGAGCGTGTAGCCATGGCGACGCGATCAGGAGAAGTCGAGCGCGGCGTCCTCTTTGGTCCGCCGGTGGAGGGCGACGCTCTCGACCAGGCCCAGCCCGATGAGGTTGGTGACGAGCGAGCTGCCGCCATAGCTGAGGAACGGCAACGGGAGGCCGGTCACCGGCAAGAGCCCGACGTGAAAGCCGATGTTGATCACCACCTGCACAAAGATCATCGTCGCCACACCGGTGGCGATGAGGCGGCCGTAGGCGTCGCTGGCCCTGGCGCCGATGCGAACGATGCGCAGCAGGAGCGCGGCAAAGAGGCTCAGCAGCACCATGGAACCGACGAACCCCAGCTCCTCGGCCAGCACAGCAAAGATATAGTCGGTGTGGCGCACGCGCAGGAACGAGAGCTGGCTCTGGGTGCCCAGGTAGAGGCCCTTGCCCCACAGGCCGCCCGAGCCCACGCTGATGAGCGCCTGCAGCACGTTGTACAGCTCGTCACTCGATGCCGCACTGGGCTGCAGGAACATGACGATGCGCTCGCGGGCATGGCCCGGCATAACCGTCCACACGAGGGGCGCCAGGACGATGCCGGCCAGGGCCAGGATGAGGATGTGCTGGGGGCGCAGGCCCGCCACAAAGAGCATGCCCAGCCAGATGGCAACGAGCACGGCGGCGGTGCCCATATCGGGCTCGACAGCGATGAGCCCGAGCAGCGGGGCGGCGATGAGGAGCGAGATGATGATGCCCGACCCGCGCCTGACCTGTTCCTCGTGGTCCGCAAAGTAGCGGGCCAGGACGATGATGAGGGCAATCTTGGCCAGCTCGGAGGGCTGCAGGCCCACCAGGTCAAAGAGCTCGAACCACGACGTGGCGCCAAAGTGGGTGCGGCCCGCCACCTGCACGCCTGCCAGCAGGATGAGGACGGTGCCGTAGAGCACCCAGCGCCAGGTGGCCCAGAAGCGGTAGTGGACAACGGCGACCACGGCCAGGACGATCAGACCGATGATGGCGAACGCTGCCTGCCGCGGCAAGGGCTGGTCGCGCAGCGGCACATTGGCCTGCATGCTGGCCGTGGCGCTGGAGATCATCACCAGCCCCAGCGCCAGCAGGAGCAGGGTAACGAGCAAGAGCAGCCAGTCGAACCGGAAGACCCTTCTCGTGTCGATCAAGGTTTCACACGCCTCCCCAGGATGGGTATGGTGGCCATGAGGCGGCTGTGCTCCCTGCCTTCGGTGATGGTGATCTCGATGCCGGACTGGTCGATATCCAGGTGCTCGGAGATGACGGCGATCAGGTCGGCCTTGAGCGCCTGAAGCATGACGGGCGAGATATCGGTCCGATCATGGATGAGCACCAGGCGTAGCCGCTCCTTGGCAATCTCCTTGCTGCTGGTGGGCTCTTTCCCCAACATCTTTTTGAACATATCTATCCTGCCCCCCTGACCGCAGAACGCATGGTTCAGCGAGGGACCGCTCCGATCCCCCGGCGCGGGCGCCTGCTACTCGCTACCCTTGCGCTGCGACCCGATGAGTCGCCGCAGGCGATCGATCAGCTTGTCGGAAGGCTCGATGATCATGAACGGCACATCCTCACCGGTGATGCGCCTGGCGATGTTGCGGAAGGCCTGCGCCGCCGGCACCGAAGCTTCATGGACGATGGGCGTGCCCTTGTTGGTGGAGACGATGATGTGCTCGTCTTCAGGGACGATGCCCAGGAGGTCGATGCGGAGGATCTCCAGGACGTCGCTGACGTCGAGCATATCGCCCCGCCGCACCATGTCGGCCTTGATGCGGTTCACCACCAGGCGGGCGGGGCCTTTCTCTCCGGCTTCGATGAGGCCGATGATGCGGTCGGCATCGCGGACTGCAGAGACTTCGGGCGTGGTGACGATGATGATCTCATCGGCGCCGGCGACGGCGTTCTGGAAGCCCTGCTCGATGCCGGCCGGCGAGTCGATCAGGACAAAGTCAAAGTCCGGCCGCAGTTGGTAGCAGATGTCGACCATCTGCGCCGGGTTCACGGCCGTTTTGTCGCGCGTCTGAGCTGCGGGCAGGAGGTAGAGCTCCGACAGGCGCTTGTCGCGGATCATTGCCTGGCGTAGCCGGCAGCGGCCCTCGACCACGTCGACCAGGTCGTACACGACGCGGTTCTCGAGCCCCATGACGACGTCGAGGTTGCGCAGGCCGATGTCGGCGTCGATGGCGACGGTGCGTTTCCCCAGCAGGGCCAGGGCGACGGCCACGTTGGCCGTCGTGGTCGTCTTGCCAACGCCACCCTTGCCGGATGTGATGGTGATGATGCGTGCTGCCACAGTGTTGCCTCCTGTGCCGGTAGTCAAGCGAGCCGGTCGCGGCGGCTCCCGCCTCTGCTCCGGAGGGCAGATAGGGGGCCGGCCCTGGGCTGCGATGTCGGCGTCTTGTTCAGGGCCACCCCTTGGGCCAGTCGACCGCGGGCCGGGCCCAGCACCTGGCCTGCGGCTTCTGGCCGGCGATCAGTCTGGGTTGATCCAGGGCTCGACGACGATGGCGCCGTCGCGCACGAAAGCCTTCTCGGGCCCACTGGGCTGCACGTCGCGGCCCTCGGGGGCGCGGGCGATATGCGAGCCGATGCGCAGTTGCGTGGGCGACAGGTAGAGGGCGCAGACGACGGCGCTCTCATCGCCGCCGGCCCCGGCATGGATGATCCCGCGCACCTTGCCCCAGACGATCACGTCGCCGCCGGCGATCACCTCGGCTCCCGCGTTGACGTCGCCGATGACGGCCACGTGGCCCTCGTGGCGTGCCACCTGGCCCGATCGGAGGGTGCGGCGCAGGAGAATCCCCTCAACAAAGGGCAGCCCCTTCGCTTCGCCCTCGCCGCGCGGCGGCTGGGGCAACACGAGCCCCAAGCCCACCTCTCGGGCGGCTACCTGCGTCTCGGCGTTGGTGGAGATGACGGAGACCAGGGTCATGCCGTAGCGGCTGAGGGCCCGGGCGGCCTGTTCCAGCTCCTGGGCCGTCACGGTGCGGGCGCCTACGTCCATCAGCACGCGGGCTCCCTTGAAGAACCCGGCTGTGGCCTTGAGGCGGGCATCGAGGCTGACCATCAAGTCGGTCCAGGCGCCTTCGCCGATGCCCAAGGCGACGCCATCCCGCGTTCCTTTGATGGTAACCTGATCGTCGTTCATCCTCGTGGTCCAGTCCTTCTATCCGAAGCCGCCTGCCTGGCGGGCATGCTATTTCGGCGCGGGGGCCTGCGCGGGCAGGCCAAAGTACTGGCGCAGGATGCGCGATGCGATGGGCGCTGCTGTGCTCGAGCCCTCGGTGCCGAGGACGGAGCCGCCACCCTCCACAAAGACGACCACCGCGACCTCGGGGTTGTCGAAGGGGGCAAAGGCCAGGAACCAGGCATGGGTGGGGCGATCGCCCTGGGCATTGGCCTCGCCAAACTCGGCAGTGCCCGTCTTGCCGGCGACGGCGATGCCGGGCAACTGCGCCGAAGGCGCCGTGCCGTTGGCGACAACCTGCCGCAACCCCTCGCGCACGACGGCCAGCACGTCGGGCGAGACGTCGAGCTTGCGGATCACCTGCGGTTGGAAGGGCTTGACGACATTGCCATCGGCATCGACGACCTCGCGGATGATCTGCGGGCGGTAAAGAGTGCCGCCATTGGCCACGGTCGAGATGATGTCGGCCATCTGCAGGGGGGTCACCAGCACGTAGCCCTGACCAATGGCCGCGTTGTAGGTGTCGCCGGTGGTCCACGACTCGTTATAGTTCAGGCGCTTGTATTTGGCGGTGGGCACCAGGCCGGTGGCCTCGCCGGGCAGGTCGACGCCGGTGGCCTGGCCGAGGCCGTACATGGTGGCGTAGCGCACCAGGGTGTCGAGCCCCAGGCCGGGAAAGTCCTCCCAACCTCCGGTCAGCTTGTAGAAAAAGATGTCGCACGACTGGGCCAGCGCCTGCACCACGTTGAGGTCGCCATGGCCGATGCCGTACTTGCGGATCCAGCAGTAGAACGGCCACTTGGTGCCGAAGGAGTCGAGGTACATGATGCCGTCGCAGCGGAAGGTGGTGCGCGGGGTGATGACCTTCTCCTGCAGACCGGCGGTGGCCGGGACGATCTTGAAGGTCGAGCCGGGCGGGTACTGGCCGGCAATGGCCCGGTCGAACATGGGCAGGGTGGGGTCATTGCTCAGCTTGGAGTACTCTTCCACGTTGCCCTGGGCAAAAAGGTTATCGTCGTAGGTGGGCAGCGACACGAGCGACAGGATCTCGCCGGTGCGTGGCGACATGACGATGGCCACCGCCGCTTTGCTCTTGGCCGCCTCCATGCCCTCGCGCAGGATCTCCTCGACGCTGGCCTGGAGGTCACGGTCGATGGTGAGCACCAGGCTGTTCCCAGGTTTGGGCGGCTCGTACGCCAGCTCGGCCACCTCGCGGCCGTAGGCATCGACCTCGATATGCCGCCGGCCGCGCTGGCCGTGCAGCACCGATTCCATGGTGGCCTCGAGGCCGGCGTAGCCCACCAGGTCGTTGGCGGTATAGTCGCTGTTGGGCTTGGAGAGGTAGTCTTTCAGCATGTCGGGGCCGATGCGGCCCATGTAGCCCAGGATGTGAGCAAAGAGCGAGCCTTCGAGGTACTCGCGGGTGGGCTGCACCTGTACGTTGATGCCCGGCAGGCTGGGGAGCTCCTCCATCACTATGAAGGCCAACTGGCGGTCCACATTCTCCGCCAGTGGGTAGGGCTCGAAGGGGCGCTTCTGGGCGTCGGCGAACAGGCTCTGCAGGTCTTTGGCCTGGGCCGGCGCGCCGAGGTGACGTACACTGGAGGGTGCGGCGCCCTCGGGCGAAGGTGCCGAGATGGGAATGCCCAGCAGGCTCGACAGGCGCTCTTGGATGGCACGGACCTGGTCTGGGTCGTCGGGCAGGCGGGCGGAGGTCAGCGACACCACGTACTTGGGCACGTTGGTCACCAGAAGGCGCCCATTGCGGTCGTAAAAGACGCCACGGGGCGCGTCGACAGCTTCGATGCGGAAGCGCATGCGGTCGGCGCTCTCCTGGTACTCCTGGCGGTGTACGATCTGCAGTTGCCACAGGCGGCCGCCAAGCACCAGGAACGCGCCCAGGATGGCGACTCGCATGGCGAGCAGGCGGAGTCTGACTTCCCACTGGCTCATGGGTTCACCAGCCCCGTTCCACTGGGGCCGTGCGGCGGTGCAGCAGGCCCGTCAACGGGTAAAGGACAAGGGTCAAGAGCAGGTTCAGCACCGCCGCCGGTGCGACGACGGCGATGAGCACCGGCCCCCACTCGAGAGGCCAGCCCGCTTGCCTGAAGAGCCACACCTCGGCACCCTGCTCGACGATGGTACAGAGCACGCTCATCCCGGGCAGGAGCAAGGCATGCTCGCTGGGGATCAGCGCAGACCCGAAACCCGCCAGGGTGCCCACCATGGTCAAGACGAAGGAGTGGATGCCAAAGGGGGCGCCCGAGAGCAGGTCGAGGGCAAAGCCGCCTACCAACCCCCAGATGGCCCCCTCGGTCGGCCCCTCCAGCAAGCCCCAACAGACAACGGCCGCCAGCACCAGGTCGGGCCGCACGCCGGCCACGGCCGGCATGAGGGTCGCCTGGAGCAGGGCCAGAAGAAAGAGTAAAGGCGCGCTCAGATAGAGTTTCACTGCACTCCCAAGGCCGAGCCAAACGGACCGCAGGCGTTGCGCGGCCCCGCGCGCACCCGCGAGGCGCCGGGGCCACGCCGGCCAGAGCGGCAGCCCGCCCTACGGTGCAAGCGGGGCAGCGGGAGAGGTGGGCGTCGGCGCGTCCACGCCGATGGGCGTGAAGTAGCGGACGACGATCACCATCTCGAGCTGCCCAAAGTCCACCGCCGGGCGGACTGTGGCCTCCTGGAACATGTCGACATCTCGCCGGCGCACCTCGGTGATCTCGCCGATGAGCAGCCGGCGGGGAAAGTGGCCGCCCAACCCCGAGGTGAGCACCAGGTCGCCTTTCTGGGCGATGCCCTCCGTCTGCGGCATGAAGCGCATGGCGAGGCTGGTGCCGGTGCTCCCCTGCACGCCCTGCACCACCCCGGTCGCACGCGAGCGCTGCACCAGCGCGTTGACGCTGCTCGTCGGGTCGGTGAGCAGCTTGACCGTGGCCGAGTTGGGGCGCACCTGATCGACTTGCCCCACCAAGCCGCGGGCCGTGATGACCGGCATGCCGGGCTTGACGCGATCCTGGCTGCCCCGGTCGATGGTCAGAAAGTGCAGCAGGTTGCTGGGATCCCGGCCAATGACCTCGGCAGCCAGGAGGTCGGCCTGAGGGCCGAAAATCTCGGGCGTCTGCTCGCGCAGGTTCAGGAGCTCGCGCAGATGTTCGTTCTCGATCTCGATCTCACGCTGCAGCGCAAGCTGGTAGGCCAGCTGGTCTACCTGTTGCCGCAGGCGCAGGTTCTCGGCCCGGAGCGTCTGCAGGTCCTGCGGGATGCGCGCCACGCTGCCCACGGCCTGAGCCAGGGCCTGGATGGAGTACTGCACCGGCGTCAGCACGACGGAGGCGCCGCTGCGCAGGGGGGCGAGCGCTCCGGTAGAGCCGACGGCAAGGATGAGCAGGCTCGCCGCGACGACGACCAGGAGCAGAGGCCAGCTACGCAGGCCCTTCATGGGCTGTTGCCTTCCTGAGCCCTAGCGCCGCAGCATGGTGCGCTGGGTAGAAAGGAGCATGGCACGCTGCGCATCGGGGAGTTCGAGGAGCTTGGCGGCGCCCCGCACCACGCATGTGACCGGGTCATCGGCGCGGTAGACGCGCATGCGAGTCTCCTCGCTGAGGCGCTCGGGCAACCCCTGCAACAGTGAACTGCCGCCGGCCAGAGCGATTCCCTGCTCCATCAGGTCGGCCACCAGCTCGGGCGGCGTCTCATCGATGGCACTCTTGATGGTATCGATGATGGCGCTCAAAGGCGCCGACAATGCCTCACGAATCTCGATGCTGGAGACCTCGACCGAATCGGGCAGGCCAGTGATCAGGTTGCGGCCCCGGATGGTCATCGTCTGCTCTTCGGCCAGGGGGTAGGCCGAGCCGATGGCGATCTTGGTGCGCTCGGCCATGCGCTCGCCGATGAGCAGGTTGTACTTCTGGCGGGCATACTGGATGATCTGCTCATCCATCTCGTCGCCCGCAATGCGCATGGAGCGGCTGACCACGATGCCGTTGAGCGAGATGACGGCCACTTCGGTGGTGCCGCCGCCGATATCCACGATCATGCTGCCGACCGAGTCGGTGATGGGCAGGCCAGCGCCGATGGCTGCGGCTTTGGGCTCTTCGATCAGGTACACTTCGCGCGCTCCGGCACGCGTGGCGGCATCGTGCACCGCCCTGCGCTCGACCTCGGTGACCCCTGAGGGAATGCCCACGGCCACGCGCGGGCGCGGGGTGGGGATGCGTACGCGCTCGTGAACCTTGTTGATAAAGTAACGCAGCATCTTCTCGGTGATGTCAAAGTCGGAGATGACGCCGTCACGCAGTGGGCGCACGGCTACGATGTTGCCAGGGGTTCTACCCACCATCTCCTTGGCCTCAGCGCCGATGGCCATCACCTTCTTGGTTCTCTTGTCAATGGCAACCACGGAGGGCTCGTGGATGACGATGCCTTGGCCCTGGACGATGACGAGGGTGGTGGCGGTGCCCAGGTCGATGCTGATGTCGCGCGAAAAGAGGCCAAGCAGGGAATTGACAGGGCTTAACACCAGGGTGGCTCCTCTCTACCAGCGGATGCTCCCCGGATTATAACACAAAAATGCGAAGGAGCCAACGAATCCGGATACAGGGGCGAATCCAAGATGCGTCAGCGGCCTCGCAGCCAGCAGCCTCTCGGGAGCGCTACGCCGGTGACCGGGCTCCACGCTTCGCACCATCCCGGTGCGGGGCCTTGTCGGCGCTCGGCTGGAGCCCCGTGGCAGCCCAGCGAGCAGCCCGGCTCGAGCCCAGGCGATGGCCCATCTCGGATGCACCCAGACAGGGCAGCGCAAATCCGTCCATGGGCAAGTCGGCGCGCGCCGTCGAGCCACGGCGCCCCGCCCAAAGGGGCTGGGAGGCCTGCGCGCCCGGCACGGAGCGGGCGGCGAGTGGCCTTGGGCCTTCCCCTGAGTCAGCCGCCCTCCCTCGCGCGGGGCGCGAGGGAGGGCGGCGATGGGGCATCGTGCTCAGCCCCAGATCACGCAACCGTTGCGGCGACCCTGGGCTACGAAAGCCACTTCTGGTCGCGCATGAACTGGGTGACGACCGGGATCTCGAAGCTCTTGCCCTGGTAGGCCTGGTAGGCCCAGTAGAGTAGGATGCCGATGGCCACGATCCACAGGATCGGGATGCAGACGGCGCCGATGCCCATGGTGATGGCGGTAAGGACCGTGTCCACCACGATGAACAGCACCCAGATGACGACGCCGGCGCCAAGGGCCTGGATGGCATGATAGCGCTCGAAGGCCTTGTTCTTGTGCTCCTCAACCAGCAGGATGAAGAGCGAGACGATGGGGAAGAGCGGGTAGCAGAGAGCGGCCAGCAACCGCTCATTGCTGGATGGCTCTGCGGCCGACGGCGTGTACGACTGGCCAGACATGGTCCCTCCTTGCGTGCTTGATGGTGGGCTTGTGAGCCTCGAACGACAAGTCTATTGTAATGTACACCGCGGTTTTCGTAAAGTTGTGCCAATCTGCTGATCCCGCCCAGGCTTGCGGCGGGTGCGCCACCTCCTTAGAGCCTATCCGAAAAGCCGCCTAGTCTGGGGCCTTGTGCCCGTTTGGCTGCGCCGCAGCGCCGAATGCGGCACGGGCGACGCCCACAAGGGGCTATTCTACGGGTTTTCGGATAGGCTCTTAGGGGGTTTTGGTGGGTTGGGCGCAGCCGGGCCGCCCGCGGGCGGCCCGGCTGCGCCCAACCCACCAAAACCCCGTCCCGGGTCAGAGCCGGCCAGGCGCGGAGCAGGTTTGCCGGCTGTTGCCGGGTGCAGGTTGGACCAAATACGGTTTCAGTATCAGGTACGGGCCAGGCTCGATACAGTCAGCATAGCCGAAGTGGCGTTTCGAAAGCGTTTCTCCGTTGGGCAGGGAGAGATAGCGCCAGCCATGGCGGCACGCTCGGAGTCGTTGGGTGGCACGGCGCCCGGTGAGAAACCCCCAGGGGCTGGGCCGGGAGCGGGCGGAGCTCAAGACCCGGCTGCCACCCCTGGTCGCAGCAAGTTCCTTTACCTGGCACAGGGCTGCGCGAGCCCTGGGGTGCCCAGAATGACTCTCACGGCGACGGTAGCGAGCAGATTCACCGGCGATTCTGCGATACACCCGCAAGCCCGGGCGGCTTGACCGGAGCAGAGGGGCGGGGTATATTCTGAACGCTGGGCGGCCGGGCCCGGTTGCCGTTGGCCGATTTCCACGAGGGCA
>Ga0123519_10010790_pt1 | contig 13554 bp, 9 predicted proteins | sample YelNatPaOPRAMG02_FD_87396 | JGI IMG/M metagenome (GOLD analysis project Ga0123519, IMG submission 87396) | Hot spring microbial communities from Yellowstone National Park - Yellowstone National Park OP-RAMG-02 (version 2) | ecosystem: Environmental > Aquatic > Thermal springs > Hot (42-90C) ...
CAAAAAATCTTATTGACTATACAGAGCGTCTTTTCAAAGCCTTTCTGGTAAGAATTCCATCAGGAACTTATACCTTTGAGGATTATATGGATGATGACGGTTTTGGATGCGAAAAAATCCCAATAAGGGTAAAGATAAAAGTTGAAAGGGAGAGGATTACAATTGATTTTTCTGGCAGTTCTCCCCAGGTTAAAGGTGGGATAAATGCAAACTTTGCGGTGACTTATTCAGCAGTTCTTTATGTTATGAAAAGTATTATTGGGGAGGAGATTCCTGTAAACTCAGGGATTATGAGACCAATAAAACTGGTTCTTCCAGAAAAAAGTGTTGTTAATGCTGAAAAACCCTATGCAGTTGCAGGTGGTAATGTGGAAACATCCCAGAGAATTGTTGATGTTCTCCTTGGTGCCTTTTCAAAAGCTCTTCCTGAAAAAATTCCTTCTGCAAGCCAGGGAACAATGAACAATATTTCCTTTGGAGGGGTTGATCTTAAAGGGGAAAATTTTGCCTATTATGAGACAATTGGAGGAGGTACTGGTGCTGGTCCTGGATGGGATGGTGTATCTGGAGTTCACTCCCACATGACAAACTCTTTAAACACACCAATTGAAGCCCTTGAGAATTATCTTCCTATAAGAATTAACAGATATCTTCTAAGAAAGGGTTCTGGAGGGAAAGGAAAGTTTCAAGGCGGGGATGGTATTATAAGGGAATACAAATTTTTGGTGGAAACCGAGATAAGCATACTATCAGAGAGAAGAAAGATTTCACCCTATGGCATTAAGGGAGGAAAGAAGGGAAAAGCTGGAAGGAATTATCTCATTAAAGGGAAAAAAAGGATTCTTTTGCCATCAAAGGTTAATTTGGTAGCATCTGCAGGAGATATATTAAGGATTGAGACTCCAGGGGGTGGAGGTTATGGTAAAAAGAAGTAAATTCCAAGATTCCATAAGGAGCCCATTCTTTCAATTGCACTTTCCACCCTTTTCTGGGAGAATCCCTTCTCTTCACATAAAAATTTTATGAGACCCTTTTCATCAACCTTTCCAAAGGAGATAGAATAATTCTCCGTCACTTCTGGTTGCAAATAGATCTTTCTTATTTCCCCAAATCCCTCCAATTTATCTTTTATCTCATCGGGTAAATTTTCAATACAACCATGCTCCTTTATCAAACTTAAAGCCTTCTTAGGACCTATCCCCTTTACTCCATCGTTAAAATCAGTTCCAATAAGTATTGAGATGTCAACAAGCTGTTCATGGGTTATACCATAGTTTCTTAGAATTTCATCCTTTTCAATAATCTCAGGTTTTAAGGGTCTAAATTTACCCTTGCTTGGAAGGAATTCTTTGCCTGAAAGGGTTATGAAACGAGCCAGACGAGGGGTTCCAAAAAGAAGGGAATCATAATCTTTACTTCCTGTAGCCCATGCATCACCCCTTTTAACCATGTAGGAAGCCTGTGCTTCTCCTTCAGAGGGAGCCTGAACATAGGGAATGCCCAAAAGGGACAAAAGGATCTTTGCATCTTCAATCATTGAAGATGTTAGACGGGATGTCATAACAGCCTTTGAGAAAGCCTTTCTCAAATCTCCTTCTGCAAGAGCCAATTCATATTCAGCCTTATATCTTTCCTTAATTTCCCTTCTTTTCTGAAGTTCCTTTTCTTTTAACTCAGGAGGTTTTCCATCAAAGACAAAAATGAGCTTCATTCCATATTCGCTTATCAATCTTGTTGTTCTGTAAAGTAACCCAACAAGATGGGATGTCACATTCCCCTTAGGATCTTTTAAGGGAGTTCCATCGGGCATTCTTATGAGAGCTAAGAACTGGTAAAGCTCACCATTTCCATCAACTGCAATTACTTTTCCTCTTAGCTCCCAAAGATCAACTTCTTTCTTCACGATTATCGGAGTGAGATTGACACCCATAAGCCTGCTATTTTCCCATTAAATTTTTACCCTTCTTGTATTCCATCTCTGCATCTGCGAATCTCCCCATTCTATTATAAATGTCAGCAAGGATGAAATGTCCAAGGGGAGCATATTCCCTTGGCGGTTTCAGGGAAAGACCTTTTTTCGCATGTTCTATAGCGGATAAAAGGTTGCCAGAGTCCATCAAGGCTTTAGCAAGGTAGAGATGTCCAAGGGAGAAGTCAGGAACAATTTCGACAGTTTTCATAAATCTTTCCACAGCCTCTTTTAGCATCCCCTTTTCACTGTAAAGCTTTCCAAGATTGAAATGGGCTTTGAAATTTAAGGGATAATTTTCAGTCTCAATTTCATACTCCTTTATTGCGGAATCAATATCCCCTCTCTTCTCATAGACTTGAGCAAGGTTGAAGTGGGCATTTCTCACCTTTGGATTCAGCTCTATTGCTTTTTTGATGTTTTCCTCAGCCTTATCGAGCTCATTTTTAACATAATATATTACCCCTATTCCGTTGTAGGCATCAGCTATTGTTGTGGAGAAGGAAAGGGATTTTTTGAAGTCCTCCATTGCTTTTTCAAATTCTTTCTTCTCAAGATAAATGTCCCCCCTTATAAAATAACCTTGAGCATCTTTGGGGTTCAAAGATAAAAATTCATCTATCATTTCAAGGGCTTCATCAAATCTTTTCAATATTCTGTATATGTTTGCTAAATTTATCATTGCGAAATCAAATTTTGGATTTATCTCAAGAGCTTTTTTAAAGGAAGCAATTGCTTTATCGTATTCACCCATTTTCCAGTAAACATTCCCAAGGGAGAAATGGGCATCAGGAATATTGGGGTCTTCTTTTATTATCTTTTCAATCTTCTCAATGGCACTCTTGTAATTTCCTGAAAGGGTGTCCTCCTTGCAGGTTACTAAAAGGTTGAACAGCTCTATTTTATCCTTAGGATCAGCAAGCTCTCTGATTTCAGTTCCTTTCTCCTCAACAAAACTTCCGATGTAGCCCAGGGCTGCAAGTTTCTCCATTGTTTCCTGATCAAGATTTTGATATTTAACCTCTTCCTTCAAAGAATTCTTTTCAATTATTTCCTCAAGAAAAACCTTTAGTTTCCTTGCTGTATCTTCTCTCTCTCCGTATAGATTTCTAACCTCCATCGGGTCAGAAGAAATGTCGTATAGTTCAGGTTTTGGTGCAGATATGTATTTCCAGTTACCCCATAGAACCCCCTTCAACTCACTCCAGCCAAAATGGTATCTTGGATAAAAGGTCTCAAAATAAATCTTTTTAAGATCTTTTCTTGATGGAGAGAAGAAGAATTCAACAAGGGAAGAACCTTGAGTAAAGCTATAATCAGAAAAATTAGCCAAATTTAGTATTGTTGGAGTTACATCTATTAGCTGGACAGGGCTTTCAACTCTTATCCCCCTTAAATTTTTAAAGGGTGTTCTTATGATCAATGGGACATGGATAACGGATTGGTAGACAAAGAAGCCATGGGTTCCCTCTCCGTGCTCTCCAAGACTCTCTCCATGATCTGAAAGAAAGATTATTATTGATTTTTCGAGGAGCCCTTTCCCTTCAAGGAAATTGAGAAGCCTTCCTATCTGAGAATCTGTAAAAGCGATCTCTCCCAAATAGGGTCTATTGGGATAGATTTTATCGTAGGGAGGAGGTGGCTCATATGGTGTGTGTGGATCGTAAAGGTGAATAAAGGTAAAAAATCTATCATCTCCATTATCTTCAATCCATTTAATAACCTCACTTATTGTCTCATCAGCTCTCCTCTGGACATCACCAAGCCCAATACTTTTATATTTGCTTAGATCAAATTTATCAAAGTAATAATCGAACCCCTGACTTAGCCCCCATTTTGAATCGAGGACATAGGCGCTAACAAAACCAGCTGTCTTGAATCCTTTCTTTTTTAGAATCTCAGAAACAACAGTCTGCTTATCATCAAGGACAAATCCTCCATTATCCCTTATTCTGTGGTAAAGGGGAAGAGTTCCTGTAAGAATTGAGCAGTGGGATGGAAGGGTTAGGGGGGTATGGGAATAACAATTTTCAAATAGAATTCCCTCCTCAGCAAGTCTATCAATGTTGGGAGTTTCAATCCTTTCAAACCCATAACAGTGGAGTCTATCAGCCCTAAGGGTATCAACTGAAATGAGAATAATATTCAGACCTGAGGACTTTTTTAAAAAATAGTTCTTTTTAAAATAACCCCTGGGCGTTATTCTGTAAAGGATGAAAAGGAGAAGGATTGCTATTAAAAGAATCAATAATACTTTCTTTTTTTTCATAGTTTAAATTATAAAGTTTTGGAATTTTAAAAACAAGGGATGGTTATTTGGAAACTCTTAACAGGTCAATCTTCTCCTTTACCCATCTTTTTAAATCAGGAGGGAAATCCTCGGGAACTAATTGGAGGAATTTTGTAAAACAAATTAAAGCTTTTTCTTTATCTTTTTGATTCAAATAAATAATTCCAAGATAGTAATAGGCTTGATAAATCTCAGTTCTCAGCTTGATAGCCTGTTCAAAGTGCTTTTTTGCTTTCTCAAACTCCTTTTTTTTGTAATAACCTATCCCAATATTAACATGAACTTCTGGATCTTCTGGATATATCTTTAGAGCGGTAGATAGAAATTCTATTGCTTTATCATAATTGTTCATTTCAAGATAGAGAACACCAAGATTGTTTATGGCAGAAAGATAGGAGGGATCAAGGGAGATGGCTTTTAGGAATAACTCCTCAGCCTTTTTCAAATCACCTTTATTTTTAAAGGCAACCCCCGCATTAAGGAGATACTCCTTTTTCTCATTTTTTTCTAAAACTTTTTCCCAGAGAGAACAAGCTCTATCCCAGTCATGGTTTCTTTCACATTTTTCAATTTCTAAAAGTTCTTCTTCTTCTACTATTTGGGATTTTTTTAGCTGGTCAGGGGATCTAATTATTTCAATTTTCCCCTCCTCCCTTTCGTTTTTTTCTTCTTTAGCAAATTCTTCTGGTAAAAATTTTTTCGGCTCAGCCTTTTTTGGGAGAGGTCTAAAATCAGAGGTTGGAGAAGGAATTTTTACTTCTTCCTTCTTTTCCTCTTTGGTTTTTTCCAAAGGAGGAGGTGCTATTTCGGATTTTTCTTGTTTTTCTTCGGAAGCTTTAGTTGAATAATTTTTAGAAACTTCCTTCATCGAGATATCTGTTGTTCCATAAGCATTTGAAGTAATTAAAGCCTTTTTGCTTTGTACCTTTGCAATTTTCTCCATCTGAATGTAAACATAAACGAAAAATAAAAGAAATAAAATGGATAAGATCACCAAGCTTAAAAATGGAAACTTTCTTTTTTTTCTCGAAGATGGAAGGGAAGGATGGGATGGAGCTACCCCCTTTTTTTCTTCTCTTTTCTTTTGTGCCTCTTTTAATGCATCTCTTATTAAGCTCATTTTTCAGCTTATTTTAAAATCAATGATGGATTTTCTCTTGAAAAGAGATAGGAGTCCTTTAATTCCTTTTTTCCCAGAAACAATCTTTTCAAACTTCTTCTCTTTTTCTCCTACAAGGCTCCTTTTAGCCTTTTTTACCATGCTTTTTTCAATTGTGGTTGAGCCCTTTACAAAACCTGCAAGAAGGGCTCTATCGCAAATCATGTTTATTAGACGGGGTATCCCCTTTGAAAATTTGTAAATTTCCTTTATAGCTCCCTTTGTAAATTTAATCTTTACACGAGGTTCTGCAATTCTTATTCTATGCTCTATGTATTCCTTCACCTCTTTTTTCCTGAGCGGGGAAAGGAAATATCTTGTGGATATTCTTCCATTTAATTGTCTTAGGAGCGGATTTGAAAGTTTTTTCGCCAGTTCTTCCTGTCCTATTAAGAGTATCTGAAGAAGCTTTTCTTTGTCTGTTTCAAGATTTGATAAAAGCCTTATCTGCTCCATAACCTCAAGGCTAAGGTTTTGAGCTTCATCAATTATAACAAGAGCTCTTTTTCCTGAAGGAGCAACCTCATTCAAGAGGAATTTATTAAGCTGGTCTATTAACTCCTTTTTCGTTGTACCAGAAGGGATGACATTGAAATCCCAGAGGATGGAGCTTAAAAGTTCTGTTTCAGTAAGGAATGGATTCAGTATTAGAGATGTATAGAGAAAATTTCCAAGCCTTTCTATTAAAACTCTGGAAATTGTAGTTTTGCCAGTACCAACTCCTCCAACAAGAAGAATAAATCCCTCTCCTTGTTTAATTGCAAAAATTATGTGGGAAAGGGCTTCTTCATGGTCTTTCCTGAAAAAGAAGTATTTTGGATCAGGAGTGAGAGAGAAAGGGTTCTCTTTGAAACCGTAGAAGGCTTCGTACATCAGTTCTCCTTTTTCTTCTTAAGTTCTCCCTTAATGCCCTCTTTCCATGGCTCTATATCTCCAAAATGGAAGGGTTTTACAGCCTCTTCCACCCTTCTTCTTTCCTCTTCGGAAAGTTCCTGAATCTTTTTACCCACCATCAGTGTCGGAGTTATGAGAATTACAAGTTCTGACCTTTCCACACTCTGCTCGGTTCTTCTGAACATTGTTCCAAGGAAAGGTATTTTCATCAGGAAGGGTGCCCCCCTGAGCTCCTCTTTCTTCCTTTCCTTTATGATTCCTGCAATTATAATTGTCTGACCATCCTTAACCTTTGCAACAGTATCTATACTCCTTCTATCTATAACTGGCTGGGTTGCCATTGCTCCCTGGGACTGGAAGGTTCTTATCTCAACAAGTTCCGATATGTCGGGATTTATACTCAAGGTAATCTCTCCATTGGGAGAAATCTGGGGTATTATGTCCATCATTATTCCAACAGGAACTATTTGGAGATTTATTGAAGGGGCAGTGACTGCTCCTGCCTGAGCAACTGTTGTTAATGTATAAAGGTTGAAGAAGGCTTCCTCTCTGACAACTCTGATAACAGCCTTCTCATTGTTTAAAGCAGAAAGCCTTGGAGAGAGAAGAACTTTTAACTGCCCCTGTCTTGATAGGGCATCAAGAATAAAATCAATCTTATTATTGGTTACTCCATATTGGAAACTACCATAAGAGGATGTTAAATCCTGATTTAAAGGGGTTCTTGTATCTAAGGATGTTGTCGGATACATTACAGTATCTGTTGATGGAAGAATTCCGAGAAATTTCTCTCCTGGGTTCAGGACCGCATTCCAGTTAACGCCCATTTGATGTTTCTGGTCAAGGATTACCTCAAGAATTTTTGCCTCAATCCAAACCTGTCTCTGGGAAGAACCTTCAAGGGACTCAATGAAATAGGCTGCCTGAGCTAATTTTTCAGGATAATCTGTAATCATAATTACCCCTGTTTGGGGTGAAATTATAAGTCTCCTTCCCTCCTCATCGGAACGAGAATAGGGTTCTGGAGCCTTTGCCCTTTCTCCAGCCCCTGTGCTTTTCCCAAAAACTATTGCCTCAAGCCCCGAGACAAGGTCATTCCATATGTTTGTCTCTGTTTTAGTCTTTATGTTGGTTGTGCTTTGAGCTTCTGCCCCTCCAGCCCCACCTGCAAATCCTCCCATTCCAGCAACCCCTCCGGTCACTCCAGCTCCTCCAACTCCTCCCATTCCTCCAATTCCAGCTCCACCTACTGTTGAACGGGTTGAGTAGGAAACATTCCTCTCCCCTTCCCTTGCAACTGCTATGTAATTAAGGTAGAAGACCCTTGTCTCAAGCTTTGCCTTGAAAACCCTTAAAATCTTCCCATCCCATGAATACGCTAAACCAAGCTGGGGGAGGACATAATTTAACAATTTTCCAAGGGTTATATTCTTTACATCAAGGATGGGGACAATTCCTTTCACATCAGGTTCAATTATTAAACTTATATCAGTATCAGTAGTAAGGGCAATGAGAAGGTCTTTTATATCTACATCTTTTACCTTTACCCACTGTGTTCTCTCTTCCTCTGCAGGAGCTTCCTTCTTTATATCCTCCTTCTTTGTAATTGTTAGATCTACTGGAGGAACCTCCACCACCTGCTTTTCAGGAGGTTTTGTTTCGATTTTTTCAACTTTTGTAGCACAGGAAAGAGTAAAAATGAATATTGGAGTCAAAATTAAAAATTTACTTATTCTTTTCAAATTGACCTCCTTTTTGGAGATTAAATATATAAACATGCTCTTCACCAGCTCCTCTATCTATTATAACACTATTTTCTAAAATCCTTTTCACAAGAATTCCATCCAAACGGTCCCCCTCTTTAACAATTTTTCCATTTAAAATTGCGAAGAATCTTTTGTCATCTCTTCTAAATATTCCAGAAAGCTTGGGCGGTTCTAAAAAACGAATTTCTTCCCTTTCTTCTTCAGGAAACTTTTTTCTGAAAATATCTCTCCCCCATTCTTCAGGAAAAGCTTGGGAAATTTCTTCCTTCTTGAAAGGTTCATTCAAGTTAATATTTTCTTTAAAACCTGTTTCCCTTTTCTCTTCAATCATTACCTTTGGCTTCTGGGGAAGAGAGGAAGCTTTTCTCAAGAGGAATCCTTTAACAAAGGAAAAGTAAAAGATAATCAATGCAAAGATGAGAAGGGATATAGCAAAATATTTATTTTTAAGCATTTTTAACCCTTTTGAAATAAAATTTTACATATAAAACATAAATAGGTTGGGTTTCCTGAGCATAAACTTCGATTTTCTCAATGGAGAGTAGATTGGGAATGGTCGGAAGGGTTCTTATAAAGATTGCAGAGGTTCTTAAATCTGATGTGTAAGAGATTTTGAAACCAATAAAGTTGAGTTTGCCAGCAGGTTCACCCAGATCTTCCTCCCCTTCAACATTTTCAAATCCTGTTTCCCTTATCCCTTTTATAAGCAATGGAAAGGATGGATCAGGGTTAACATTTATTGTAAAACTTTTACTCTGGGATTGAAACATTAACTGTCTTATTCCCAAAGAGAAAGCTCTATCCCTTATTTCCCTCAAAAGACTTGAAAAGTGAGAAAATACTTCTTCATCTGAGCCAAGCTTTTTTATTTTAGAATCAAATTCCTCTTTGACTTCATTCCATTTTTTCCTTTCTTCTTCTGTCTCTTTTTGAAAGATTGCTTTATCTCTATCAAACTTATTAATAAGCTCTTGATTCTTTTTCATTTCTTCATTCACTTTTTTGAAGTATAACAATTTTGGTCTAAGGGAGAGAAGGATGAACCCCATTGAAATAATTATGATGAGAGCTATTCCTCCAAGTTTTGCAATATAAAAAATAAGCTTCTTTTTTTCCATTACAGTTCTATCTCCCCTTGAATTTTGAAGATCATCGTGAGTTTGTTGCTCTCCATTGGATTGTTTCTCATTTGAAGAGAAGATATATTGAGATTTTTAATGGATTTTATCTTTTTGATTTTCTCGGAGAAAATGGAAAAGATTTCCTGAGCCTCCAAAGGCTCATTGGCAGTAATATTCCCGTCAAAGGAAAATCTCCAGCCATTATCCATTTTCTGGCATTCAAGGAATTCAAAAGTAATTTCCTCAGGAGTTATCAAAGAGAGCTCCCTTAAAAACTCAGAAAATGAGTTGGCATATCTATAGGAGGATTCAAGAACGGAAAGCCTTCTTTTTGCAAGCCATCTTTCACTTTTTGTTGATTCAATTTCCCTTAATTGAGATGTAAGTTTTTCTATATATTTCTTCTGCACAAGGAGTGAATCGTTATAGCTTGATTGTATTGAACTTAAATATTTGTTAGCAAAAATAACTATAAGAAGAATGGCTAAAGCAGAAATTCCAATTCCTTTTAATCTATATCTTAACATTCTCTTTTCGTATAATTCTGGAGGTATAAAGTTAATTGAGTCTTTTACAAAATAGTTTAGCGAAGCTCCAACCAGTAAAAAGAATGAGTTGGCAAAATAATCAAGCTCCTCTGGTGGGAAGGAACGGGAAAACATGAATTCTTTCAAAAATTCCCAATCAAACACATATACAGGGATTCTAAAATTTTCTAACAGATAATTTTTTATTTCTTTTATAGCTGGATTATTTCCTCCCACAACCAATTGATTAATTTCATAACCTCTGTTTTTCTGCTTGAAGTAATAAAAGGCTCTATTTAACTCAATAAATAGTTTTTCAAGTCCTCCCATCCCTTCAAAATCTTCAATGGGAAAATCCCTGGATAGAAACCAGGTGTTCCCCCTGAAAAGAGCAATGGATGCCTTTGTTTCTGAAACATCAAGAAAAGCTGTAGATTTTTCTGGTTTGTAAAGCTTTGAGTAAATTAAGAGATTGTGATATGCCTGGAAGGCTGAGGTTATTATAGCAGGCGTTATACCGCATCTATTTAGCGAATCGATAATTGTATCTATATATTCCTTTGAGACATAAGTAACAACAATCTCTTTCCTTTTCTCCTCTCCTTCCACTTTTGTTCCAGAAATGAAGAATTCATAACAAACATCTTCGAGAGATTGGAAATTTTTTCTCAGCTCCCTCTCTACAATACTTTTAATTTCTGATTTTGGCATTGGAGGTAAAGAAAGGATAAAATTTGAGACCCTCGAAAAGGGAAGGAGAACTATGGCAGTTCTATTTTTATAGCCATCCTTTCTAATTTTTTCCATTAAAGATGAGGAGAGTTCATCAATACTTTTTATGTTGAATATTAAAGCTCTTTTGACATCAAGAAGTTTACCTTTGAATTCAACTTCCATTAATTTTACTTCATTCTCTTCAATTCCAATTACTAAAAAGGATTTCTTCATAAAAATGCCTTTCATCTCACACCTGCTCCCAATGTTGAGGTCAACTTATACATGGGTAGAAATATTGAAAGAGCCATAAATAAAACCATTCCTCCAAGGAGAACTATCATTGCAGGTTCAAGAATCGCAAAGAATCTTCTTATTGCTGCTGGAACCTCCCTATCGTAATACTCTGAAACCTTGTTTAAGCTCTCATCAAGTTTTCCTGTATCTTCTCCTACTTCAATCATTCTGTTTACAAGAGGTGGAAAATATTCAGACTTTTTTAAGCCTTCTGAAAGGCTTTCCCCTTTAACTACCCCCTCCCTTACCCTTTTGATCTCATCCGCAATTATAGAATTTCCAACAATTTTCTCCACAATGTAGAGAGCTTGAACAATTCCAATGCCAGCCTTGTAAAGGATGCTTAAATAGTGGGAGAATCTTGAAAGGGCAACCTTCCTGTTTAAGCTTCCAAAAAAAGGTATATGGAGCTTTAATCTGTCCCAGAATCTTTTTCCATTAGGTGTCTTATTTGTAGAGATGTAAATTATTACAAAACCTGCGATCCCCCCAGCAATTGCCCACCAAAACCTCGCAAAAAATGTTGAAACTGCCATTATTATTTTTGTTGGAAGAGGTAACTCAACATTAAAACTTTTTAGAATAGGGAAGAACTTTGGAAGAGTGAAAGTCATCATTATTGTAATAACACCAATTATCAAAGATATTACAAATGCTGGATATATAGAAGCTTGCTTAACCTGGGAAGTAAGTTCCTCCTGCCACTCAAGAAATTTAACGAGATCCTTTAGAACCATATCAAGATTACCCGTTGCCTCTCCAGCCCTCAAAATATTCACATATAACTCAGAAAAAACCCTCGGATATTTGCTCATGGCATCAGAGAGAAAAGCTCCAGCTTCAAGTTGTTTTACAATATCATTTAAAACTTCTTTAAACTTTAAATTCTCGGTACTTTCTGCAAAATCTCTTATTGCAGTTATTAGTGCAATTCCTGCCTCGAGGGAAGTGGAAAGATGAATTGTAAAAGTTATTAGATCCCTTCTTTTAACCCCAACTGGTCTTAGACTCTCCTTTTCCTTTTTTACTTCCCTTGCGCTTATCAAGTAAAGATTCATCCTCTCGAGGGTAAGGGAAAGGGCATTCTCATTCTCAGCAATAACTATCCCTTTTACTTCTTTCCCTCTTCCATCCCTTGCTTTATATTGAAAGTAGGGCATCAAAACTCTCCAAAAGTTACTCTAATTACCTCATCTATTGTTGTAAGTCCTTTTTTTGCCTTCTCAATCCCGTCTTCAAAAAGGGTAACAAGTCCCTCTTCAAGGGCGGTCTCCTTTAATTTTACAAAATCAGTTTTTTCATTTATTAACTTTCTTATCCTATCAGTTATGGTAAATATCTCGAAAAGTCCTGTCCTCCCTCTGTAACCTCTCTTCCCGCATTTTGGACAACCTTCTCCTCTATAAAAAGTAGGAACTCCCTTCTGCCAACCTATTCTTTTGAGAACATCCTCAGGAGGTTGATAGGGAACTTTACAGTTATCACATATTAAACGAACAAGTCTTTGGGCAACAACACCAATTACCGTTGCTGATATTAAGAAGGGCTCAGCTCCCATATCAATTAAACGGGGGATTGCACTCACAGAATCGTTTGTATGGAGGGTTGAAAGGACAAGGTGCCCTGTCAATGCAGCCCTGATTGCCATATCCACAGTCTCCCTATCCCTCATCTCACCGACAAATATTATATCGGGATCCTGTCTCAAAATTGCCCTCATTGCCTCAGCAAAGTTATAACCTGCTTTTGGATTTACCTGGGACTGTCTTATTATAGGAAATTCGTATTCAACGGGATCTTCAACAGTCATTATGTTCTTTTCGAGGGAATTTAAATAGGATAGAGCAGCATAAAGAGTTGTTGTTTTACCTGAACCAGTAGGACCTGTGACAAGAATTATTCCATAGGGTTTTTCAATTAATCTCTTAAAAATTGCAAGATTCTCTGCATTGAATCCAAGTTGGTCAAGTCCAAGGATTAATCTTGTTTTATCAAGAATTCTCAGGGCAATGTTCTCACCGTAGATGGTAGGGAAAAAGGAAGTTCTAATATCAAGAACCCTTCTTCCAATTTGAAACTTTATCCTTCCATCCTGAGGGAGTCTTGTCTCTGCAATGTTTGCTCCACTCATGATCTTAAGTCTTGCTGTGATTGCTGGTTGAAGACTCTTTGGGAATGTAGGACCACTGTAAAGGATTCCATCTATTCTATATCTTGTCCTAACTATTTTCTCTTCAGGTTCAATGTGAACATCGGTAGCTCCTTCTTTTACCCCTTTGAAAATTAATTGATCAACAAGTTTTATAATAGGAGCCTCTTCAACAATAGCAGCTTCAGCTCCACCAAATCTTGTTGCAACCCTTACACTATCCTCAATTAATTCATCAACAGATGCTCCTCCAATATAGTTGGAATCAATGGCACTCAATATTTCCTGCTCAGGAGCTGAGACAACCTTTATCAATTTTTTGGTCATTCTTTCAAGCTCTGTAATTGTTTCCACATCAAAAACATTCGCCATTGCCACTGTTAGAACATTGTCTTGAAGGGAAATCGGGATTACCTTTCTTTCCCTTGCAAAAGCTTCTGGCACAAGCTCCAGAGCTTCTGCTTCTACAATTGTCCTTTTTAAGTCAAGGTATTCAACGCCTGATTGAGAGGCAAGAGTTGAGGAGAGAACATCTTGGGAAATAAATCCTAAATTCACCAGAATTTCCCCAAGAAGTTCTCCAGTCCTTTTCTGCTCCTTTAGAGCTATATCCAGCTGTTGGGGTGTTATTAACCCCAGTTCAAGTAATCTCTCCCCCAATAACTTTG
>Ga0123519_10010791_pt1 | contig 13554 bp, 8 predicted proteins | sample YelNatPaOPRAMG02_FD_87396 | JGI IMG/M metagenome (GOLD analysis project Ga0123519, IMG submission 87396) | Hot spring microbial communities from Yellowstone National Park - Yellowstone National Park OP-RAMG-02 (version 2) | ecosystem: Environmental > Aquatic > Thermal springs > Hot (42-90C) ...
GAAAACTTAAACCTGTGGGGAAAGGAGGAGTTGTTATGCAAAAAAGTGTTGGGTTTTTAGCTTTAGTTATAACGTTAACCTTTCTGGCTGGCTGTGCCAGTGAAAGCAAAAAAGCTACTGCAAAAGAAGAAGGTTCAAAAGAGGTTAAACCTGTAGCTGAATCTATACTTATAACAGACTTTGAAGATTCATCTCAAGAGTTGATTACTTACACCGGGCCACAGAGCAAGGTTACTGCAGTTTATTCAACTGAGCAGGCAAAAAGTGGAAAGCAATCCGCAAAGGTAACTCACAACACAAAGGATTGGGCTGGTGCCCTTGTTGTTGTTCCAAAAGAAAAAGGAAACTGGACAGGAATGAAGACCTACAGAATGTGGGTTTACGGAAGTGGTTCAAATTCAAAATTCTATGTAGATCTTGAAGATGCCCAGAAAGAACAGTTTAGATATGTTTTAACAGATGATTTTAAGGGGTGGAAAGAGATTGTTATTCCTCTTTCTGATTTCAAATGGCGAACTGACTGGCAGGCTCCGGATGCTGTACTCAACAAAAAATTCGATTTTCCAATGATGACTGTACAGTTCTGCACGGCAAACCTTGCAAATTGTACTTTGTATTTTGACGATATAGTTATAGACAGTAAATAGCTTTAAAGACTTAAAAATAAAGGGGGCTAATTGCCCCTGTTTTTTAACTTCATTCGTGATTTTTATCAAAGATTAGATTCATCCATAAACCAGGATTTTCTTCAAGAAAATGAATGAAATCATTTAATTTTATTCTGTAGGCGGTGAGGTTTGTCTTTGCCTGAAAATTATTTTCGTACTTATAAATTTCCCTTGCTATATGGATGGCACCTATTAAATCTCCATCCCTGTAAGTGTTTATTTCTTGATTTGTTTCTTTAGAAATTTCAGCTACTTCTCCGCTGGATATAAGGTAAAGAAATTTTAATTCTTCTCCAGCAGATATAAAACTCTCGTTCTTCTTAAATTTTACCTCTTCAAGCATTGTTTCTAATTTTGTAATTTGAAAGGAAGAAAGGTCTTTAAGGTATTTATTTGATTTGATAGTGAACCAGCTTTTCCCGCTTCTTACCATCGCAAGTTTTTTAATTTCCTTTTCAACCTCTGTACCTTCTATTAACCTTAAGAATGAATCCTTATCAATTGTGTAAGCCTCTACATTTGTTTCTGCATAAACATCAGCTTTCCTTGGCGTGTTAAGTAAAATTGAAACCTCTCCAAAGTATTCAAAACTTGCATAAACTTTATCCTTTACCTCTCTGTCCTCAAGCCCTTTAATACTTACAGCTCCTGATACTATTACATAAAATTTGTCTCCCATTGTTCCCTTTTTTATAATCAAATCCCCTTTTTTGAAAAACTCCTTTTTGACTACAAGAAGTAAGTCTTTTATTCTTTCAACTGGCAGATTTTTAAAAACATCAATTCTGCTAAAAACATCGAGTATTCTGTATGCTTCTTCATGTTCGTATTTTTCAACGCAGGGATAAACTGTTTCACCAATACCGAATTTTGCAAGATTTAAATATGTATTTTCAGGAAAATCCTTTTCAGCTATGTGGTAAACTGTTATCTTTTTTTGAATATCAACAGGTAAAGAATTAAGATAGCTTATCGGGGTGTGCAATGGTGGAATTCCAGCCTCATGGTAGATTATATCAAAATGCCAGGGGAAATCCAGAAGCTCTTTAAGCCTTTCTTCTGATATTACTCCTTTACTGTAAAGTTTTTTTATCATTTCGGGTTCGTTGAGATGATCTGAAGAATAAACAAAACTTCTGTTTCTGTAATGAAACCTAAAACTTAAAGTAGGTATTGAATGTAGGGAGTAAAAGAATTTGAATATAGCTCCATGAATATTATAAGTAGGACCAATTTTTACAGGGCAGAAAACAAACATTTTCATCAGTGTAGATGCCGAAATTCTTGTCAATGCAGAATATTTTCTTAAAAAACTTTCCATTACTGTAGGAGTGGTATAGACTTTTACTCTACTTTCCTCGAGGATTTTCTGGAATGTCCCTGCATCATGGTCTGCATGGCAGTGAGTAAGTATTATACTGTCTATAAGTTTTGGATTAACATTTGAATCCTTAAGCCAGTAAGTGGAGTTTGCAGGGGGGTCAACCATAATTCCTGTCCTGTTTATCCAGAGTATGAAGCCAGAAGTGTTCTGCTCGGGGTCAAAACCATGCGAACTTCCAAGACAGGTAATTCCGAAATCAGGAGGAGAAAAGGGTTCCGCTAGGGTTTTCCCGAGGTTAAAGAGGGCTTTAAATTCTATTTTAGCAGGAACTCTTGCAATTAATTTTTTATTGTCATAAACTTCGAAGCCGCCATCTTTTTCTGGCACAATTTTTACATTGCCTATTTCAAAACCTTCAGGCAGAATAGGGAAAAATTCAACCATATCTTCAAGCTTTCTTCCACCCCTGAAATATTCCATCTCTTTTTTTATATCAGGAATATAGTGATAAAAGTTTCTGTCTACATCTCTTTCAATGTTTAACTTCTCAGGACCGAATACAGCTTCATTCAATACAATCTTCATATTTTCTATATGGTCAGGATGAAGATATATTTTGGTCTTATTTTTTCTTAAAAAGAAGTTGTAATAAACAGGAAATTCTATTTCTGCAACACTCATTCCCACTTTTGGGTCAAAATGCTCTATGGGTAAAACAAATATAGAAGGGACACTTAATGGAAGGTATATTGTATCCTTAAGAGTTTCCGGTGGAGAACCAAATTGAATATAACCTTCAGAAGTATTTACAAGATATCCACCTCTTGGAAGTTCTGTTATCACGCCATAAAGTTCTTTTAGACTCTTTATCCTTTCCATTATTCGCCTTCATCGGAATATTTCTTTCTAATTGCCTTTATAACATCGTAAATTTCAAAGAAGGAATCAACAATCTCGGGGTCAAAATGTTTACCTTTCTGCTCTGAAATATATTCTAAGACAGATCTTTCTTCCCATTTTTCCTTGTAAACTCTATCAGAAATTAATGCATCATAAACATCTGAAAGAGCAACAATTCTAGCTGAGAGTGGTATTTCTTCACCCTTTTTCCCTTTCCCTGGTTTTAAGTTATCACTGAAAATATTGTCAATATGACCCATATAGCCTGTTCCGTCCCATTTTTCATGGTGATTCAAGGCAACTTCTCTGGATAGAATATCCATATCACTTAAAGAGTTTTCAAAGAGTCTTGCTCCATACACTGTATGTAATTTAATTATCTCCCTTTCTTTTTCAGTAAGTTTTCCTTTCTTTTTCAGTATTGTGTCAGAAATGGCAACTTTTCCAACATCGTGTAACATTGCAGCTATACGGAGATTATCCTTGAATTTTTTTATTTCTTTTAAAGGAATTCCTTTCTTTTTAGCCCATCTATCATAGATCTCTATACTGTAAGAAGCAACTCTATTGACATGATTGCCGGTTTCTTTTGGATCCCTTAACTCAGCCATTTTAATCATTCGCAGGACAATTTCTCTTGTCATCTTTGCCCTTTCGATGGCTACAGAGGCATTGTTTGCAAAAAATGAAACAAACATCTGGTCTTCTTCATTAAAAGGTTTAATGTTGCCTTTTTTATCCATTGAATTGATTATCTGCATTACACCAACAACATTCTGTCTGCTTGTTATAAGTGGGACTGTTAGAGTCGAAACAGTTTTATAGTTAAAAATTTGATCAAAGTATGAGTTAAATGAATAGGGTACCTTATCATTTATCTTGTAAACATCATCAATAATAAGTGGTTTTCCTGATAGGGCAACATATCCGGCTATGGACTTTTCATCAATTGGAATTTCGAAGACTGTGTATATAAATTTATTTATGCTATCCTCTCTCTTAGCGAGTGTATCATTCTGGAAATAGCTAAATTTTAATTTATTCCCTTCCACTAAAAAAATTGTGCCAGCATCAGCATTTGTAAACTTTCTTGCTTCATAAAGGATATTATCAAGGAGTGAATCCAGGTCTTTGTTGTGGTTTAGATTTTCGGTGATCTGCAGTAGTAGCTTTATTCTTTCAGCACTCTCTTTTGCAGCTTTTGCCATAAAACCTCTTACAATTTTATCGGAAAGTAAAATATAAAAGCTTTAGAAATGATTATTTAGAAAAAATTAACCAGCGATGGTTAACCAAAACAAAAAATTTCTTGACATATTAGAAAAATTCAAATAAAATTATTTGCTTCTAAGATTTTGGATTGTTTCTATTAGAGTTTTAAGAGGGTGATTTTTATATAGAGGAGGTTTTTAAATGTCAGATGTATTTCAAAAAGTGAAGGAAATTATTGTGGATAAGCTAGGAGTAGATGATTCTGCTGTAAAGCCAGAAGCGGCTTTTGTAGAAGATCTTGGAGCGGATTCTCTTGACATTGTGGATCTTATTATGGCACTTGAGGAAGAATTTGGTATTGATATTTCTGACGAAGAAGCCCAAAAGCTGAGAACTGTCGGTGATGCTGTGAAATATATCGAGAGCCATAAGTAATCTTAAACAGGCTCGGGGCTGTATGTTGCAGCCCCACCACCAGCCTGAAATAGTAACAACTAGAAAGATTAGAATATCGTTTTTATTTCAATTCTTTCTTTTCTTTCCTCTGGTGTTAATAAAAGAAAAGTGGTAAAATTTAATATGTCAGTTTATAATTTTTTAAATAAATCTAAGCATAAAAGGTTGAAGGTAAAAGTGAAGGAGAAATTTTTAATTTTTATTCTTTTGTTTTCTCTTACTTCCTGCGATGATTTTTTGTTGAAGAAAACTGTAGAAGTTACTTATCTAAGGGGTGAGGTTTTTTTTAATCCTTTTAGTGGAACTATAGAAGGAAATGCCACTTATAATATAGTAAATCCTCAGGAAACGGAATTAAACGAAATTTACATTATAAACCATCCTTCAGTTTTTGTAAAAACAATAAAAATTAAAAAACTCTCTCTTTTTTTTGATGTTAATCGTCTATATGGATACAATGTTTACAGGGTAAGGATAAGTCCACTCAAAAGTAATGAAGCTACAGAAATTTCTTTAAGTTTTTTCATAAAGTCACCCGTAAATGATGAAAGGTTTGTTTTCAACGATGATTTTGTTTTTTTTGACGCAAGAAAAGTTTGGATACCAATACCTTTTATGAGTTCGACAAAGTTCAAATACACATTTCAGGTAAAAGTTCCGAAGGAGTATTATGCTGTTATTGGATCAAAACTTGTAAGCGAACAAACAGATGAAAATTACAGGATACAAAAATTTGAAAGTGAGTTTGAAGATGTTTTAAAAACTGGCACACTAATTATTGCAAAATTTTTCAGGTTTGCCAAAAACAATATTTATTACTATACATTTGAAAAAGAAAACATAGAGGAGATTTTTAATTCTGTAGGTTTAATAACCGATTATTTCAGAAAGAATTTCAACGAATCACCTTTCACACAGTTACATATTGTAAATAAACTTTTTCAGTATGAAGATCTTGTACTTCCAATAGATGCAGAAAGCTTTGCAAATCTTATAATGATTCCCAATCTTGATAAGATAAAATTCTATACTTATACTGGTACTGGCTACAATTATATTTACGACAACTCGGGTATAAAATTTTTAAAAACATTTGCCCATGAAATGTCTCATTTATACTTCATTGACAGGATAAATTTTGAAAATACAGCTTACATACATTCAGAAGCGCTTATGGACTATTTGTCTTTATTGATTCTCAGGGATATTTCTTATATTAATTATGAAAATTTTCTATTAAAGAATAGATTTGAATTACAGAATCTTAAGCTTTCAGGCAATATAGAAAAACCATTGTATAAGTTTCTATACTTGGAAAATTTTTTAGATTCACTCTTTTCTAAAAACAAAAGAAATTATCTTCTTTTCCTGGATATTCTTACAAAGAAATATCCATTTACCAGAATATCGCCTGAGGATATAAAATTTACTCTGGAAGAAATGCCTTTGGAATTTGAAAAATTAAATATATCAACATATTTTTCAAAGGATGCGGTTTCTTTTCTGGAAAGCGGAAATTTTTACAACTCTTTTTTAAGCTGGACAACCAGGGTAATTACTAATAAATTAAGCAAAAGAAAAGTTAATATAGAGAAGTATAAACTGGTGAGTGTAAATCACAACTTTCCTTTTACACCAAAATTTCTATTTATTGAAGAATATAAAAACTCAACTATTACCAACACAGTTTTTATTCCCACAAAAGAAACGAATTTTTTACTTTCTAATGACATAGTTTCAGTGAAACTTTCCTCTCATTTTGATATGTTTGAAGAAAATCTCTATGATAATTTCATTAAATTTTCTGGTAAATCATTTAATGAAATTTTAGAAGAAGTTTTAAACTTTTATTATTCAGGACAGATGCTTGATATACCTAAAAATTTTTCATTTGAGAAGCTTGAAAATTATTCTGTTGATATAGAAAGAAGTTTTGAAAAGGACAGGGAACTCAGCTGGGAATTAAAGGGAAGAGTAAGGTTTGTTGTGGATATGATAAAAGAGTATAATGAGGGTCTATACATTATGGCTTATAAGCTTGTAAACAACAAACCTTTTTCTTATGTGTTAATAAACGGCAGGAAAGTTCAGGATAAAATTATCCTTACTTCGATAATTGATCCTTTGCTTTGAGTTAAAAAATGTTTGAAAAAACAATCACATCCTCCGAAAAGGGTCAGAAAATTCTAAAATATCTTCTTAGAAAAACTGACGGTTCGAAGATATTTTTATACAAGCTATTCAGAAAGAAAGAAATAATCGTCAACGGTGAACCTGTAGGACCATACTACATAATAAAGGAAAATGATAGAATAACTTGCGAAAGGCTAAATGAATTTAAGTTGCTTAAGAAAAAATTTAATTATAAAATTGATGTAATATACCTTGATAAAACTTTAATTGTGGTGGACAAAGAATCTGGCATGCCAGTATATGGAAAGGAAAATTCCCTCATTAATCAGGTAAGTACTTATCTTACCATTAATAATTTTCCAGGGGAGTTTATAGTCCCAGTTCATAGACTGGATAAAGAGACCGGTGGAATTGTCATTTTTGCATTAACTTATCAAGTTGCAAAAGAACTTACAGAATTATTCAGGGAAAGGAAGGTAAGAAAAGTATACCAGGGAATAGTAGAAGGAATTATAGATAAAAAAATTTTTGTTGAAGCAGAAATAAAAAGAAATGGTAGGGTATCAGTAATAAAAGAAATTAGAACTTTTGACAGAATTCCTTTGAAAGAAGAATGGATTTCAAATTCAAAATTTAATTCTGCTACAATAGTTTCTCCTGTTTCTGTGAAAGAAAACTACACGTGCGTGGAGATTGAAATCTGGACAGGATTACACCATCAGATAAGAAGTGTTTTAAAAGAAATAAACCATCCACTGGTTAACGACAGAAAGTATGGAGAAAGGAAAAATCAAGATAATCTTATGCTTTTATGTAAGAGAATAGAAATTCCCGATTTAAACCTGTGTTTTGAAAGCAGAAAAAATCTTTTCTAAAAGAATTTCAACATTTCCACAGGATCAGAAATTAATTCTTTTGCCCCGTTTGACTTAAGTTCCTCTTCATCTCTAAATCCCCATAAAACTCCTACAGGATACATACTGGCATTTAATGCTGTTTGCATATCTGTGTTTGTGTCACCAAAGTAAACAAATTTTTCTGGAGAAATTCCAAGTTTAGAGGCTATTTCCAGCGCATAAAATGGATCAGGTTTGATAGGGAAGCCTTTTCTTTCTCCTATAATGTATTCAAATTTTATATCCGGAAAGTAATGTCTTACACATAGTTTTGTAAAATCATCTGGCTTGTTAGAAAGTACATTCATTTTTATTCCTTTTTCATTCAGTGTTTGCAGGGTTTTAAGAATATTTGGATATGGCTTTGTTTTCAAATTCCATCTTCTATTGTATATCTCTTTGTAGACTTTTTTAATTTCTTCCATTTCGATTTTATCAATTTGTGGTTTTCCCGTAACTCTCTTTATAAAGGTGTCAACTCCATCTCCAACAAATAATTTGTACTTTTCTAAAGGCACCGAAGGATACCCAAACTTAATCAATGCTTCGTTCATAGAATCAGCAATATCTTCAAGTGTATTAAGTAATGTTCCATCAAGATCAAATATAATTGCCTTAAACATAAAAACCTCTTATTCGAGTTGTCTAATGTGCTTCTCCCCAGTTCTTACCAATACCGATATCTACAAGAAGTGGAACATTAAGTTTGCAGCAATTTTCCATCGTTTCCTTTACTATTTTGGCAAGCAAATCAATTTTGTCTTCAGGACATTCAAAAAGAAGTTCGTCATGAATCTGCAAGACTATTTTTGCTTCTGGCAACACCTGGCTTAATTTTCTGTGAATTTCTATCATAGCAATTTTTATAATATCAGCAGCTGAACCCTGAATTTTTGTGTTAAGTGCCATTCTCTGTGATGCAGAAAGATGGAAACCTTCCGGCAGGGATTTTTTGTAAAGATCGGGGAAAACTCTCCTTCTGCCAGATATAGTTCTAACTTCACCTGTATCTCTTACTTCTTCCATAACTTTCTTTACAAATTCTCTCACGAGTGGGAAGTTATTGAAATAGCTTTCAATAAATTCTTTTGCCTCGCTAACAGAAATCCCGATCTGTTTGGAAAGCCCGAAAGCTTGAAGTCCGTAAATTATTCCAAAGTTGACAGATTTTGCCCTTCTCCTCATTTCTTCTGTAACTTCTTCTTCCCTGCAATGGAAAATTATTGAGGCTGTATGTCTGTGGATGTCTTTTCCCTCTTTGAAAGCAGCAAGCAAAGCACTATCCTGACAGAAATGTGCTAAAACACGAAGTTCTATCTGTGAATAGTCAGCACTGAGTAAAAGACAACCCTCTTCAGCAATAAATCCATTTCTAACTTTTCTTCCAATTTCATCACGAATAGGGATGTTTTGCAAATTTGGCTGACTTGAGGACAATCTTCCCGTTGCTGTTACAGTCTGGTTAAAGCTTGTGTGAACTCTGTTGGTTTTGGGGTTTACAAGCTCAGGGAGAGAATCCAGATATGTATTTTTAAGTTTTGCAAGTGTCCTGTACTTTAAAATTTCAGCTGGCAGGGGGTGTTCCTCTGCAAGAGTTTCGAGTACTTCCTCATCCGTTGATGGTTTTCCTTTTTCTGTAAATTTTACTGGCTGAAGTCCAAGCTCTTCGAATAAAAGCTGGGATAGCTGGATAGAGGACTGAATATTAAATTCTCTTCCTGCAAGGAAGTAAATTCTTTCTTTCAACCTTTCAAGCTCTTTTTCAATCTCATTTGAAAGGTTTTTCATTTCTTCCCGGTCAATTTTAACTCCATTTTTTTCCATTATTGCAAGCACGGGAATAAGCGGAAGTTCAATATTGTAAAATACATTATCAAGCTTTTCTTTGTTTACAAGTGGATGTAGCTTTTCTTTAAGTCTCAAAGCTACATCAGCATCGCCGCATGCGTAATAAACAAGTGTCTCTATGTCTACATCTAAAAGAGTCTTATTTTTTGCCTTTACATTTTTTAAAGTTTCTGAATAGTCTTTCTTTTTTATTCCAAGGTACTCGAGTGCAAGGGATTCAAGATTGTTGTGAGTTCTCGTAGGATTTAGAAGGTATGCAGCAAGCATTGTGTCAAAAATAATTCCTTTAAGCTTAATTCCATAATTTGAAAATACTTCCCACTCAAATTTTAAGTTCTGTCCTATCTTGCCAATTTTTTCGTCTTCTAAAACAGGTTTTAAGACATTTATAATCCAGTTCAAATCAAATTCCTGTTCGCAGCAATATTTTGCAGGAATAAAATAAGCTTCTCCTTCTTTTAAAGAAATTGATAAACCTATCAATTCACAATTAAATGGATCCGGTGAAGTAGTTTCAGTATCAATGGATAGATAGCCTTTTTCTTTAATTTCATTTATTAAGTTTTCGACTTCAGTTTTTGTTTTCAATAATCTGTAATTTCCCCTAATTTCATCTGTTATCTTTTCGAAAATTTCTTCATTCTGGAATAACTCACCACTATCTACTTTACTGGCAAGAATTTTTTTCCATTCCTGAAGCAAATTATAAAGTTCATAGTATTGGAAATCTTTTACTATTTCCGGATTAAGCATTGTTGATGGATTGATTAAAAAATCTTTTACCTCAAAACTTATGGGTACATCATACCTCAGCATTGCGAGATTTCTACTTAAAAATGCACTCTCTTTTCCTTCTATAAGTTTATTTTTGATAGCCCCCTGGATTTCATCAATGTGTGTATAAATATCTTCAAGATTTTTATATTTAGAGAGTAAAGCCACAGCGCCTTTTTCACCTATTCCTTTTATACCCGGAATATTGTCTGATGTATCACCTACAATTCCGATATAATCTGGAATCTGTTCAGGATAAACACCTATTTCTTTTTTCACTCCTTCTCTATCGAGAAGGTTTATTTCGCTTATGCCTTTTTGAGGCCTTATAATCCTGACTTTTTCATCAACCAGTTGCATAAGATCTTTATCGCCAGAAACTATATAAGGAATATATTCACTTTTTGTGTTGTTTGCAATTGTGGCGATTATATCATCAGCTTCAAAATCTTCCAGTTCAATACTTTTAATGTTCATCTTCTCAAGCATACCCATAATAACTGGAATCTGGGCTTTTAAATCCTGTGGTGTTTCCTGTCGCTGTGCCTTATAGAGGGGATATATTTTCTGTCTGAAGGTTGCTCTTGTCATATCGAAAGCTACAAGCATTGCATCCGGGGAAATATCTCTAATAATCTGTCCTAAAACCTTGAAAAAACCAAAGATAGCTGATGTGTGCTCTCCCCTTGTGGTTGTAAGCGGTCTTGAAATAAATGCATAGTATGCTCTATATAGAAGACCTGTTCCGTCAATTAAGGCAATTTTTTTACTCATCTCTAGTGACCTGTGATTTTATTAAATGATAAAACTAAAAATTGAAAAAATCAAGTTACCGAATTGATTTAAAATAAATCTACTCGCCACTTTTTCATCATAATATCTCTTCTCCACCGAGTAGACTTATTTTAAAGCAATTCGAAAATTTGACTTGAAATTATAAAAAAATTATAATCAATTGTAGGAGTTTTCAAATGGAAAAAAGTACTAAAATTCTTATTTATGATACTACATTGAGGGATGGTAAGCAGGCTGAAGGTGTTAACTTTTCGCTTGTTGATATGATAAACATTGCCAGAAAACTTGATAGTTTTGGGGTTGACTATATTGAGTGTGGCTGGCCTGCTGCCCTGCCCAAGGATAAAGCTTTTTTTGAAGAGATAAGAAAAGTTGAACTTAAACACGCCAAGGTTGCAGCTTTTGGAAGCACCCGCCATGCAAAAAATAAAGTGAATGAGGATCATAATCTCTTAGAGTTGATAAATGCCAGAACTCCTGTGATAACAATCTTTGGAAAAAGCTGGGATCTTCATGTAAAGGAAGTTTTCAGGGTTTCTCTTGAAGAAAATTTAAATATGGTGTATGAATCTATTGCTTTCTTAAAGGATCATAAAAAAGAAGTAATTTTTGATGCAGAGCATTTTTTTGATGGTTTTCTAGATAATCCAGATTACGCCATAAAGGTATTAAAAGCAGCTGAAAAGGCGGGAGTGGACTGGATTGTACTTGCTGATACTAATGGAGGGATGATTCCTGAGAAGATAAGGGAAATTTTTTCAGTTGTGGTTGGAGAAATAAAGTCTCCTTTAGGTATTCATGCCCATAATGATAGTGAATGTGGTGTAGCAAATAGTATTGAAGCAGTAAGGATGGGAGCAAGACAGGTACAGGGGACAATCAATGGTATTGGGGAAAGATGTGGAAATGCGAATCTCTGCTCTATTATACCAAATCTTTATTTTAAAATGGGTTACAGGTTTAACAATATAACTGAAAATGAATTGAAACACTTAACGGAACTTTCACATTTTGTTTATGAGGTTGCAAACCTTACTCCGGATAATAAACAACCTTATACCGGTATTAGCGCTTTTACACACAAGGCTGGAGTGCATGCCAATGCGGTTGAAAAAAATCCCAGAACTTATGAACATATCCCGCCGGAAAGTGTAGGTAATAAGAGAAGAATTTTAATTTCAGAGCAAGCTGGGAAATCAAACATTGTTGAAAAAGCTAAGGAAATGGGACTTGAAATTCCAAAGAACTTTGTTCCATTACTGGTGGATAAGATAAAAGAACTTGAAAATCTTGGATATGAATTTGAAGGCGCTGATGCAAGCTTTGAATTGCTAGTAAAAAAAATATGCGGTCAGTTCAAAGAGAAATTTAAGATTGAAGCCTTTAAAACTTTCATATACAATTCTGGGGAAAATCAGGTTATTGAGGCAACAGTAAAGGTTAAAGTTGGAGAACTTGTACAGCTTACGGTTGCTGAAGGTGATGGTCCTGTTAATGCTTTAGATATTGCTTTAAGAAATGCTCTTTCAGCATTCTATCCAGTTGTAAAAGGTGTAAAACTTCTGGACTATAAAGTAAGAATACTTAACCCAAAAGCCGGAACTGCTGCTATTACGAGAGTTCTTGTCTCTTTCAGATATGATGGTATAGAATGGGGTACAGTGGGAGTTTCAGGCAATATTATTGAGGCAAGCTGGCAGGCACTTGTTGATAGTATGAATTATCTTCTTATGAAGGTGGAAACTGATGAAAAACTTTTAAAAGAGGGGAATTTCTGATGAGGTTGTTTTATAAAGCTTTGATTTTTCTTTTAATTTACATATCTTTTTCTCATTCACTGGTCCTGAATAGAATTATTGCAACTGTAGGGGATTATCCAATAACATCTTATGATATTGAAAGGATGAGAGATTTCTTAAAGCTTATGAGTGGAAATAATCCCTCTCAAAAGATTGAACCATTAAAGGAATTGCTCTTTTTCTACTCTTTACAGCAGATAGTTAGTCAGAATAAAAAAATAATATTACCGAGGGATGAAATAAACAAAATAATAGAAAATACAACTAATGTTAAGGATGCAAGTGATGAACTGGCAAAACAGAGGTTAAAAATATATGAACAGTATCCAGATGAATTTGAAATGCAAATTCGAAAAAGTCAGATAGTAAGAGCTTTGATGTTTTACGACACAAGATTGAAAGATAAGGCAGGTGAGAAAGTATCAGAGGAAGAAATAAAAAAATTTTACCAGGAAAACAAAAAACTTATGGTGGATCAACCGAAACTTGATCTTGTTATAGTTGTTTGTAAATCTCCTAAGAATGCATCCCTTGAGAATCTGGAGAAATTTGAAAAAGCATTACTTCAAATATCAGATAGATTAAAAAAGAGTAATGAAATAGAAGATCTGCTTGCAAAAAATAAAAATTTGCTTGGCTATGAGAATTATTCAGGTAGAACGGGATTAAAATATGTTTTTGAACTTTATCAATCGGGTATACCTGAAGAATTACTCGCTTTTTCATTATCAACAAATGCAATTTCCACA
>Ga0123519_10010794_pt1 | contig 13552 bp, 12 predicted proteins | sample YelNatPaOPRAMG02_FD_87396 | JGI IMG/M metagenome (GOLD analysis project Ga0123519, IMG submission 87396) | Hot spring microbial communities from Yellowstone National Park - Yellowstone National Park OP-RAMG-02 (version 2) | ecosystem: Environmental > Aquatic > Thermal springs > Hot (42-90C) ...
AACCATGAAAATCCTTTGTCGGGCCAACCCCGCGGGGTTGCCCCGGGTGGGTTCCCGCAGGGTTCGGTGATTGCGGGGCCAACCCCGCGGGGTTGCCCCGGGCGGGCTGTTATCTGACTTGTGGTGGAGAGAAGCTATGGGACCCCCTGTAATTTGGATTCTTCTTGTTGACCCTCTGAGAAACCTTCTCAACACCTATCGCATGATTCTCGAAGGCGAAGCCTACCGCGTCGAAATGGAAACGGATTTGAAAAATGTTCAAGGCCGATTCCTTTCGAGACGCTATGCCGTTCTCATGACGGAATGCTATCCTCCTTTCGAAAAGACTTTGGAGGCTCTCCGCTGGGTCAAAACCTATTCGCCCGAAACCTATATCCTTATCGTTACCAATACCCTTATCGACGACCGCAGTTACGGCGAACTTTTCGATGCGGGCGCAGACGATGTTCTGATCAAGCCGTATCCGCCGGAGAAGGTGTTGGCCCATATCAAACGTGGGTTAAGGCTGAGGCAACTGGTTCTGAAGAATCAAGAACTCGAGGGACGTTCCATCCTTGACGAAACCGGCTTTGGGGTCAAAGGGCTCGTTTTCAGCCGGACCCATTTCAGTCAATGCCTCAGGCAGGAGCTCAAGAGAGCAAAACGGCATGTCCGGCCCTTTTCTTTGCTTCTTGTTGAAATCCCTGATCGAAAAGCGCTCGGTGACCGACTTGAAAGATTCTGTGCCGAGCTTGCGAGGGTCTTGAGAAAGAACATCAGGGAAGAAGACCTCGTGGGCAGAGAGAACGGCGATTTCGGGATTCTCCTTCCAGAAACCGACCAGAGAGGTACGGAGGCATTGGTGAGAAGGCTTTTGGCCCTCGTCCAATCGGACTCTGCCTTTGAGGAGGACGAGCATTTCAGGCAGGCCATTCGGAAACTCTCCTTTCGCTCCTTTTCCTATCCCGGCCGCTTCGATCTTCCAGAATCTTTGATGGCGGCGGTGGAGGACATAGAGGGAAAGATCCCTTCTTCTTGATGTGCTCCCGGGGTCATGAGCAAAACCTATTGACATTTAATATGTTTTTGTGTCTCGTTGAACCTTTTGGCTCACTCTTTGTGCCAAAAGGGCCATAAGGCTGGGAGATGCCTTGAGGGGGCCCATTCATGAATGGGATTAAAAGTTCTTTCGTGTCGACGAGTTATGTTGAAAATGGCCTGACCAAAATATTTGGTATGAGATTTGCTATTAAAATCGCTACTTCCTTCGGGAGGAGGAACAGATAGGGGTTTTGCCCGTAGCAAAAGATGGATCCTCTTGGTCTTTCGTAGGGCAAGCCCTCGTGGCTTGCCGTGAAGGTTTGGGGTTTTGTAGGGCCAACCCCGCGGGGTTGCCCAAGGTGGCCTCCCAAGGGGTTCGGTCATTGCGGGGCCAACCCCGCGGGGTTGCCCTGGGTGGCCTGCCGAGGGGTTCGGTTATTGTAGGGGCAACCCTGTGCGGTTGCCCAGGGCGGCCTCCCGAGGGGTTCGTTCATTGTAGGGCCAACCCCGCGGGGTTGCCCTGGGGTGGCCTATTTTTCGCGATGAGGACTTATCATGCTAAGAGAAACGATCATGATCCTTGACAACGAGACCCATAGCCGCTGGACCCTCAAGGCATTGCTCGAAAGCGAACGGTATCTCGTCGTTGCGGTGGACAGCGTTGAACGGGCTCTTCGGGATTTCTCGGAGTTTCGGATCGAAGGTTTCATTACAGAATACTGGGTCGGAGGTGCCTCCACGGCTGATGTCATCAAAGAGGTGAAGACACGGTTTCCCGGCTGCTATGTGATGATTCTAACCGATAAGGATTTAAGAGAAAAAGATTATGAAGAGCTTCTGGGTGCCGGTGTGGACGATTTTTTTTCGAAGCCCGCCTCGAGCCGTAAGATACTGCTTCACCTTGAAAGAGGGCTGGGTCGTCGGAAGGATTCCACTGCCACTGCGCCCATAGCTCAAGATAATTCCACCCTTGAACTGGGCAGGCAACCGGGGTGCGGAATCGAAAAAGGCTTAGGCCTTCAACCGGAGGGAGGCGGACAATGAGGCGGACAATGAGAAGACGATCGAGGATCGGCAAGGCAGGGTCTCTTTTTGTCGTTCTTTTTCTTGCATGGGCATGTTCCCCTGCGTACGTGGAGAAAAGCGTGAAATCCGAACCTCCCGAGGCCTATGTGATAGGGCCGGAGGATATCCTCAACATTTACGTGTGGAAGGAAGAGACCCTCTCGAGGACGGTTCCTGTGAGGGTCGACGGAAAGATCTCCCTGCCCCTTGTCAACGAGATCCAGGCCGCCGGGCAAACGCCCCAACAGCTTCAAGAGATGATCGCCCAGAGGCTGAAGGACTTTGTTGCTGACCCGGTCGTTTCCGTCATCGTTATGGAATCGAACAGCATCAAGGTCTACGTTTCGGGGCAAGTGAGAAACCCGGGGGTTCATCGTCTTCGAAGCGAGACCACATTGCTCCAGATCATCCCCATGGTGGGTGGGTTCACCGAATGGGCCAATCCCAAGAAGATCCTTGTGATTCGGAAGGAAGGCGACAAGGAGATCCGAATGACGGTCAACTACAAGAAGATGGTCGATGGGAAGATCCCCGCGCTCGTCTTGAAGCCCGGGGATACCATCATCGTTCCGTGAGGGCAGTGAGGCAAAGGTTAGGAGGAAAATCCCTTGGTTTCTCGCAGAAGGGCAGAGAAAGGGGATCAGCAAATGGGAATCATGAGAATGACGCCCGGCTCGGGTAAGGCTTGGTCACATGAGCTCGTAGGGTCGATGCTGAAGTACGTGGCGATCATCTTTGGTATCGTGATCTTCAACCTCCCCCTGCCCACAACGGCACGGGCCGACTCCTGGGATATCGCATCGAGGTTTCAGGTCTCCATATCGGCCGAAGAGGCATATAGCGACAATATCGATCTCAGACACACGAACAAACTGGACGATTTCATTACGACGATCTCGCCGGCTCTCAAGTTCAGCACCCGGCCGCGCACTCGGATAGCTGGGGGCGCTTTTCGCCAGGCCCCGGAGACGGGGGAGGAAAACCTTGTGATTAACGGAGACTACCGACCGGGCTTTGTCTTTTATGCGGACAACACGGGAAGAAATTATGTGAGCCACGACGGCTCCCTTACCGCCACATACATCTGGGAAAAGAAGTTGACCTTCCGTCTCAGGGAGATCTTTCGACGTTCGGAAGAGCCGAGAGAAGAGGAATATGTCGAGACAGCCCTTCCCGGCCAATACCTTCTCGGGACGAAGAGGAATCTTTTTGTCTATGTGAGAAACGTTGTGGAGCCCTCTTTGGAATATCGTTTCGGCCGGGAAAACGTGGTCGCCATGAGCTATCGGAGCAACATCTACCATACCCAGGATCCCTCGGGTCAGGACAGCCGCGAGGACTCGGCGACGCCTCGGATAACCTACTGGTTCGATCTCCGAAACGGTGCATTCTTCGAATACAACCTTACCCGTGGATACTTCGACCGAAACCCCGATCTCACGGGGCAAGGCGTGAGGGGGCGCTATCTGTACCGCTTTGATCCCTACACCACACTCTTCGGCGAGTACGCTTTTTCCCTCCGCGACTTCGATACGCCGAAGGTAAGGCTCCCTGTGCCCATCTTCCCGCGACCGCCGCTGCCGTCTTTGGACTACGTGGTTCACAATCCGAATGTGGGCGTTGAAAGGATCTTCAGCCCAACTTTTTCCGGAAGGGCGCAGTTAGGGTACTACTGGCAGATTCCTGACCAGGGCTCTGACAAGAATGGGCCCTTCTTCGATCTCTCTCTCACGAACCGGGGAGAGCGGACGACTTTCACGCTTTCGCTTCGCGGAGGCTATAGAGAGGACTTTTTCACTGCTGAGAACCTTGGTTTCACGAAGAGCTACAGCGCCCTGGGGGTTCTTTCTCATCGATTGGCCGAGAAATTGAATGTAGGGTTCAGAGGAGGCTTCGAAAGGGCGATTTCCTATGAGCCCGATCGAAAGGAGAATATCTGGAACGTGGGCGGAGATCTTTCTTATCAGGCGGCCCGATGGCTTTCTTTGCTCGTGAGTGTTTCGCACCGGGAGAATCATTCGAGCATTTCGTCCGAAAGCTATAAGGAAAACCGTGGAGTTTTTAGGGTGACGGCAACATATTGATCTTATTATTCTTCTGTGCTTTCGCAGGGCAAAGACTTGTCCCTCGCCGCCGGCCCGAGGCGCTTGAGGGAGCGGATGCTACACGATAGGGGGTTTCATGATCAATCCAGGTAAGACCCTGACCATCAACGATGCGAGAGAAATCCTGGTACGGCGCCTTTGGTACGCCCTGATCCCGTTTGTTGTCATCTGCGTAGGAACCGTTCTTTTCGCAATCTATGCACCAAGGGAGTATCGGGCGACGACGTTGGTCCTGGTCACCCCCCAGAAGGTGCCCGAGCAGTTTGTGGCGGCCACGGTCACATCAAAGATCGAAGAACGCCTTCACTCCATTGCCCAGGAGATCACGAGCCGGACCCGCCTTGAGCAGGTGATCTCTGAATTTAATCTCTATTCCGAAAAAAGAGGAAAGGTGAGTCAGGAGGAGATCATCGATCTCATGAGAAAAAATATCGAGATCGAGATCCCCAAGAGAGACAAGGAGAAGAGCTCTTTCACGATCTCCTTCGTGGGAAAAGACCCGAAGGTAGTGGCGATGGTCACCAACAAGCTGGCATCCCTCTTCATCGAGGAGAATTTGAAGTTACGGGAGCAGCAGGCCCAGGGGACAACCGAATTTCTCGCCGTGGAACTGAGCGCAACGAAGGCCAAACTCGAGGAGCAGGAAAAGGCCATCACACAGTTCAAGAGGCAGTACGCAGGCGAGCTTCCCGAGCAGCGTGAGGCGAACATCCGAGTCTTCGAGCAGCTTCAAAACCTCTATCAGAGGGTTACCGAGAGCATCCGATCGGCCCAGGATCGTAGGGTGGTCATTCAGAAGCAGCTTTCCGACATCGATCTGATGATCGCTTCGTTGACAAAGAGGGGGGAATCTTCCGGCAGGGAGACAGGGGGCGAAGCCGGAAGCGAGGAGGTCTCAGCGGTTTTGAATCCGGGCCAGAGCGCTGCGCTCAGCCGGGCCGTGGGGCGATCTTCGACGAAGGATCCTCTCGAGGTTCACCTCGATCAACTCCGAAATCATCTGATCGATCTTCAGGGAAAATATACCGAAAAGCACCCGGAGATCCGGGTGACCAAAAGGAAGATCGCAGATCTTGAGGCTCAGGTGGAGAAGCTTCGCGTCGAGCGAGAAGCCGAAGAGAAGGAGCTCCTGGGAAAGCTTGAGACCGGTGTGGACAAAGCACAAGGCCAGTCGAAAGCGGCAAGCTTCATCGATCCGACCATCCGCCAAGAGATCCTTCGCCTCGCGGCCCGGCACAAGGAGACGGAAAACCAGCTTGTTGCAACCGATCTCGAGATCGAAAGGCTGAAGGAGGAGGAGGGGAAAATCAAGGCTCAGATGGCCCGCTATCGCGAGCGGATCGAGAACACGCCGATTCGGGAACAGATGATGAGCAACCTCGCAAGGGATTACCAAAACTTGAAGGAGTCGTATCAAAACCTTTTGAAGAAGAGCCGCGATGCGGAGCAGGCCGAAAACCTCGAGCGAAGGCAGAAGGGCGAGCAGTTTAAGGTCATTGATCCGGCCAGGGTCCCCGAGAAACCTTTTCGCCCCAACATTCCGAAGGTCCTGCTCATCGGGTTGCTCCTGGCGGTCGGAGGTGGACTGGGGATTGCCTTTGTGCGGGAGCAGATGGATCGATCTTTTCAGGATCCCGACGATCTTGAGGCGGCCCTTGGGCTTCGGGTCTTGGCCAATATTCCCAAGATCAAAAACCCACGCTTAGCCCGTAGCGAATCATCCTGAAGGAACTCATGCGGTGAGCTCAACGAACCCAATGAACTCGGCTAACTCAATGAACTCGATTAATAGTATGCTCATATTAGCCTGGACAAACAAAAGGAAAAACAATCTTCCTCTCCCCTTGGGGAGAGGATTGAGGTGAGGGGGCAATTCCAGGGGAACACCCTCACCCCAGCCCTCTCCCGCCAAGGCGGGAGAGGGAGATGTCTGTCATTTCTATTTTGAGAAGATTAATAACTCAATGAACTCAATAAACTCTAAGAACTCAACAAACTCAACGAACCCAATGAACCCAACGAACTCGATGAACTCAAGTAACTGAAGTGACCTATGTATACTGGATTTTACAATCTACGTGAAAAGCCTTTCGAAATAACCCCCGACCCTCGATTTCTTTATCTCAGCGAGAATCATAAGGAGGGGCTCGCTCATCTTCAGTATGCCGTGAAAGAACGAAGAGGGTTTACGGTGATCACAGGGGAGGTAGGGACGGGAAAGACGACGCTCGTTCAGACCCTTCTCAGCAGGCTCGATGGCACGACGAGGACGGCCTATCTTTTCAATCCGAAGATGGGGCCGAATGATTTTCTTCAATATATCTGTGACGATCTCGGTGTGAAGGGCTCTATTAGAACGAAGCGAGAGGCTATTTCCGAGCTTCATAAATTCTTGTTGGAGTGCCATCGCCGAAACGAGAACGTCGTCCTGATCGTGGACGAGGCCCAGAACCTCGACCGCCAGCTTCTTGAAGAGGTGAGGCTCCTTACCAATCTCGAAACGGCCAAGAACAAGCTGCTCCAGGTCATTCTCATCGGACAGCCCGAGCTCAATGATGTGCTCAACGATTCGAAGACGAGGGCCCTCAAGCAGAGGGTTGGCCTTCGCTATCACATTAAACCTCTTAACCGGGACGAGACCCATGAGTATATCAAGGTAAGGCTCAAGAGGGCTGGAGCGATCGATGCCAACATCTTTACCCCCAAAGCGGTCGACCTGATTTATCGGTATTCGAAGGGGATTCCTCGGTCTATCAACATTGTTTGCGACAACGCCTTGTTGAACGGGTATGCGAGCGATCAGAAGGTGATCGGAGAGGAGATCATCAAGGATGTGATCCGTACCCTGGAAGGTCCGGAGACCGTAAAAAACCGTAAGGGCCTGATTCTTTTGGTTTTAGGAGCCGGGTTGATAATCGGTTTTGCTGCGATATTGTGGTGGAGACCGGAGCTTTTGGGGGGACTGAAGGAAGGAGCGGCCCAGTTCGTGGAGAAGCTTGAGGACCTTATGGCCAGCATTTCAAGGTTGATTCGTTAGGCTCTCCAGAAGAAAGTCGATGTTAAGGTCAAGGCCAAGGCCATCAAGCAGGAGTCGTAATGAGCAAGATCTATCAGGCACTGGAGAAGGCTGAAAAGGAGAGGGCGGCGGAGCTCGAGAAAAAGCTCCCACCTTCCACGGGACTTCAGGAAGGCGAGGTTTCTCAGGGCGAGGTTGCCAGGATTGGCGAGGTTTGCCTTAAACCCGAAGTGTCGGAGGGAGGGGTTGCGAGGCAGGATCTGGTCGTTTATTTCGAGCCCAATTCTTTGGCTTCCGAACAGTTTCGAAAGCTTCGAGCCCATCTTCTGAAGTTGAAGATCCCCGAGCCTCCCAAGACAATCATGGTGACGAGCGCGACCAATGGCGAGGGCAAGAGTTTTGTTGCGGCCAATCTTGCTGTGGGAATCGCCAACGAACTTCACTTCCAAGCCCTTCTCGTGGATTGTGATCTTCGCAATCCTTCCCTTTCGAAGTGGTTCGGTCTCGAAGAGGACAGGGGGCTTTCGGATTATTTGACAGGAAATGGAGGACCCACCGAGATTATTCTGAGAACGGAAATGGAGAAGTTGAGCCTGCTTCCCGCGGGGAAGGTCCCGGATAACCCGACGGAACTCATCGGTTCCAAAAGGATGGAGGCATTGGTTCAAGAGCTCAAGTTGAAAACCCAGGAGCGCTACGTGATCTTCGATTCCACTCCGCTCCTTGCTACGACCGAGCCTGAGGTCCTTTCTCGATGGGTCGACGGGATCATCCTTGTGGTGAGGGCAGGGCTTACGCCGAGGGAGACGATTGTACAGGCGTTGAAGCGCATCGAAAAAGAGAAGATCCTCGGCGTGGTTCTTAATGGCCTTGACTTCAGAACTTCGGCTCTCCATTCTCGTTATTTCGGATCGGATGGTTATTACTACAAGTATGGGTATGGCAAGAAGGGAAACGGAGAAAAAAGCGAAGAGAGGACAAACCGGAAAGGCCTTCTCGAAAGCCTCCGATCGAGGTTGGGCCTTACCGGCTCTGCCAGATAAGACGTGTCCTCCCCTGGTATAGCTTTTCGTAGGGCAAGGGCTTGCCCCTTGCCGCCATGGCTGCAGGGCTGATGTTGTAGGGGCACGTTGCCACGTGCCCCCCCGAAACCTTCATTGATTTTTTGGTGCCTCATGAATCTTTGGTACGTGATCCAAACAAAACCGAAAAAAGAAAAAGAAGCCGAGTCCTACCTCGCGCCGAAAGGGGTCGAAATCCTGAACCCACTGATCGAGGACTTCTCGATCAGGATTGGCCAGGTAGAGCGTTCAGCCAAACCCCTTTTCCCGGGCTATATCTTTGGCCGTTTCGACCTCGAGGTGGATTATCCTCTTGTCAGGTGGGGCAGGGGCGTCAAAAGAGTCCTCGGGTTCGGTGGATACCCTGTGCCTGTGGCTGACGAGGTGATCGAGATTATTCGCAGCAGGGTCGGTCCAGACGGAGTGGTCAGAAAGAGGCGAGACTTTCAACCCAATGATGTGATTCGCATTACAGCGGGTCCGTTGAAAGATCTTCTTGGGATTTTCGATCGATGGGTTTCCGCCACGGAGCGGGTGAGGATCCTTCTTAACCTGGTTGGTTATCAGCCCGTGGTAGAAGTTCACTATTCAGCCATCGAAAAAGTCGCCTGATTTGTTTTAACTTCTTTCCCACAGCAGATCGTGGCCTTTCAAACGTCTTTTTCAGGTTGGAATTTTCGAATTGACCCCCAATTCGAACCGGCGGTAGCCTATCTTCAATCAACTGGTAAGGAGTAAGGAGCAAGTAGTAAGGAGGCAAGGGCTTGCCCCTTGCCGTTGCGGCCTGCAGGGGTGGGAATTGGTTTTTTGAGGTGCGATTTTCGTAGGGCAAGGGCTTGTCCCTTGCCGTCGGGTTGAGGGTTGAGTTTCCGTATTTCTGGTGTTGTAGGGGCACGTTGCCACGTGCCCTCCCGAGGGCTGGCCGGCAGGCCAGGAATGGTTTTTTTCCTTAGGGGTAGGGATTGGGTGAGAGTTGATTTCGTAGGGCAAGGGCTTGCCCCTTGCCGCAGTGGCCTGCAGGGTTGGCAGTGGTTTTTTGAATTATGTTTTTCGTACACCAACAGCTCCCCCTTTGCCCGTGTCCCTATCTTTTGTCCTTAACTCCTTACTCCTTTTGCCTTTAACCTTTAACCTTTTCCCATGTCTTCCGTTCTTTCCCCTTCTGAATTCTTAGATCGTCTTCGCATGGAGAAACGGCGGGCCGATCGCTCCGGAAGCCCTCTTTCTGTCGTCGTCTTCCGTTTTAACGGAGAAGGCCCCTCTGATAATCGACCCATGTCGGAGTTTCTTTCAAATCTACGTCGGGCAACGAGAGAGACGGATCTGAAAGGTTTTCTGGGGGCCGATGCGATTGGTCTGATGCTTCTCGATACGGACGCCAAGGGACGGGAACAGTGTTTAAAGAAGGTTCTAAACGGAGGTCTTCCCTTCTGCAAGGTTGAGGCTGCCACCTATCCGGATGAGATTTTTGAGGCCCTTCTTTCGGAAAAGGAGCCCGGAGCTGAGGAGGTTCCCCTTCACCTTGACGATCTTTCGAGGCCTAAGAAGGTTCAAAAGGTTTTGAAGCGCACCATGGACCTCTTGGGAGCAATGGTGGCACTTATTCTTGCGTCTCCGATCATGCTCTTCACAGCCCTGGCCGTAAAGCTCACTTCGCCGGGCCCGGTCATTTTCAAACAGATTCGTTTGGGCGAGAAAGGGAACCGTTTCAACTTCTATAAATTTCGCTCCATGTATTACAATACGGACGATCGCATCCACCGCGAATATGTTGAGAAGCTGATCAAGGGAGAGCACGACAAGCTCAACCAGGGCGATCCCACAAAACCTCTTTATAAGATCCGTCGAGATCCTCGTGTCACCCCCGTGGGCAGGGTCATTCGAAAATTTAGCATCGATGAACTTCCGCAGCTTTTCAATGTTCTTCGGGGTGAGATGAGCTTGGTGGGTCCCCGTCCCCCCCTTCCTTACGAGGTCGAAAAATACGACTCCTGGCACTTGAGACGGATTTTGGAGGTTAAACCGGGCATTACAGGCCTTTGGCAGGTTGCCGGCCGAAGCCGAACCTCCTTTGACGATATGGTCCGTCTCGATTTGCGCTATGCCCAGAGCTGGTCCCTGTGGCTCGATCTGAAAATCCTTCTCAAAACCTTCGGCGCCGTCCTCTTCCCCCAAGGCGCCCTCTAAAAAAGTTGGAGGCAAAAGGTTAGAGGTTAGAGGCGACAAGAAAACAGATCAGGCGATATCGGTTTCTTCTCAAAAAGCTTAACCCAGAAGGTTGAAGGAAAAAACAAAGCTTCCACCGTTCGTAGCTGTAGCCTGAAGGAGGGTTCCCGATGGCGAATTTCTTGTTTCCTTTCGAAAAGCTTGAGGTCTGGCAGTTGGCTTTGGATTTGGCGGATTCGGTTTTGCATTTGCTGGAGGGGTTGCCACAGGGCAGACATGTTCGCTTGATCAACCAGATGGAAGCAGCAGTGGTTTCGCCTTCGCAAAACATAGCTGAGGGGAGAGGAAGGCAGTATAAGAAAGAATTTATTCAGTATCTGCACATTGCTCAGGGCTCGGTTTTCGAAGTGGTGACGCTAAACGAGGTATTTCGCCGACGAAAAATATTCACCCATTCGGAGGCAGAAGACGTGAGGGATCGTTGTGAGAAAGTAGATCGGAAGCTTAGTGGCTTAATTAACGCCCTCCAGGGGAAAAAGAGGAAGTAAAGAGGCTTGTTTGGCCGTGATACGTCTTTTTCCTTCAGTCCTCAAGCGCAGCGTCCCTTCAACCTTAAACGGTTTTTGTTTTCTCTTTTGCTTCGAGCGCAGCGTACCTCAAGCGCAGCGTCCCTTCAACCTTAAACGGTTTTTGTTCTTTCTTTTGCCTCAAGCGCAGCGTACCTCAAGCTCAGCGTCCCTTCAACCTTAAACGGTTTTTGTTCTTTCTTTTGCCTCGAGCGCAGCGTACCTCAAGCGCAGCGTCCCTTCAACCTTAAACCTATTATTTTGGGGAGTCCCTTATGAATCTTGCAGTCATTGGATGTGGCTATTGGGGTCCGAATCTGGTTCGAAATTTCATCCAGTCGAATAAGGTGGCGCAGGTCACCTGTTGCGATCTGGATCAGGCAAGGCTCGACCGGATGAAAAAGCTCTATCCCTCTGTCGAGGTCCTTTCAGACTATAAGGAGCTACTGGAACGGTCAGATCTCGACGCCGTGGCCATCGCCACGCCTGTCAAGGCCCACTACCCCATCGCCAAGGAGTTTCTCCTCCACGACAAACATGTCTTCATCGAGAAGCCCCTTACTCACTCCTATGAGAGTGCCCTCGATCTTGTCCGCTTGGCCGAAGAGCGAAGGAAGGTCCTCATGGTCGGCCACACCTTCGAATATACCGCCGCGGTGAACAAGGCCAAGCAGATCGTCGAAAACGGTGAGCTGGGGAGGATCCTCTATGTTAGCTCCATCCGTGTTAACCTGGGGCTCTTTCAACCTGACATCAACGTGGTCTGGGACTTGGCTCCCCACGACATCTCCATCATTCTCTACATCTTGGGTGAGGCTCCTACTTCGGTCAATTGCCAGGGGAAGGCTCATTTTCAGAAGGATATCGAGGACGTTGCGACGACGACCCTCCAGTTCCGTAGTGGTGTCATTGCCTTTATTCACAGCAGTTGGCTCGATCCGAACAAGATTCGGCGAACCACCATTGTTGGAACGAAAAAGATGCTTGTCTACGACGACATCGAGCCCCAGGAGAAGATTAAGATCTACGACAAAGGCGTGGAGGTTCCCCCGTATTACGATACCTTTGCGGAGTTCCAGTTTTCCTATCGCTACGGCGATATCTACAGCCCGCGGATCGACGATTACGAACCTTTGAAAAAGGAGAGCGAGCATTTCCTCGAGTGTATCCGGACCGGAAGACCACCGCTTTCCGATGGCTACAGCGGCCTCAGAGTCGTGTCGATTCTGGAAGCGGCGAGCAAATCTTTGAAGCTTTCGGGTCGCGCGGTCTCGGTCCCTGGCTTGAGGAACGCGACGAAGCGTTGGCAAGGCAATGGGAATGGCTATCTCCTCGCCACCGGCTGGCGCTAAAAAACTAGGTTTAAGGTTAGAGGTTAAAGGTTGGAGGCAGGAAACTCTTATGATCCCTCACACCCCAACCTCGAGCGAAGCGTTCCTCTAACCCCGAACGTTTTTTCTTCTTTTGCCTTCCACCTCAAGCGAAGCGTTCCTCTAACCTTTAACTTTTCTTGTCGGAGGTTTCATGGACTATCAATCGATCGCACCCGATGTGAAACTGGGCAAGGGCGTCAAAATCTTCAAGTTCGTCAATCTCTACGGTTGCGAAATCGGTGACGAGACGAAGATCGGCGCCTTCGTCGAGATTCAAAAAAACGCGAAGGTTGGCCGAAACTGCAAAATTTCGAGTCACACCTTCATCTGTGAAGGGGTCACGATCGAGGATGAGGTTTTCATCGGTCACAACGTGACCTTTATCAACGATCCCTATCCAAGGGCCACCAATGGCGGGGGTAGGCTTCAAGACGAATCGGATTGGTGCGTGGTGCCCACGGTTGTAAAGAGGGGGGCATCGATTGGCTCAGGATCGACGATCCTCTGCAACGTGACGATCGGTGAAAACGCGATCGTGGGCGCTGGGAGCGTGGTGACGAGAGATGTGCCACCCAATTCGATCGTGGCCGGCAACCCCGCCCGTCTCCTCCGCTTCATCGGCCCTTTGGATTTGGATGTCGGCGAAATGCGCCTTGAAGGCCGGGGCTAAACCGGTGTCCTTGGGTAGAGGCACTCCCCCCCTGTCATTGCGAGGCTTTCCTCCCTTCATGACTCCGAAGCCCCCTTCCGTCATTGCGAGGCACCCTCTATTTGTCATTGCGAGGCCCTCCTCCCCTTTCGTCATTGGAGGCCCTCCCCTCTTTCGTCATTGCGAGGCACCCCGTGCCGAAGCAATCTCAGCTTTTATTAGCATGCTCACATTGACTTGGACAAAGTCAGAGAATTTAAATCTTCCTCCCCCTCAAGGAAGGAAAGTGTCTGCCATTTCTATTTTGACAACATTAATAAGCGGTGTGTTACTAACCTCAGCCGGCTTTCTCCTTTTCTACCTTCCGCCTCGAGCGAGGCGTTCCTCAAACCTTCAACGTCTTGAGTGAGGATTCCTATGAAAGTGCCCTTCGTCGATTTGATCACCCCCCATTGCGAGCTCGAAGAAGAACTGGTCGAGGTTTTTCGAAACTGCCTGAAGACGGCCTCTTTCGTAGGTGGTCACGAGGTC
>Ga0123519_10010796_pt1 | contig 13551 bp, 13 predicted proteins | sample YelNatPaOPRAMG02_FD_87396 | JGI IMG/M metagenome (GOLD analysis project Ga0123519, IMG submission 87396) | Hot spring microbial communities from Yellowstone National Park - Yellowstone National Park OP-RAMG-02 (version 2) | ecosystem: Environmental > Aquatic > Thermal springs > Hot (42-90C) ...
AGGTAATTTTTTGATATTTCCAATCACTGATAAGCAGATGTAATCTTTGATAAATATCTCATTTGCAAGTTCAACTATGTCTTCTTTCTTTATTCTATCAATTTTTCTTGTCAGTTCGTCAACTGGCACAATCCTGTTAAAGTAAAATTGAGAAGTTGCAAGATAAGACATTCTGCTTTTGCTTGATTCAAGACGCAACACCAAAGCACCTTTGTCACTTTCTTTTGCTCTGTTTAGTTCTTCATCGGTGATGCCGTCCTTTTTTATTTTTTTCATTTCTTCCAGTATTAAATAAAGCGTTTGTTCAAATGTGTCTTTTTTTGTTCCTGCATAAATGCAAAACAAACCTGTCTGCCTAAAACTTTGAAGGTATGATTGTATCGAATAGGCAAGCCCTCTTTTTTCCCTTATTTCTTGAAATAAACGCGAACTCATTGTGCTTCCTAAAATGTTGTCTAAAATTGAGTATGTATATTTTTTTTCATCATTGAACATTGGCCCTTTTGTTCCAATTACAAAATGTATTTGTTCTGTATTTTTGGTTTTCAGTGAGCAATTGCTTTTTATTTCAATAGCCGGGGAGGACAGTTTTTTGTTGCTTTCATTCTTTTTGGAGAAAATTGGAGAAAAGAAATTTAAAACATTTTTTGCTTTTATATTTCCGGCTACAGATATTATTATGTTTTTAGGGAGATAAACCGATTTCAGGTAAGATTTTATTGATTCTCTAGAAATATTTTTTATGCTTTCTTCCGTTCCCAAAATCGGCATTCCTAACGGATGATTTTTAAGGGCTGTTTGTGCAAATATATCGTGAATTTCTGTCTCAGGCGAATCTTTATGCAGTTTTATTTCCTCCAATATTACTTTTTTTTCTAATTCTATATCTTTTTCGTTGAACAATGAATTTAGAAAAATATCTGACAAAATCTGGGCGGCGGTTGAAAAATGTTTGTCTTCGACAATAACATAAAAAAAAGTGAATTCCTTGCTTGTATAAGCATTTATCTTGCCGCCAATCCCATCAATTTTACTTACTATATCAAGTGCAGACATATTTTTTGTGCCTTTGAAAATCATGTGTTCTATAAAGTGCGAGATGCCAGAATTATTTTTATTTTCATAAATATTGCCGGCTCCAACAAGAATGCCTATTGAAACAGTTCGAAGATTTTTTATTTCTTCAACAACTATTGTTGTTCCGTTTTTAAGAATAAAAGTTTTACTGTTTGGTAGTTTTTCAACCATGAATTATTTTCTCTCTTTTGCAGTTTTGTAAAGTGAAAATTTTTTAATGTAATTTTCAACGGGTTTTGGAACAAATTTTGAAATTTTTTTGCCTAATTTGATCCTGTTTCTTATTTCAGTTGATGATATATGAACATGCATCTCAAAGAGATGAATTTTTTCTTTGTTGGCGTTTATTGGCGGGAATTTAATAAGCCGCTTAAATGTCTTAATTTTTGCATTAGGTCTCGTTGCAACAATAAATTCACAAAGTTTGAATAATTCCAGAGGTTTTTTCCAGTTCAAAATGCTATTTATCGAGTCAAGTCCCATTATGTAGTAAAGTTTTGTGCTTTTGCCAAATCTTTTTTTTAACCTTGAAAATGTATCAACCGCATAAGAATATCCGGGGCGATTTATTTCGCCTTTATACAATTTAAATTTTGGATTTTTTTTAACAATTTCTTCAACCATTTTCAATCTATGTTTTTTAGATGCTAAAGGTCTTTTGTTTTTGTGTGGGGGCATTCCTGTTGGCACAAAAATTATATAGTCGAGGCCGAATTTTTTAAGTGAATTTTCTGCCAATGCTATGTGGCCTTTGTGTATGGGATCGAAAGTTCCTCCAAGAATTCCAGCTTTTTTCATGTTCTAATTTGTCCATTGCCGATAATCTTGTATTTATAACTAGTAATTTCTTTAAGCCCCATTGGCCCGCGGGCGTGGATCTTTTGGGTTGATATGCCTATTTCTGCTCCAAGCCCAAATTCAAATCCATCTGTAAATCTTGTTGACGCATTTACATAAAGTGCGGCTGAATCTATTGAATCTAAAAATTTTTTTGCAGCTTCTTCATTTTTTGTTATTATTGTTTCACTATGGTGTGAACCATATTTTTGTATGTGTTTAATTGCATCTTCAACACCTTTTACTATTTTGACTGCAATGATGAGATCTAAATACTCTTCATACCAATCGCTTTCTTTAGCAAGCTTGATATTTGGCAGAATTTTTTTTGTTTTGCTGCAACCTCTGATTTCAACATTGGCTTTTTGAAATCTTTCTGCCATTTTTGGCAGAAAAACTTTTGAGATTTCCTCGTCAACCAAAAGAGTTTCTATTGCATTGCAAACAGAAGGCCTTTGAACTTTTGCATTAAATACTATTTCTTCTGCCATTTTTAAGTCAGCAGTTTTTTCAACAAATGCGTGACAGTTTCCGACGCCAGTTTCGATAGAAGGGATTAAAGAATTTTCAACAACCATCTTTATTAAGCCGGCGCCTCCTCTTGGTATGACACAATCAATATATTGTCTTTTTGTCAAAAGTTCTTTTACTGCATTTCTGTCAGTTGTTTCTATAAGTGACACACAATCTTTTGGGATGTCTTTTTTGCTTAAAGCGTTGCGAATTATTGACACAAGAATTTTATTTGAGTTGAGAGCATCTGAACCACCTTTTAGCACTGCTGCGTTTCCAGATTTTAAACAAAGAGTTGCGGCGTCAACTGTTACATTTGGACGAGATTCATAAATTATTGCTATGGTGCCAAGCGGAACTCTTACTTTTTTTATTAAAAGGCCGTTTGGCCTAGTTGTTAAATCGATTATTTCGCCGATTGGGTCTTCAAGCGAAATTATTTGTTTAATCCCTTCAATTATTGAGTCAATTTTAGAATTGGAAAGAGCCAGCCTTTCCAAAAAAGCTTTTGATAGTCCTTTTTTTTGGCCGTTTATAAGATCTTTTTCATTTTCTTTTAGGATTTTTTCTCTGTTCAAATCTATTTGATTTGCTATTTCTTCTAATGCATCGTTTTTTTGTTGTGTTGAGGCAGTTGCCAAAAACTCGGAAGCAATTTTGGCTTTTTTACATTTATTTTCTATATCGTTCTTCCTCATAAAATCACCATATTATTTCTATGAACTATTTCATCACTAGGCAAGGCCTTAATCAAAGTTTTGGCTTCTTTTGTGCTTTTGCCTTTTATTATAGCCAATTCTTTACTGTTATAGTTTATAATTCCTCTTGCAAATTCTTTTCCAAATTGATCAAAAAGACCTACAATATCTCCTCTTTCAAAATGGCCTTTTATATCTTTTACGCCGATCGGCAAAAGGCTTTTGCCTTTTTCGGCAAGCGCCTTTTTTGCCCCATCATCTACAACAATTTTTCCGGCAATTTTCTTGTTTCCTAGAAGCCATCTTTTTTTGCCTAGAATTTTTGATTCTTTTGGTATAAAAAGCGTCCCGATTTTTTCTCCTTGCAGAATTCTTTTGATTACATCTTCTTTGAAAAATCCGGCTATGACAACAGGAATTCCAGCTGAAATTGAAATTTTTGCCGCTGAAAGTTTTGTTATCATACCTCCTGTGCCTTTTGAACTACCGGCTCCTTTTGCGTATCTTTCTATATCCGGATTTATTTTTTCAATTTCGTTTACAACCTTTCCGTTTGTCATGAAACCTTCAACATCGCTCAAAATTATTAAAAGATCTGCCCCCAAAAGATTTGCAACGATTGCAGATAAAGTATCATTGTCTCCAAATTTTATTTCTTCGTCTGAAATAACATCGTTTTCGTTTATTATTGGAATTGCGTTGAAATTTATTATTTGATTTATTGTGTTCCTTGCGTTTATGTATCTTGTCCTGTTGCTTATAACATCTCTTGTCAATAAAACTTGAGCTGGAAGAAGCCCAAATTTTGCAAATGATCTTTCGTAAAATTGCATCAATCTGCCCTGCCCAATTGCAGCAGCCGCTTGCTTTTCCTGAATAGTCGCTTCTATTGATAGTTTTGGAAGATACTCTTTCCCTGCGGCAATGGCTCCGCTTGAAACTAAAATAGCGTTTTTATTTAATTTTTTAAGGTTGGATATTTCTGATGCGATTTTATCAAATTCTTTTTGGGAAAGGCATCCTTCTTTATCTAAAAGAGAGCTAGAACCAACTTTTATAACAATGGTATTTGCTTTTGAAAGAGAAGACCGAGAAAAGTTTTCCATTTAGAAGAAATTATAGTTTATTTTGCAAAATATATCAATATTTGCTTTTATGTTAATTGCTGGTGAAAGGCCTTATATGTACTTTTTTGCCAACAAATTCAACTATTCCGTCCCTCAGTGCAAAAATAGTATCATCTTTACCGAGATCTGCTCCTGTTCCGGGCAAGAATTTGGTGCCTCTTTGTCTTATAATTATCGAGCCAGCTTTTACAATCTGTCCTCCAAATCTTTTTACGCCTAACCTTTGGCCGGCAGAATCTCTGCCGTTAGATGAAGTTCCTGAACCTTTTTTATGAGCCATAAACTATATCCCCCTAAAAATAATGGTATAAGATGCTTACAAAGCGATATCTTCAACAACAAGACGGGTATATTTTTGTCTGTGCCCTGTCTTTTTGTGATAGTTGCTTTTGCTTTTGTATTTGAAAACTACTACTTTTTTGTCTTTGATATTGTCCAAAACCCGACATTTTATCAACGCAGATTTTACATAAGGAGTTCCAATCTTTACATCTTTCCCGTCAGAAGCCAAAAGAATTGTATTGATTTCCAACAAATCATTTTTGTTTTTGTCTAAAAGCTCTACGTCTATTACAGAGCCTTTTTTGATTTTATACTGTTTATTGCCACATTCAACAATTGCGTATGTCATACTTAAAATATAACAGATAGGAGACTGCTTGTCAATCCGACTAGAGTTTGTTATAATTTCAATGTAATACCAACCTGTTTGGAGGTGATAACATAGTTTTTAAAAACTTTGTCCTGAATGAGATGATTCGTCACAATGAAGTGAGGGTCATCGACAGCGATGGCACACAACTGGGGGTTATGCCAACAAAAGAAGCCATTGCAAAAGCTTATGAAAAGGGTTTGGACTTGATTTTGGTTGTTCCCAATGCGAATCCTCCTGTTTGCAAAATTTCAGAACCCGGAAAGCTGATATATGAACAGGACAAAAAAGAAAAAAAAGCCCGAAAATCTTCAAAAGCCGGGTTGGTAAAAGAAATAAAAATTTCTGCGAAAATAAGCGATCACGACTTTTCTGTGAAGGCTAATCATGCAAAAGAATTTTTGCAAAAAGGTTACAAAGTTAAGGTTTCTTTGATGTTTAAAGGCCGAGAAATGGCTCATCCTGAAGTAGGGAAAAAACAAATGGAAAAAATGATTGAAGCTTTGTCGGATGTTGGCAAACCAGATGGCCAATTTAGCATGGATGGCCGAAATATGGTTTTGATGGTTTCGCCAAAAGCGAAGTAGTTTTTATAACTAGAAAGGGCAAGTAAATTATGCCAAAGATAAAATCTCGAAGATCAGCAACAAAAAGGTTTAAAATTACTGCTACAGGCAAAGTAAAAAGGGGCAAAGCGTATAAAAGGCATTTGTTGGAGAGCAAATCTTCAACACAAAAGCGAAGATTGAGCAAATTTACATTGGCAAATAAAACGGATGTCGAAAAAATAAAGCAGATGCTGCCATATTCGTAGCACAAAAAAAGGCAGAAAGGGAAACAAATGGTTAGAGTAAAAAGGGGCAATGTTGCAAGGAAGAAAAGGAAAAAAGTTTTAAAAAGGGCAAAAGGTTTTCGCGGCTCATTAAGAAGATTATACAGGGCTTCCAAACAAGCTGTTTATCATGCGTTAAAATATGCAACAAGAGACAGGAGGGCGAAAAAGGGAGATTTTAGAGCTCTTTGGAATACCAGAATAAATGCTGCAGTAAGGAAAATGGGGCTTTCTTATAGTTCTTTTATCAACCTGCTAAAGAAAAATAATGTTTTACTTAACAGAAAAATGCTTTCTGATATTGCAATCAACGACAAAGAAACTTTTGCAAAAATAGTAGAGTTTGTGAAGGGGAAAAACAAAAAATGATACCTATGGAAGTTGCAGGTATAGGATTTGATCCCAAAAATTTTTCTCCTCTTGTTTTGTTAAAAGACAAAGAAGAATTGAATTTTTTGCCGATTTGGATTGGTATTTTTGAAGCAACTGCCATCGCAATGGAAATGCAGGGGATAACTCCTCCGCGCCCTCTCACACACGACTTAATAAAAGATATTTTAGAGAAGATTGGAGCAAAAGTTTCAAAAGTTGTAATAAATGATGTAAAAGAAGGCACATTTTATGCGACAATCGAGCTGATCGATAAAGAAAATAAAAAAATTGTAGTTGAGTCAAGACCTTCTGATGCAATTGCTCTTGCTGTTAGATTTGGTGCTCCTTTGTTTGTGTCTGAATTTGTAATGATGCAATCAAAACTTGTAAACTCCGAGAAAGATGCAGAAGAAACCCAAAAATTTAAGGATTTTATAGAAAACTTACGGCCTGAAGACTTCAATCAATACTATAAAAAGGACTGATAAAACAATTTTCTATTAGATACAAACTCCCTCTTTATCAGCAATCATTAGATTAATCATAAAAGTTGTGCTAAATTCTGGTGGGCGTGGCAGGAATTGAACCTGCGACCTCTTCCGTGTGAAGGAAGCATTCTACCACTAAACTACACGCCCAAAAATGACTTATACCCATCAATATTTCAAGATAGTCGTGTTTGTGTCTTAATTCATTATACTAAATATTTCAAGGATAAAGAAATTATAAGATTTCATTGAAAAATGTTTAATTTGAACATTCTGTTATGCTTCTAATGGTGGGCGCGATAGGATTCGAACCTATGACCTCCTCGGTGTAAACGAGGCATTCTAACCCCTGAACTACGCGCCCGCTATTATTCTTCATAGAGATTATAACATTTATTTTCGTGGAAAATTGTTTTTAGTTATTAAGGATAAAATCTAAGTAATAAAAACCCCCCTTGTTAAAAGGGGGGTAAATTTTCACAAAACGAGCAATAAACTACATTCTGTTGAAATTTCTGTGGTGTCTAGCATCTCTTCTTCCGCCATCAGAGGATTTTGGTTTGGCTTCATTAACTGTAAGCTCTCTGTCTTTCAGTTTGTAGCCAGCCATTCCCTGAATTGCTTTTTCTGCAGCATCGTCTTCCATATCAACAAAACCAAACCCCTTTGATCTGCCAGAGAATTTGTCAGTGACAATTCTGGCAGAAACAACTTCTCCAAATTGGGAGAAAATTGTTTGGAGCTCAGCTTCTGTGCTAGACCATGGAAGATTGCCTACGAAAATAGTCTTCATTTTAGGGGAATCTCCAGAAATGAATTCTGTAGTTTAATGTCGTTAAACTTGAACAAGCCTCTATTTGCAGGTCCAAATTGCGGTTTGTGTCACAGTCCCCACATGACCGCTGTTTCAAACATCCGATCATTAAACCTCGACCTTTGAACAGATCAATTATAGCACAAAGGCAAACATTTTCAAGTGTCTATCAAAAGATTTAGATATTTGAACAATAACTTTGCTATAATCATTAAGTGAGCATTGAACAAGGATACAAAACACCTCTTTTAGGCCTTAATAAAACCGAGATAGAAGACATAGTAAAATCTAAAGGTTTGGAAAAATATAGAGCTTCTCAAATCTTTTCATGGTTGTACAAAACTCCAGTAATGGATATTGATTTAATGACGAATATACCTATTAAAGAAAGGGAATTTTTGAAAAAGGATTACTGTCTAACAACAATCACACTTGAAAAAACTTCTGATTCAAAAAGTTCTTCTTCCAAAAAGTATTTGTTTAAAACAAGGGACAATAACTTTATTGAATCCGTAAAAATTTCAAATCATTATGCCGCTCCTACAATATGCATATCTTCTCAGATTGGTTGCGCGATAAAGTGTAAATTTTGTGCAACCGGGGGCATAAAATTTGTCAGGAACTTAACAGCTGAAGAGATTATCTCACAATTAATTTATTTGATACAACTCGAAAGAGAAATGATTGGCAATGTTGTTTTTATGGGTATGGGAGAGCCATTGCTCAACTATAAGAATGTCATTAAATCAATAAAATTGATGAATGATCCGCAAGGTTTAAAAATAGGGGCCCGAAGAATAACAATTTCTACTTGCGGAATTCCAAAATTTATCAGAAATCTGTCAAATGAAGAGCTTGGAATAAATTTAGCCGTCTCATTAAACGCAACTGACGATAAAACACGCTCTTTTTTAATGCCGATTAACAGGGTTTATCCAATACGTGAATTATTATCCGCTGTGGATTATTACACTAAGAAGACAAACAGAAGAGTTTCTTTTGAATATGTTTTAATAAGGGGGATAAACGATTCTATAAAAGATGCAAAAAAATTGGTTGAAATTTTAAATGGCAGACTCTGTCATGTCAATTTGATTCTTTTAAACAAAATAAGTAATTCTAAATTTTACCCTACTTCAATAGAAAGAGCAAAACTTTTTGTTGAAATATTGGCTCACGGTGGAGTAAATGCTACAATAAGAAAGAGTAAGGGCACGGACATTTCTGCTGCGTGTGGTCAGTTAGCTGCAAAAAAATTTTAGAAAAATTTTTATTGCCCGTGTAGCTCAGTTGGTAGAGCACGTCCTTGGTAAGGACGAGGTCACCGGTTCAATCCCGGTCGCGGGCTTGACGCGTAAGATTAGTTATACTATAATTGTCGTATTGAATACATAACCAAGGAGGAGAAAGCATGGCTCGAGAAAAATTTGAGAGGAAGAAAAGTCACGTCAATGTTGGAACAATTGGACACGTCGATCATGGTAAAACAACGCTAACTTCTGCGATAACAAAGGTTTTAGCGGCAAAAGGAATGGCAAAAGCAAAAGCTTTTGATGAAATTGACAGCGCCCCAGAAGAAAAGGCAAGAGGTATTACAATTGCTATTGCTCACGTTGAGTATGAAACAGAAAAAAGACATTATGCACATATCGATTGTCCGGGGCACGCCGATTATGTCAAAAACATGGTTATAGGTGCTGCTCAGATGGATGGAGCAATTTTGGTTGTAAGCGCGGCTGACGGGCCGATGCCTCAAACAAGAGAACACATACTTCTTGCAAGGCAAGTTAATGTTCCTCGAATAGTTGTTTTCTTAAACAAAATAGATATGGTTGATGATAAAGAGCTAATAGATTTGGTTGAAGTTGAGATTAGGGAATTGCTCAAAAAATACGAATTCCCGGGCGATGAAGTTCCAATTATCAGAGGTTCTGCTCTAAAAGCAATGGAATCAGGTGATCCAAACAGCCCTGATACCAAATGCATATTTGAATTGATGGATGCACTTGACAGCTATATTCCTGAACCTCAGAGAGAGCTTGACAAACCTTTCTTAATGCCAGTTGAAGACGTATTTACAATAACTGGAAGAGGGACAGTTGGAACAGGCAGAATCAGCAGAGGGAAAATAAAAGTTGGTGAAGAAGTTGAAATTGTAGGTCTTGGCAGTCACAAGAAAACGGTTGTAACAGGTGTTGAGATGTTCAGAAAAACTCTTGATGAAGGTATAGCGGGAGACAACGTTGGTTTATTGCTAAGAGGCATTGAAAAGAAAGATTTGCAACGTGGTCAGGTGATTGCCAAACCGGGATCAATTCATCCTCACAAAAAGTTTGATGCTCAAGTTCTTGTTTTGACAAAGGAAGAAGGTGGAAGACACACTCCATTTTTCTCTGGCTACAGGCCGCAATTTTATATTGGCACAACCGATGTTACTGGCCAAATTACTTTACCACAGGGAGTAGAAATGGTTATGCCAGGTGACAACGTTACAATGTCTGTAGAATTAATAACAGACGTTGCTATTGAAGAAGGTCAGAGATTTGCTATAAGAGAAGGTGGCAGAACTGTTGGAGCCGGTGTTGTTGCAAAAATTATAGAGTAAAAATTGATGGATGTTTGTTGAATATGTAGCCCTCTCATGGTTTGGAGAGGGCTTTTTATTTTGAAAATGAAAAAAAATGTAGTAATTCTTACTGTTATTTTGGTTATATTCGCTGCTTTTAGCGGGCTATTTTATTCCTTTTTGGTTTTGGACAAAAATAAAGTAATACCAAAGGGGTATTATGTTGGAAAAGTTCATGTAGGAGAATTGAAACCAGAAGAAGCTATAAAAATCCTTGATACTTTTGAGGCAAATTCAGTTTATGATAAACCTTTTGTATTTTTATACAAAGACGATGGTGAAATTATTAGATTTGAATTTTTGCCTTCGCAAATAGGAGCGAAAATTGATGCAAAAAGAACCATTGAAGATGTTCTGGCAAATTCTCCGAGGGGTTTTTTGAAAAGGTTTTTGACAATTTTCTCTATAAAAGAAAAGAAGGTTGTATTCTATCCAAAGTTTAAAATAGATTCTCCCGAAGAAGCAATTATTTTATTGGGAAAAATCAAAGAATACATCAATAGAAAACCTTCTGATGCAACATTTGTAGTTGAAAAAGATGGTTTAGATCAAAATCAAGAGCCAAAAATAATCATAAAAAAGGAGAAAATTGGCAGAAAACTTTTGATAAATGATTCTTACGATATTCTTGAAAAGGGAATTATGGAAGGCAAGCAGACATTTACTTTGTCAGTTGAAAGTTCTGTGCCAAAGATAACATCCGAGATGTTATTGGCAATTCCAAATCCTAAAATTATTGGCAGCTTCACAACTTATTTTGGGAAATATGATTCAAGGCCAAGAGTGCATAATATACGAATTGCTTCTTCATTCATTGATAATTATTATTTGGGGACTGATGAAACTTTCTCTCTTGTTAGTGTAATGGGGGATTTTAGCGAGGAAAAGGGATATAAAGACGCATATGTAATTATTGGCGATGAACTTGTTCCAGAACTTGGGGGAGGAGCGTGTCAAGTTGCTACAACATTATACAACGCTGTATTGTTGGCTGATTTAGAAGTTCTTTTTAGGAGAAACCATGGAATTTATTTTTCAATATACCCGATGGGAAGAGATGCTGTTATATATCCTCCGCAGCTTGACTTAAAATTTAAGAATAACACCGGAGCTCCGATACTAATTCAATCTATAAATCATGCAAAAGGTCTAACTATCAGAATAATTGGCAGAGATACCGGGAAAAAAGTAAAATTTTCTTATCCAACGATTAAATACATAAACACAACTATTGCAACAAAAGATTCGGAAACTGGCCAGATCAAAAAAACAGTTTTGCCCACTAATGCATTTAGAACAGAAGTTGTAAGAGCTGTTTTAAAAGATGGTAAGCTCGTTGATAAAGAGGTAATAAGAAGCTTTTACAGAATGCATGGTGATAAAGTTGAAGTAAAAAAGAGAGAGAAAAAGAGATAAGTCATTGTGATATAATCTAAACATGGAAAATTTGCCGAGAAAATCCTTACAATCACTTCCTGAATATATCCCCGGCAAACAAGTTGATGAAGTTGTTAAAGAATATAAAATCGAAAATGTAATAAAGCTTGCATCTAACGAAAATCCTTTTGGTCCTTCTCCAAAGGCTCTTGAGGCGATTAAAAAAAATCTTACCTCTTTAAATATTTATCCTGATCAACATCATCACATATTAAGGGAAGCATTATCTCAAAAATACTCCTTAACAAAGGAAAACTTTATTATTGGGAATGGTTCCGATGAGATCATGCTCATGATAGCACAAACATTTTTAAGCTTTGGTGATGAAGTCATCATCTCATCACACACTTTTAGCATGTATGAATTTGTAACAAAACTTATGGATGGAGTTGCCATTGTAGCGGATCTAAAAAACTTTTCTTATGATCTTGAAGCGATGCAAAGCAAAATAAGCAAAAAAACAAAACTTATTTTTTTGTGCAATCCCAACAATCCAACCGGAACAATATTTACTTCTGATCAGTTTGAAAAATTTATGAGAAATGTTCCTGAGGATGTTCTAGTTATTGTTGATGAAGCATATAGCGAATTTGTTGATAGCAGTGATTTTGCAAACACAATCGATTATGTAAAAAGAGGCAGAAACGTTATCGTGCTAAAAACGTTCTCTAAGGCTTATGGGCTTGCTGGTTTGAGGATAGGATATGCGATCTCAACTCCGAAAATAATAAAAACGCTCAATCTTGTCAAGATGCCTTTTAATGTTAACAGATTGGCTATTTTTGGTGCTGTGGAAGCATTAAAGGATATCGATTTTCTTGAAAAAGTGCTAAAAAATAATATTGAAGGGAAAGAATACCTTTATAGAGAGTTACAAAAACTAAAATTACAATTTTTGAAAACTCAGGCAAATTTTATATTTATTGATGTTCAAAGAGATTGTGATGAGGTTTTTATTGAGCTGATTAGGCGAGGAGTCATTATCAGACCATTAAAAACTTTTGGCTTTCCAAAAGCAATAAGAGTGTCAATCGGAAAAAAAGAACAAAACGAAAAGTTTATATCTTCACTTAAAGATTGTTTTTAATTGGAAGCTGTATAAGAAATGAACAAAACACATTTGTATGACGCTCATTTGAAACTATCTGCCAAAATGGTTGATTTTGCTTCTTGGCTTATGCCTCTTCAATATACTGGAATAATAGATGAACACTTTTTTGTGCGTAACAGCGCTGGGATTTTTGATATAAGCCACATGGGGCAAATAGAAGTTTATGATGTAAATGCTCTGCAATTTCTAACAACCAATGATATTTTTGAATTACAAAATTATTTTGGTCAATATTCTTTCTTTTGCAATGAAAATGGGGGAGTAATTGACGATGTCATAATATATAAACTCCCTGAAAAGTTTTTAGTAATTTCAAACGCTGTAAATGCTTTAAAAGTTTTTGAAAAAATAAAGAATTTGGATCAAAAAGCAAAGTTATTATATGAGGAAAATTTTGCTATTGCTGTTCAGGGACCGAAAGCGATCGAAATCTCACAAAAAGTTTTTAATGATGAAGAAATATCAAATCTTAAAAAAAGGCAGGTTAAATTGGTTTTTTTTGGAGATTATTCTGGCCTTTTATCCCGTTCAGGTTATACAGGTGAAGATGGTGTGGAAATTTTTTTTACAAAAGATGTTGCTGAAAATATGTGGGATAGATTCATTAAGTTTGGCGCAAAACCATGTGGACTTGGTAGCAGAGATATTTTAAGAATTGAGGCAGGATTACCACTTTATGGCCATGAAATTGATGAAAAAATAACTCCCATTGAAGCTGGATTTGATTTTGCAGTAAAGCTGAACAAAACCAATTTTGTTGGGGAAAACGCCTTAAAAAATCAAAATGAAAATGGCACGCAAAAGAAATTGTTTGGATTTGAAATTATGGGCAGAGGAATCCCAAGGCAAAATAATATTTTGTATGATAATGGTAATGAAATTGGATTCATTACGAGCGGCACTTTTTCACCAGTTAAAAAGGCGCCAATTGCAATGGGGTATATTTATACAAAACACTTAAAAGATG
>Ga0123519_10010801_pt1 | contig 13545 bp, 10 predicted proteins | sample YelNatPaOPRAMG02_FD_87396 | JGI IMG/M metagenome (GOLD analysis project Ga0123519, IMG submission 87396) | Hot spring microbial communities from Yellowstone National Park - Yellowstone National Park OP-RAMG-02 (version 2) | ecosystem: Environmental > Aquatic > Thermal springs > Hot (42-90C) ...
ATATAATTAAATTCTTTGGGAGTTCTGCTTTTCAAGTTTTAGACATAGGTGCAGGGACAGGTAGGATTACTATGGAATTTTTAGCAAGGGGGATACCTGTAACAGCAGTAGATATATCGCCTCAGATGTTATCAATTTTAAGGGAAAAAGCTAATAAACTTAATTATGGTCATTTACTCACCATAAAAATATGTAAACCGGAAGAATTTTTTAACAGTTGTAATCAGCAGTTTTCTGTTGTTTGTTTTGGAGGCGTTCTTCATCATCTTGCTAACTATGAAGAAGTGTTTTTAGAAACTCTAAAACTACTTACCCCTAAAGCGGTTTGTCTTATTTTTGGTGAACCACTTTCATGGGACTTTATGAAGATAACAAAATTTACAAAGTTTTTCCTTTCACCAATTAATCAAGTGTTAGCTACAGGAAATATACTTTTCCATTTTCCTGTTAACTGGAGGAAGAAATTAAAACAAAGAAAAATCATGGCTGAAGATAAGGTAATTCATAAACAACTCTGGGATGGCAATTTCAATCATAAATATTTTATTTCCAGTCTGGAAAAACGAAAATATAAAATTGAATATTTCAGAAAAAGAGTAGATCTAGCTTCTGGCACTTTAGCATGGCTAGTAAATTCATTCAATTTAACTTATATAGTGTTTGATTTAATCGCACTAAGAGAAACAAAATGATAGATACCCATGCTCATTTACTACCAGAAGAATATGAAGACCTATCTAACTTAATAGAAGAAATTAAAAACTGTGGTATAACCTATGTAATAGATATAGCATCAGATTTAGCTAGCAGTAAAGAAGTAATATATCTCTCAGAGAAATATCCACTGCTTAAGGCCAGTATAGGGATTCATCCTCACCAGGCAGGAGAATTAAAACCAGAAGCATTGTTGGAACTAAAAAGCCTTAGCTCTAAAGAAAGTGTAGTAGCAATAGGAGAAATTGGATTAGATTATCACTATAAATTCCATCCCCCTTCTGTTCAAAAAGAGTGCTTTATATCTCAACTTAAATTAGCAAAAGAGGCAGGGTTGCCTGTAATAATACACTCTAGAGAGGCATTTTTAGATTTGATAGAAATTCTTAGCAAAAATCCAGTTTCTGGAGTAATTCACTGTTTTAATGGCAACATTACAGAAGCAGAAGCATTTTTAAGTTCTGGATTTTATCTTGGAATAGGGGGTATGGTAACATTTCCCAAACTTAGAGAATTACACATAGCAGTAAAAGAAATACCTTTAGATAGAATACTACTGGAGACAGATTCTCCTTATCTGGCACCTATCCCATTTAGAGGCAGAAAAAATAATCCAACTTATCTAAAATTTATTGCTCAAAAAATTGCAGAAATTAAAAATGAGCCCTTGGAAAAAATAATAAATATAACTACAGAAAATGCTTTAAGGCTTTTTAAAAAATTAAAACCACAAGATACATCTTAAACATTACTATAATTTTTAGAATTCTACAAGTTCTTCAGGATAATGTGCATGTTCGGTTTCTCCTGTTTGTCCATTAACCTTAATCATTTGCCTTATTCTTCCCATACCTTATGTATCCTTGTTAAACTTATATTAACTTTTATATTATTGTCTTACTTTAAACCCCAATAATGCAGTTAACTGCAGAGTCTACAAGAGGGCACCAAAGATGAATTATAATATCAAGCATCCTCCAGAAGCTAAATTTTCTCTTTTACATAGATAGACAATGGCATTGGCAACTTCCTGTGGTTTAGTAGGAGGAGAGATACCAAAAGTTCTTCTATATAAAGGAGTATCTATTGAACCAGGGCATAGTGTATATACTTTTTGCGGCACTTCCTGTGCTAGAGATTCACTTAAGCCTATCACTCCAAACTTACTTGCACAGTAAGCAGAAAATTTAGCAAACCCACTTTTCCCTGCTCCAGAAGAGATATTAATTATAATTCCTTTACTATCCATTATAGGCAGTCCATATTTACAACATAAAAACACACCTTTAAGATTTGTATCTATAACTTCTTCCCACTCCTTTAAAGTTGTATCCACTAAAAGTTTATAATAAGCAGTCCCTGCATTATTAATTAAAATATCAATTTTACCCCAGCTATCTTTAATATGCTTCATCATATCTTTTACTTCACAGGGAGAACGTACATCACACTTTAAAGGCATACATACTCCACCGTTTTGTTTAATTGCTTGAGAAGTAAGAGAAAGCTCTTCCTCACCTCTTGCACAGATAATTACATTAGCTCCTTCTTTTGCAAAACCAAAAGCAGTAGCTTTACCAATTCCTTTACTGCCCCCTGTAACTAAGACTACCTTATTATGTAGATTCAATAAAACCACCTCCAAATTGTAATTCTCGGGGGACCTGCTAATTCTTTTAATTATATTAATTTTAACATTTTTTATTTTATTTAAAAGGATTTTAAAATCTTTTTCAAGAATTTTTTGTTGTGAGTTTTTTAAGTGATATAAAAGATTTATTTAAACTACAAAAAGAAGCTTGGGAGCTATCAGATAAAGAACGGGAACTTACAAAAGAACTAGGATTTCTTGCTTTTAAATTATATACAAAAAAAGTTTCCTTTGGTGAAAAAATAGAAAAAAAGTTTAGGGAGTTAGCAGAAATAAATAAAACTATAAAAGAAGTAGCAGAAGAACTAGAAATAGAAATAAAGCGAGAAGTAGTAGGAGAAGTTCCTCGGTGGCAAAAAGTTATTCAAAAAACTCTTTCCAAAGGAATGGAAACGGTAGATAAGTTAAAGACAAGACAGAGATATAATAATTTAGTAGCTCAAGGAGAAGAGATACTTCTAGAAATAGGTAATTGGGTATTACCAACCAGCTCCGTCCATCCCCAACTTCAACAGTTAAGTAAAGAAATTGAACAAACTCACAATGAATATATCCAAAAAAGCAAACAAGTAGAAGATAAACAAAAATCCGGAGTTACTCGCCTTTTAGCCAGTATCCTGGTATTTACAAGTTCATTCTGGAAGTATTTTAAAGAATTTCTTTCTTCTCTTAAAAAATGAGTTATCTTATAAAAGATTATTATTTTCCTCTTCTTCCTAACCAAATAGCTCAATCTCCAGCTTCTAAAAGAGATGAATCTAAATTAATGGTAATTTCTGCAAATAGTAACCAATTTATACACACTACTTTTAAAAATTGTATAAACTTTTTTAACTCTGGAGATTTGTTAGTGTTAAATGACACAAAAGTTTTTCCTGCCCGTTTAAAAGGACTTAAAAAAAGTACAGGGGGTAAGGTAGAGATACTTTTATTAAAAGAACTTTCCCCCAATATGTGGGAGGCTTTGGTAAGCCCTGCAAAGCGTCTAAAAGAGGGAAAAGAAATTGTATTTAACAACACACTAGAGGCTAAAATAGTAGACCGCACTAAAAAAGGAAGTAGGATACTTAAGTTTTCTCCCGAAGGGAAACTATGGGATTATATATGGAAAAATGGCTTAACTCCTCTCCCGCCATATATAAAAAAACCACTTTCGGATCCTAATCGTTACCAGACTATATATGCAAAGGCTATAGGCTCTGTAGCAGCACCTACAGCAGGATTGCATTTTACAAAAGAACTTTTAGAGAAGATTAAAAAAAAGGGAGTAAATATTGCTACCATCACACTTCATATAGGTTTGGGCACCTTTAGACCTGTAAAAACCAGTGATATTAGGGAGCACAAAATGGAAGAAGAGTTTTTTTATATCCCCCCCTCCACTGTAGCCCTGGTAAATGCTACCAAAAGAAACGGCAAAAATATTATTGCTGTAGGAACTACAAGTTTAAGAGCTTTAGAAACTGCATATGATGAAAAACAAAAAGCAATATCAAGTTGCAGTGGCACTACTAATTTGTTTATTTACCCGGGGTATGAATTTAAAGTAGTAGATGCACTAATTACAAATTTCCATCTACCCTGTTCCACACTTTTCATACTGGTATGCTCATTTATGGGAAGAGAAAAAATGCTAACTGCTTACAAAGAGGCAATAGATAAAAATTACCGTTTCTTTAGCTTTGGAGATGCATGCTTGCTATTAAAAAAACACTAACCTCAAAGTCAAGTATTTTTCCAGAGTAAAGGCTCAACTTTTTTCAAGAGTAGCCCAAAAATTATTAATGCTCCACAGCTCCTTTCTTTAAATTTTTAGCTTTGTAACTTTGTCCATTTATTTTTTAACCCAAATAATGCAGTTAAGCGCAGGGACACAGATAATAAGGGGGAAGTAGTTTTTCTCTGTGCACCCTTTTGTAGAAAAATAAACTTTTATTTATTAAAAGTATACAGAGAATTATTTAAAAATACTTCTGTAAGCTTCTGTGGTTTTAGTCGCATCTTCCGGGTTTATAAGTCTCCTAAGTTTCCTTGGACTTATAAAAAAGTTTTGGGTAGGAGCCTAAGGAACACTTTTCCCAAAAGGCTTCCTCATATTTATAAAGCTTTTGGAATAACACCTAAAAAATTTTTACAGTTTAAAAAGGTTTTTCACTTTTAAAAGAAGAATTCTTTAAGTATGAGAGAGATTGAATTTATTGGTAAAATTATATTAACAGGCGATATATTAACAGAGACAGGTTTATTTATTGGAGGATTTACACCAGAAGGAGAAATTTGGGGATTGGATAAGGCGGTTTTGAGAAATCCTGTTACAGGTCTCCCTTATTTACCTGGTTCTTCTATCAAAGGGAAATTAAGGTATTTACTGGAAAGAGAGTTAGATAAACCTCTTAATAAAAGCACAAATGGAAAAATACTACATGAATGTACATCTGAAGAAGAGTATAACACCTGCCCTGTTTGTAAGTTATTTGGGGTCAGAAGTCGCCCTGATTGGAGTAATTACTACACAAGGTTAATCTTGCGAGATGTGCCACTTGCACCAGAAAAAACAGGAATCAATGGTAAGAAGCTTGCAGAAGCTAATTTAGATTTCCCCTGGACAGAAATAAAGTGGGAAGCTACAATAGATAGAATAAATGGAAGTGTTCTACCACGCCAGCAAGAAAGAGTACCTGCAGGAGCTGTATTTAGCCCCTTTGAAGTAATAATTAATCTGTTTCAACCAGAAGATATTGAGTTGGTTTATTATCTAGCCAGGTCACTTCAACTACTGGAAGATGATTATCTTGGAGGAGGGGGGTCGCGTGGGTATGGGAAAATTAGATTCCATCAATTAGAAGTTAAAATCCATTCCAAAAACTATAGAGAATTTCTTTTACCACTTCAACACCTTTTAAGCAAGCAAGGTGCAGTGCCACTTTCTAACCTGGCTATATCATCTTTAAGTACTGTTCAAGGAGTTATTGGTAGATTTAAACCAAGAGTAGCAAGGAAAAGTATTAAAACAATACTAGAAAAATGGTTTTCTAAATAATATGGAATATACTGTTACAGTGCTAACACCTCTAGTAATTACTTCCGGGAAAAAAATATATTTAGATATAGATTTTGTAGTAGAAAAAGGAAGAGTTTTTATATTCCACTGGAACAAATTAATAAATTCCCAAAATAAAGAAACTTTTATTTCTGATTTTTCACTTAATAAACTTGTAAAGCTATTTGAACATCAAAGGCTTAGCTGGAATCATTTAGTCAGTTATAAACTGGAAAGTTCATATAAACCTGCAAACATTTTGCCATTTGTTAAAAATCCTTTCAGCAAACCTTATCTGCCAGGAAGCACTCTTAAAGGGAAACTTCGCACTCTTTATCTTTTATTTCAACTCCACAATCAAGATAAACTAAAAAACCAGTTACTTTCTAATTTAAAAAAGCTAACCTCTAATACACAGTTAAAAATTTTAGAAGAAGAATTCATAAAAAATCTAGATGTTTCTGTTTCAGATAGCTTACCTGTAGATATAAATAAACTACTTTTGTTACCCACAAAGGTTTGTTCTATTAAAGAGAGGGGAGCAGAATTTAAGCCTTTTACTATATATGTAGAAGCGGTAGCTGCGGGCACTACCTTTAGTGGCTATTTCAAATCTCGCAAGGTATCCTGGAAAGCATTGCTTCCTAAATTTTCTTTTATAATAAAAAACATAATAAAAAGAGAGATCGATTTTTTTACCCTTGGCAACTATCACAAATTAGTTCAATGGTATGAAGAACTACTTAAAAAAGTTGATGAGCAATCTGATTTTTACCTACAATTAGGATGGGGAGAAGGTTTTGCAGGAAAAACTTTATTTTCCTTATTGCCAGTTAACACCCAGGCAAAACTGCAAAAGTTATTTAGAATTGGCAAAAGACCTTTAATCTGGCATCGGGATTGTGGAAAACAAGTAATTCCTATAAAAGGGAAAAATTTATATAACTGTCCTTTTTGTAATCGTAAAAATATTGAATTTACAGAAGTTCAATATTCACCTTTCCCAAAAACAAGAAAACTACTACTGACTCCCAGCGAGGAGTATCTTCCACCTGGCTGGATAAAATTATCTTTATTTTAACCCGAACAATACAGTTGCCCTTAAAAAATTCCCCAAGAGCCTTAAGATTGCAAAGCCTCCCGTGCCACAAGCAAAGCGAGGGATGGCATTCCTTGCAAAGACACACTGCCCCAGTTTGCTTGTGGCAATGAATGTGCCTTGTAACCACTACTGGCAAGAAAAGTGATAAGTGTCATTAAAAGCTATAGAAAAGAATCTTTCGATTTCTGTAGATTCAAAAATTCTAAATGCATTTTAAGGTATCTAAACTATCCCCCCTCTGATAGCCTTTTAATTATTATATCAGGGCGGTTAAAAATTGCTTTAAATATTTTAGCAGGGAAATATCTTAAATAAAAGGAAAAACTTATATACTTTTCTCCGTCAGGAGAACAGTTATAAAATCCATCTTTTGTATAGCAAACCCACTGGCCATCTTTAAAATTAACCATTCTTAAAATAAACTCGCTTTTTGGTACTACTCTCCAGATGTCTATACCCTCTTCATTCCCTGAAACAATGTATCTACCACCGGGAGAAAAACAAATAGAATTTACTCTTACTCCATTATGCTCTAATTCCTGAATACGAATACCTGTTTCAGTCTCCCATAATGATATTAAATCCATAGTAGCCGAACCAATGTATTTTCCATCATAAGAAAAGCAAATTGCCTTCACACCTTCTAGTGAATATCTCTTTAAAACCCTAACCAAAGAGCCTGTGTGCGTCCTCCACAATAAAACATCTCCTGTGCCCTTCGTATATCCACTAGCAATATATTCTCCATCTGGAGAAAAACATATAATATCCCCACCACTATATTCCTGCGCAATATCAGTTCGTCCAATTATTCTTACACAGGAGTTATTTTTAATATCCCACAGTTTAATTCCATCCGTAGCAACTTCACTGAAAGGTGTATCTCCCTCTGTAGCTGAAGCAATGTATTTCCCTTGCGGTGAAAAACTAATTGAAGTTACACCCCTATCAAGGTATGCCTTAACAGTCTTTATACAGGAACCAGTTCTTATATCCCATAACTTTATAGTTCCATCCAAGCTACCTCCTGCAATATATTTCCCATCATAAGAAAAACTTATAGAAGTTACAGCTCCTGAATAACCTTTAAATGTCTTTACCAGGCTACCGGTATCTACATCCCATAATTTTATAGTTTTATCATCACTACCTCCTGCAATATATCTCCCATCAGGAGAAAAGCTTATAAAATTTATAGCTCCTAAATGCCCTTTAAATGTTTTGAAGTAGGAAGCACAGCTTACATTCCATAAATCCACTGTTCCATCTTCATTCCCCGAAGCAATGTATTTCCCGTCTGGAGAAAAGCTTACAGAGTTACTACAATAAGCGTTCACAAAAAGAACTTGTATCTTGGGTCTACCACCAAGTATTAAAGGTAAAATGATAGTAAGAAATAAAAGTAAAAGCAACAATTCTCTGGAATTTGAAAACAATTTTACAAGAGATTTTTTGACCAGAGTACCTATTGAATTTAAAAATATAGAAGACTTCTTTAGCAAAGTGCTTATTTCCCACTGCTTAAAAACTTTATAATTAGTTTTAGAAGCAGTATAGAGCCAGAATAATATTACTCCTCCTAAAAGGCTTAAAACAGATAATATAAATCTTTTCCACCCTAATATATCTATAATATTCCATTTTTCCCATTTCACCAATTTTTTCCAATTTTTCCCGAATAGCTCTTCAAACTCGTCTACCCCTATAAGTTCTTTTTTTAACTCGTCTATATACTTATTCTGAGATTCTATAAATTCTTTTGGATATCTCATTTTATCAATTTCTGAATAAAGAGTTTCTCCCTTTTCATTAAAAATTCTTACTGCCTGATAAGGAATAACCATTTCAGGAGGTGAAGGAATAAAACAGCTGGGAATCTCATCTTTTAAAGGAATATGCCAGCCAGAAAACATAACTGCAATACCTCTTAAAATTTTCTTACTTATATTTCCTTCTGTTTCTATTAGTACCAGAGCAGATAAATATTTTTCCTCTTCTTCAAAATTCCACCTTCCTTCGGAAGAAATAGAAGTTGGATATTTTTTCTCTCCAAAACAGCTCCCTTCAATAGTAATAAAGGCACATCTTTTAATCCCTTTTATTTTTAATAGTCCCGCTACCAAAAAAGGGTCTCTATTAGGAAGAGAAGTAGCAATCTCTAGTAGGGGAGATGATATGAAATCGTTGTCATCGGCACCTATTTGCTCGTCTGCAGGGGAGAAAAAATGGAGAATAATGCCTTCCTCAGCTATAGCAGCAAGAGCTTCGGGTATTTTCACTACTCCTGGCTGAATATGGTACCAGGGTTCCCCTCCAGGACCTCCGGGATGAGTATCAGGCCAGATTTCATAATCTCTATTTTCTTTCATACCCCTTTTCCCTAGGATAGTTTCTATCAGTTTTACATCTTTACTAGGAAGAGCATGCTCGTAAAGCTCGAATACTTTTTCATTCTCCCTCTCCTTCTTTTCTATATAGCCTTCAGTTAAAAAACCAATAGGCACAAAAAACAAAAGGAGTGAGAATATTAAAAGAAGGTTACTTCGTTTCATTGTATATTAAGGTAATAAAAATTAAGCTGTTCTTTAATAATTTCTTTTTCTTCTGGCGATAAGTGGGTATATCTTTTATGAATTGGTCTAAATTCTTGTGGGATCTCTTTTTCATCTTTTCCTGACCATTTTTTATACTCTTTTAAGTATTGCTCAATTCTATCAAAATCGCTTTTACAATTTTTTAACTTATCTTCAATTGTTGTAGTATCTAAACCCATTTTCTTTTCAATTTCTAGTTGTTTTTGATAACAGAAAGCCTCTTGAATACCTTGTAAAAGAGGGCTAAGATTTTTATTTCTCAACAGCTGTGCAAAAGAAAGTCCGCTATTTTCAATAAATTTGGCATGCCAGTATTCATGTCTCATAACTGCTGCTATCTTTTTATCAGAAAGCTTACCCAACGAATCTTCTTGTTCAAGTTCAATAGTTATTATACCTTTACCGCTTGAAGATGGTATAGTACCACCCAAAGCAAACTTTTTTTCCTCCTCTTTATGACACTCATCATAAAGTTTTAGTAGTTTATCTTTTGCTTGTTTTTCACTTACTATATTTAATTTCCCTTTTTTGTACATATCCATCATCTCTTCTGCTTCTTGTGGATAGTATTTCTTAAAATAACTATACGCTCCTTTAAGTTCTTTTGGAAAATCTGCCAGAAGATTTTTAGATTTCTCCTCTTCTACTACGGCTGCAGCTGCAGCTAAGACTATGAGTAGGGCGTCGTTTGGAGGATTCTTATTAGATTTGTCATTTAAGCTATAAATAGCATCAGAAGAAAGGGATAATTTATCCTCATCTTTAAAGTACCCTAATCTGCTTTCAGACTTCTTTAAATCATCTGTGGTAGTAGCAATTGTATTTTTACCAGTCTTATCTGGCTTAAGATTTGGTGAAATAAACTTACTTAATATATTAGCTATTTCACTCATAATCCTAATTAACTTTCTTTATGAATTGCAAATTATACATCTAGTTTCTAGAGAAAATTATACTATGTGTAGATTGTTTTGTAAAGAGATTCGTTTGTAATATCTCTGTGTACATCTGTAATTTAATTTTGGGTTAAATTTTCTAATATCCTAAATCGAAAGCAGGAAAAAGGATAACAATATAGTATATAAAAATATTAAAGAGGCAACTTCTAAAGAAGGGGGGGTTAAAATGAGGCTAATTGTTTTTATCTCCATAATCTTAAGTCTTTTGCTAGTATTATTTAGCTCCTGTGGAGGCGGAGGCTCCGGGATAAATGATATGGGCAATAGAGGCTTTGGGCAGATAAGTATTAAAATTAATTGGCCCATTATGAAAGAACTTAAAAATAATGTTATTCCACAAAACACAGAATACATTTCCCTAAAAGTAGAAGGAGAAGGGCTTAAAAATCCGCTAGAAGTTAATTTGCAAAAAGGAGAGTGTGAGTTTCTTTTTTCTTCCGTTCCTGCAGGTAATAAAAGGGTAACTGCAAAAGCTTGTAAAGAAGGGGGCGAGGTTCGGATTGCAGAATGGTAGAAGTTCTTGTCCCTGCGGGACAAACAGTTGCGGTAGAAATAACATTAGGAATTGAAATAACAGATGAGGGGTTTTTACCAGAAGACATAACAATCTCTAAGGGGGAAACGCTTTACTGGAGTAATCATAGTAGTGTAGAAGTAATAATTACAGGAGAAGCCTTTACTTCCCCTATAATTCATCCTGGAGAGATTTTTAGTTTTACATTTACACAAACAGGAGAATTTTGCTATCACGATAGCTTACATCCCCAGTGGAATGGAATTGTAAGGGTAGGAGAAAAGGAGAATTTATTAACAGGTAATTATGAGCCTTCTTTTTCTCCTGATGGGGAGAAGATTACTTTTACCTCTAATATAGAAGGCAATGAAGAAGTATACATAAGTGGAGTAGATGGAGAAGGATTAACAAATATTTCTAATAGTAGTGCTTCTGATTCCCAGCCAAATTGGAATCGGGATGGAACGGAAATCATTTTTACCAGTAACAGGACTGGCGACTATGATTTATATATAGTAAATATTAAAAGTGGGAGTTTGCAGGACATAACTAAAGTAGTGGGCAGTAATGAAAAAGAAGGGAAATTTGACCCACAGGAAGGGGGAGGAGTAATATTTAGTAGCAACCGGGATGGAGATTATGATATTTATTACTTAAATTTAGCCAGTGGCACAGCGAATAATCTAACAAATAATAATGCAGGAGATTTTTCTCCTAGTTTTAATTCCTCTGGCAATTCAATTCTTTTTGTATCTAATAGAAGTGGCTCCTTACAAATTTATATAATGGACAGAAAAGGAAATAATTTAATTCAACTTACCAATGGTAACTTCGATAACTTTTCACCTGCCTTTGGTCTAAGGGATAATACAGTTTACTATATAACTAACCGCACAGGTTTCCAGGAACTCTACGAGATGGATATAAATACCTTTAATGAAAGTTTAATTTATAGCAAAGAGGGAGAAGATGTAAATCACCCTAATATTTCCCGGGAAGGAAATCTCCTATTAGATAAAAAAGAAGGTAATACAATAAAAATTATAATTCATTATACTGGGCAACCTCAACAATCATTTGAAGTATTTGAGCCACCTGTGCCAACGGCTACCCCCACTCCTACTCTTATCCCAACAATTACGCCTGCCCCAACGGCTACCCCCACTCCTACTCTTATCCCAACAATTACGCCTGCCCCAACGGCTACCCCAGCTTCCAAAGAGCTTTATGTGTCTGTTACTACTGGTTCTGATACAAACCCCGGCACACCCCAGTTGCCATTTAAAACTATAACACACGCTCTAGCAGAAGCTTTGGATGGATATACAAATACAATATTTGTAGCTAAAGGCACTTATGAGACTGCAACTGGTGAGGATTTTCCACTTAAAATGAAAAATTTAATTTTAGAGGGTGGGTGGAATTATGATTTTTCAAATAGAGACATAGCTACGAATGAAACTATTATTTTGGGGGCTTACACTACCTCATGTATAGACTGTGTTAATACTAATAACACATCTAAAATAGATGGGTTTACAATTAAAAGAGGTTATCAGGGTATATCTTGCTACAACGCTTCCCCAATAATTGCTAATAATATGATAACAGGTAATAGCACAACACATAGTGGTGGTGGTATATACTGTGAAGGCAAAGGGGCTTTACCCCAAATTTTAAATAATACTATAGTAGGAAATAATGCTTGTGATGGTGGTGGTATATACTGCTTGGAGAGTGCGCCAGTAATTTCTGGGAATACTATAACTGGAAATAATGCTAGCGGTGGCAGGGGTGGTGGTATATATTGCAATGAGAGTTTAGCGGTAATTTCTAATAATACTATAACTGGGAATCTGGGTAAAAGTTTTGGTGGTGGTATCTCCTGTTCTAACGGCTCACCAACAATTTCTGATAATAATATAATAGGGAATAGCACTAACTTCGCCGGTGGTGGTATATCCTGTGAAGGTGCTTTCGCTAAAATTTTAAATAATACTATAACAGGGAATACTGCAGAGGGAATCTTTGGCGGAGGTGGTGGTATATACTGCTTGAGGAGTGCGCCAGTAATTTTTAATAATACTATAACAAAAAATAATTGTCTTACAGGTGGGGGTATATATTGCAGGGAGAGTTCACCACTAATTTCTAATAATACTATAACCGGGAATACTGCTACCGGAGATGGGGGTGGGATATTCTGTGATCTAGCAAGTCCAGTAATTTCTAATTGTATAATCACTTCCAACAGCGGAAATTTTGGGATTTACTGTATAGGTATGGGTAGTAATCCAGAAATAAGTTATACTGATTTATGGGATCATACACCCGACAATTCTAATGGTGGCGATATTTCACATTGTATCTTTTCTAATCCAAAATTTATAGATGCCATTAACGAAGATTATCATTTGCAATCCAATTCTCCTTGTATTAATAATGGCAATCCACTGAGTGAACCTGTTGAAGGAATAAACTTACTCGATGGCACCTGGTGCACAGAAGTAAATATACCAGATACCAAAACTCTAGACATAGGGTGCCATTATAAGATTACAGGACCTCCTCCTCCTACTCCAACTCCGGCTTGTGGCTCTTTAAAGTGGAGCTATGCTACAGGAGACTATGTAGGCTCTTCCCCTGCTATAGCAAGTGATGGGACAATTTATGTAGGATCATATGATTATAATCTTTATGCAATAAATCCCAATGGCTCTTTAAAGTGTAAACTTACTACAGGAGGCTTTGTAGATTCTTCCCCTGCTATAGCAAGTGATGGGACAATTTATGTGGGATCGAATGATTATAATCTTTATGCAATAAATCCCAATGGCTCTTTAAAGTGGAGCTATGCTACAGGAGACTATGTAGTCTCTTCCCCTACTATAGCAAGTGATGGGACAATTTATGTGGGATCATGTGATTATAATCTTTATGCTATAAATCCCGATGGCTCTTTAAAGTGTAA
>Ga0123519_10010803_pt1 | contig 13544 bp, 10 predicted proteins | sample YelNatPaOPRAMG02_FD_87396 | JGI IMG/M metagenome (GOLD analysis project Ga0123519, IMG submission 87396) | Hot spring microbial communities from Yellowstone National Park - Yellowstone National Park OP-RAMG-02 (version 2) | ecosystem: Environmental > Aquatic > Thermal springs > Hot (42-90C) ...
GCAATCTCATCTGTTATCGGTCATTTCAGGGATTACTTCGTCGTTTGGTTTTTCACAAGAACAGATGGGATTGCTTCGCCCGCCTTCGGCGGGCTCGCAATGACAGAAGGAGTAAGGCGGGCTTGCAATGACTTTTAGTATGAATAATCCGGGTTAAGAAATTACCTTTGGCCGCAAAGTTAGTGCGGATTGAGGAGCATGGGGGGCAAGTATTTACGGGAGTTGCTCAAACAAGCCCGGGTGAATTTAGGTAATTATAGTGAGATTACAGAGGTGCTTCGGATAAATCAAACAGTTGACAGATTAAATCTTTTTGCTATAATGGAGGATAAAGGAAAATTCTGTAATGGTTTGGGAAAGGATAAAATTTTAGATGCTGGATACGAAGATACTCAGGGAGCGGGCAAGGGAATTGGGCATTGAAATTAGAATCTGTCCTGCGCTTTCTTTTCCTGAAGAAAGTGAAAGGATTAAATTCCAGGTGAAACAGGGGCTTTTCATTGATCCCGCAGACTGGAATGATATTGATAATTTTTGCAATGTTCAATCTATATTCCCGGAGGCAAAATCAATAATCAGTTCCTGCCTCTTTTATCTGACCTCTGATGAACCAGACCCTTCCTCACCGGGAAATCCCTACGGTCTTATTGCCCGTTATACAGCGCGCAATTACTATAGGGAGTTGAAATTGAGATAAAAAAAATTGGGTCAATTTTTAAAAAATAATTATGGAGCAAATTTTGTTGCCCACTCCTGCGGTCCGCTTGCGGAAAAACCAATTGCCCAGCATAGTGGGATTGGTTATTATGGCAAACACAGCATTATCATCAATCCCCTTTATGGTTCCTGGATTGTATTGGGTGAGATTATAACTGACCTTGAGTTTGAACCGGATGAGTCCGTAAAGATTGAGTGTGGTGAATGTCGGCAGTGTATTGATGCCTGTCCAACCAGGGCGATCATAAAACCCTATATAATTGACAGAAGGCGCTGTATCCAGGCATTGACAAACTGGCTGGGTGAAATTCCTGAAGATATTGCCCGGGTATGGGGGAATAGATTATATGGTTGCACGACCTGCCAGGATGTCTGTCCGCGCAATAGGTGGATAAAGCCTGAACCTCCCAAAACCGAAATCGGTGTAGTTGGTAATTATCTACCCCTGATTGAAATATTACGGATGGATGAAAAAACATATCGGAAAAAATTCGTCAACAATCAGATTTCCGCGCGATGGATACACTTTGAGGCAATAAAAAGAAATGCCCTACTGGCACTGGGGAATATAAGGGATAGAAAGACAATTCCGATACTTAAAAAATTTGCAAAAAAAGATAATCAACTATTAAAAAAGACCGCAGAATGGGCACTTAAACAATTCTAAGATGTCCTCGCCCTTAAGAAAAATCCATCTTGCCCTTTTAGACCCCTATCACCTTCCTTATATTTTAATGCACAAAATGGGCACCCAGGCCGGCTATCACCTGCTTAAAACCATCTCCTTCCCTCCGGAGACTGTCAACATATATCCAACCTTCAGATGCAATCTGAAATGTAAGATGTGTTTTGAAAAGTTTACAAAAATTGCACAGGAATTGAAAATTGAAGACTGGCGGCGGATAATTATAGAGGTGAAAAAATTTAAGCCCCGCATCCATATTTCAGGTGGGGAACCATTTCTTTATCCGGAGATAATCTCACTCATAGAATTCATCAGGAAGAATCATCTCTTCCTCCATATTACAACCAACGGAACAGATCTTTATAACTTTGCTAAAGAGTTGGTCACACTCCAGGTCAATCGGATAGATATATCCATTGATGGTCCAGGGGAAATTCATGACAGGCTACGGGGTGTAAAAGGAAGTTTTGAGAAAATTATTAAAGGCCTTGAGGTATTGAAAAAATACAAGAAAGGTCGGCATCGGCCAGTGATTAAATTCAATTCCATTATAAATTTAAAAAACCCGGGGGTGATGAAAGAGATTGTTGATGTGGCACAAATTTACGGAGTAAAAAGCATTCAGTTTATCTATCCCTTATTTCTTTCTAAAGAGTCAATTGAATCCCACGGCGTATTTCTTAAAAAGAATCTAAATCAAAAGATAAATTACTGGCTCCGGGCAGACAGCTATAAACCCGAGATTGAAGATTTTCGCATAATACATAAGAAAATAATTGATTTATTAAAAGGAAGCGGGAAAATAGAGATAAAAATCTTTCCCGCCTTTGATGTTTTTCAATTTAAATCATACTACACATCAGCGGAAGAATTCAACGAAATTTATAAAGGAAGATGCCGGGCACCCTGGAGCACGGCGACAATTCTGCCTGATGGTTCAATTGAGTCCTGTCCGGACTACATTATCGGTAAGGCCGGAAAGGAATCGTTCCTCAAGATATGGAACAACAATCTGATGGCTAAACTTCGTAAACTGATCAGGGACAATCGGTTCTTTTCGGTATGTCGTGCCTGCTGCTTCTTTATCAATGATTCTGGGAACACCGTCCGTTTTTATCCATCCCAAATCTGTGTGAATCAGAAGTAATAAAATCTTCTAAGTTCCTATACTTCAAAATAAAAGTATTGAGTGGTCTTATCGCAGTCTTACCTTGACGGACAAATTTTATTGCTTCAATTTCGGCGTATGCGGAACTGATTGCCGTAATGAATGGAATATTCAATTCAACCGCAAGGCGACGCATTTTGTAACCATCCCGTTTGGCACTATAATTCATCGTTGGGGTATTAATTATTAAGTCAATTTTACCCTGTCTCATCAATTCCAGTGCATTGGGTAATTTATGTTCACTTATCCTGTAAACCGTTTCAACCTCAATGCCATTTTCCTTCAGGCACTGCGCAGTTCCCCGGGTGGCGACAATTTTGAATCCCAGTTTTTTAAATTCTTTTGCGATATTTACTATTTCCTTCTTATCTTCATCGCGCACCGTAATATATACAGTTCCCGAACTGGCAAATTTATTATCGGCAAGGACTGCCTTATAATACGCACCACCAAATGATTTATCAATCGCCATCACTTCACCGGTAGATTTCATTTCTGGTCCGAGTATCGGGTCCACCCCGGGGAGTTTAAGGAATGGAAATACCGGCCCCTTCACTGAGACATACTTAAGTTTTATATCCCGAGGAAGTCTGAAATCTTTGATTTTATTCCCCAGCATAATCTTCGTGGCTATCTTCGCCAGAGGTATACCGATTGTTTTTGATACATAAGGAACTGTGCGCGATGCCCTGGGATTGGCTTCAAGAACGAATATCTTTCCGTTCTGGATTGCCAATTGAATATTGATAAGCCCAATGGTTCTGAGGGAAAGGGCAATATCTTTAACAATTCTTTTGATATCATCAATTATTCCTCGGGACAGATTCAAAGGTGGCATCACACAGTAGGAATCTCCGGAATGGACACCTGCCTGCTCAATATGTTCCATTATTCCAGCAACAAAAACTTCCTGCCCATCGCATATTGCATCCACATCAATTTCTGTGGCATTGGCGATATATTTATCAACAAGGATTGGATGGTCGGGCGATACTTTTACGGCCATTTTTATATATTTTTCTAATTCCTGTTCATCATAGATAATCTCCATTGCCCTGCCACCCAGGACATAACTCGGCCGGACCAATACTGGATATCCGATCTTTTTTGCTATATCTTTTACCTCTTCAAAATTGAAACCGGTAGCAAATGGGGGTTGAAAGATATTGAGTTTTTCAAGGATTGTGGAAAATATCTTACGGTCTTCTGCCCGATGTATATCCACCGGAGATGTCCCCAGGATTTTTGTCCTCAAGCCATATCTTTTTATCGCCTCAAATAAATGTATACTAAGATTTACCGAAGTTTGACCACCAAATTGTAGTATGATTCCATAAGGGTCTTCTTCAAAAATTACATTCATTACATCTTCAAATTTTAGGGGCTCAAAATATAGACGGTTTGAAACATCAAAGTCCGTAGAAACGGTTTCAGGATTATTATTAATAATTATCGCCTCGTATCCCATTTCTTTTAAGGCAATTGCCGAATGGACACAACAGTAATCAAATTCAATCCCCTGCCCTATTCTTATCGGACCGGAACCGATTATCAGAACATTCTTTTTGGTTTTACTTTTCTTGGTCTTATTCTTAAAACCCCAGTATGTAGAATAGTAATACGGTGTATAGGCTTCAAATTCACCAGCGCAGGTATCCACGATATTATAGACCGGCTCAATATTAAATTTTCGGCGTAGATTTCTTATTTGTTCTTCTTCAACACCTGAAAGCATGCTGATATATCGGTCACTGAATCCCATCTTCTTTGCTTCAGTGATAACCAGTGGTTCAACACCTTTATTTTTTATAATCTTTTCCATTTTTACAATATTTTCAATCTTTGATATAAAGAATTCATCCACCCTACACAATTGTGCAACTTTTTTCCTTGCATATCCCCGCCGCAACGCCTCGGCAACAGCAAATATGAATCGGTCGGTTGGTTCTTCAAGTTCTCTTATCAATTCATACTCTCGCCAGGCATCGGGTTCCAGTCCCACCTTATCTATCTCAAGAGAACGAATGGCTTTAAGCAATGCCTCTTCAATAGTTGAGCCAATTGCCATCGTTTCACCGGTGGATTTCATCTGTGTTCCAATTTTTCTATCAACGGTTGGGAATTTATCAAACGGCCAGCGGGGTATCTTAATTACTACATAATCCAGGGCGGGTTCAAACCCAGCCATTGTCTTTTTAGTAATTGCATTGGGAATCTCATCAAGGTTTAGGCCAACTGCAATCTTGGCACTGACACGGGCAATCGGATAACCTGTTGCCTTTGAAGCAAGTGCTGAAGACCTTGAAACCCGGGGATTCACCTCAATCACCCGATATTCCCATTGTTTAGGATTCACTGCAAACTGGATATTGCACCCCCCTGCAATCTTCAGGGCACGGATTATCTTTATTGATGAACTCCTGAGGATTTGATGCTCCTTATCGGTCAATGTCTGGGCTGGTGCAACTACTATACTCTCACCGGTGTGAATGCCCATCGGGTCAATATTTTCCATACTACAAATTATGATACAATTATCATTGTTGTCGCGCATTACCTCATATTCAAATTCTTTCCAGCCCAGAACACTTTCTTCAATAAGCACCTGATTTATCGGCGATTGCGATAAACCTTTCATCACTGCCTCGTAAAAGTTTTCCATATCATAAACAACACTGCTACCAGTTCCCCCCAGGGTATATGCGGGTCTAATTAAAACCGGGAAACGCATATTTTTCATAATTTCTCTTGCCTCTTCAATACTATGAGCAGCAAAACTTTGGGGAATAGGTTCACTGATTTTATTCATCAACATCCGAAAATAATCACGATTTTCTGCCATCTCAATAGTCTGCAGATTTGAACCAAGCAATTCTACATTATACTTCCCGAGGACCCCTGAGCGGGCAAGTTCATAAGAAAGATTCAAACCAGTTTGTCCACCAAAACCCGAAAGTATTCCCTGTGGTCTCTCTCTCTGAATTATCTTGGATAAAACTTCAATAGTTAGGGGTTCTATATACACCACATCTGCAGTTTCAAGGTCGGTCTGGATTGTTGCAGGATTTGAGTTCACGATTATCGTTTTATATCCCTCTTCGCGCAGGGCACGGCTCGCCTGAGAACCTGAAAAATCAAATTCCGCCGCCTGCCCAATAATAATGGGACCTGAACCAATGATAAGAACCTTTTTAATATCGGAACGTTTTGGCATTAATTAAATTAAAAAAATGCTCAAATAAAAATGAAGTATCATATGGCCCAGGTGAGGCCTCGGGATGAAATTGGACAGAAAAAATCGGGAAATAACGGTGCCTCATTCCTTCAACGGTTTTGTCGTTTAGATTTATCCAGTCAAAGATGATATCTCTTTCCCTCTCAGTTTTTAAAATTGCATATCCGTGATTCTGGGATGTGACATAAATGCGATTATTTTTTAAAAATTTTACAGGATGATTATAACCACGGTGACCAAACTTTAATTTATAAGTTCTTAAACCAAGGCTAAGGCCGAGTAATTGGTGACCGAGGCATATTCCGAATATCGGATAACCAAATTTAATCAACTCTTTAATGGTTTTGACCGTTGACCTCAAAATTTCCGGATGTGCGGGATTCCCGGGGCCGTTTGAGATAACAATCCCGGCTGGCGTTAAACTTTTAATCGTCTCAAAACCTGTGTTATAGGGAACCCGAACTACGGAAAAATATTTTATAAGATTCTGGATAATGCTTTTCTTTACCCCGCAATCAATCAGAATAATTCTATCCTTTCCTTTTTGACGATAAGTTATTATTTTGTGGCAGGAAACCTCCCTAACCAAATTTTTTTTATGGGGATGGGGCATTTCTTTAATTCCTTTCAATAAATTTTTTACATCAATGCCCTTTTGAAAGACCGCAAGGAATGCCCTCATTGTCCCAAAATTTCTCAACTTAAGGGTTAGGGCCCGGGTATCAACATTCCAGATACAGGGGAGATCATTTTCATATAGATAATCTTCAAGCGTTTTATTATTTGTTGAAAAAAAAGCGGGCTCTTTTATCACAAGCCCGCGAATTTTGGCTGAGTCTGACTCTTTGTTTTTACTGTTAAAGCCATAGTTGCCAATCAAAGGGTAGGTCATCAAGAGAATCTGTCCCGCGTATGAAGGGTCAGTAAATGCTTCTTCATACCCGGTCATTGCGGTATTGAAAACCAACTCTCCATAAACCGTCTTTGGGGAACCAGTCCCCTGACCCGATATGACTGTGCCATCCTCAAGGACCAGCACCCCTTTTTTCATTGCTTATCATTATATCTAAAAACTATCGGCGGTCAACAGTTCAGAAATCTTCCATCTCTTCAATATCTTCTTCTGATTCAGTTCGCTTTGGTTCAGGTCGGTAATTATTAAAATTATAGTTGAGCCCCAAAATAATTACCGGGGAATTTCTTGTGTGCTCCTGATGGATATAAAAGTCGGTGCCACTGGATGTGTTTTCAAATTTACCCGAACCAAATATATCACGAATCTGGAGGGTAAGATTCAACAAACGAGCAATTAATTCCTGCCTTAGGCCTCCATTTACTATAAAAAATTGTTCCCTATTGCCCTGTGCCATTATCTCGGGGCCATTAAATATACCACTTATCTGAATCTTTGTCCCCTTTCTAATTGTGATTGTATTCATATTCCTTAAACTCCAGGTGCGACTCTTCTGTGAAATTTCTGTATCATCTATCGTTCCCGAAATTTTGTGCTCATAGAGATTTGCCGAAAGGTTTATATTCAGGTATTTAGAAAAACTTAAGTCAAGGATTGGTTCAAATCCAAGGGTGTAATCCTTTCCGATATTTTCAACCGTAGAAAATATTGTGTCACCACTATGAACACGGGTGATATATTCAATCTTGTTATGGGTTATTCTATAATAGCCATCAAGGGAAAATAGAATCCCAGAAAACTTCCTTTGATAACCAACTTCAAATGCATCAACGAATTCCGGTAAAAGGTCGGGATTTCCCCGGCTAATACTGTATGGGTCGCGACGAATTTCAAATGGCTCGAGGTCAAAATTCCCTGGTCTATTCACCCGCCTTGTCCAACTGGCCATTACCTGGTCAAAGGGGGGGATTTTATAGGATATATGGAGGGTGGGAAAGAGGTCAGTCCTTCGGATGTTTACATTTCCTTCAGTTCCTGTAAGCTGTATAAAACGATATGTATATTCTCCCCGGAGTCCAGTTTGATATCCGAAATTTTTAACTTCGCCAAGATAAGTAAGATAAAAGCCATAAATGTTATGGATAAAATCAGCAAGATGGCTAAATTCTGGTTTATAGATATAATCCTTAATTACTGTATCATAGAGATAAATATCCTGACCACCATTAGAAAGGTTTACTGTGGTTTGATTACCAATTTCTAATTTACCATTCTCTCCATTAAAGAATTTTGCCGGTCGTGAGTAATCAAGATTGAAAGTGAACCTATTTATCGGCCCCTTCTCAATTGATTTCCAGCCATCAACCATTGTGGAATCCAGACCTTTTATTTCATTGGTTGACCTTTCTTCACCGCTATTGATATGAAATGATAATCTTGCTGATAGTTTATGGTCCTTGTTAAAGTTACAGAAATAGTCCGTATTGATTAAATACATCAGTCCCCCCCGCTCCATAAGATTGCTTCTCCAAAATACTGTAGTATCACCAAAATTTGACCATCTGTCAAATACTACATCTGAAGTTCGTTTCATACCACGCCTTCTCAATTCAAGGTCGATGCTCATTCTATTCTTTGGATTTATTAGATACTCGCTCCCCAATTTGAATCCATAAAATCTTCTTAACCAGGAACTATTACCATCGGTAAAGGAATAGAATATTGTATCATTGCTTCGGGTCTCCCTGGTTTCCGATTCCTTCCCCGGAAAGTTAAAATGGTTATAGTCAAGACCAGAGAAGATACGGAACTTTTTATACCGATAATTCAAAAGGAAATCGCCTGAATATTTCTGGTCCTTGCCCAGACTTAGATTGGCAATGCCATTTATTCCTGATTGTTTGGTTCTTCGGGTAATGATATTGATTATCCCGGCGAGTCCTTCCGGGTCATAACGGGCTGAAGGGTTGGTGATGATTTCAATCCGGTCTATTGTGCTGGCTGGAATCTGCTGTAATGCCTCGCTCGGCTCAAGAATTGAAGGCCGGTTGTCAATAAGAACCCTGAAGTTTGTGCTCCCGCGTAAACGCACATTTCCATCCACATCCACCGAAATTGAAGGAACATTCTCCAACACATCTACCGCGCTTCCGGACTGACTTGCATAGTGTTCTTTCACATTTATCACCTTCTTATCAACCTTGAATTCAATGGGTGGTTTTTCTGCCGTCACTTCAATTCCTTCAAGGATTATTGGTTTCTGTTCAAGTTTTACGAGGCCCAAGTTTATAAATGGTTTATCTTCTGTAATAAAAACTGTATCAATCTTTGTTTCAAACCCAACAAAGGAAAATTCTATGATATATTTACCGTCTTTCAAATTGGGGATGAGAAAATTCCCTTTTTCGTCAGTAGCAGTCCCGGTAATCTGTTTCCGGTTATTATCCAGGAGGATGACATTGGCAAGTTCTATTGGCTGACCGGTCGTTGACTCAACAACCTTACCCGATATTCTCCCGGTACTCCTTATGATTTCATTTTCCGCAAAGTTAAAAAATATGTTTAAGAGCAAAATAATAGCGATTCTTGAAATTATCTTCATATTATATATGACCCCTAAATTTTAAGAAAGGTTTATCATCTTCCTTTACCTGTTGACTTATCAATGATTTAAAATATAATTCTTTATGCCGAAACAGATTATCAAAAGAGATGGAACAATATGTGACTTCCAAGCGGATAAGATTTATCAGGCAATTGAAAAGGCGCTTTTGGCAACGAACGAAGACCCTTCCCAGGCAAAAAAGATTGGCGATGAGGTGATTAAAAAAATAGAGGAGAAATTCGGCGAACTCAAACCACACATTGAAGATATCCAGGATATCATTGAGGAATCTTTGGTCAATAACAATAAATTGAATACCGCAAAGGCATATATCCTCTATCGACAGAAAAGGACCGAGTTAAGGAATAAAAAGGGGATGATGGGAATTAAGGATTCACTAAAACTTTCTTTAAACAGCCTGCGAATTTTGAATGAGCGATACCTGCTCCATGATAGTTCAGGAAGAACTGTTGAAACACCCGCTGAAATGTTCAAAAGGGTTGCCAGGGCGATTGCTATGGTGGACGCAAATTATGGTGAAGATGAAAAAAGGAGCGAAGAGGAATTCTACAAAATGATGATAAATCTTGAATTTCTTCCCAACTCGCCAACCCTGATGAATGCGGGGACCGAACTCGGTCAACTTTCGGCCTGTTTTGTCCTGCCCATTGAAGACTCCCTGATGAGTATCTTTGAGACCCTTAAAAATACTGCCCTCATTCACCAATCCGGGGGTGGAACCGGTTTTTCTTTTTCCCAAATCAGACCCCGGGGCGATGTAGTAAAATCTACAATGGGAATTGCCTCGGGACCATTATCATTTATGAGAATATATGATACTGCAACCGAGGTGATAAAACAGGGTGGCAAGAGGCGCGGGGCAAATATGGGAATCTTAAGGGTTGACCATCCTGATATCTTGGAATTTATAAATGCCAAGGAAAAAGAAGGGGTCCTTTCCAATTTCAATATTTCGGTTTCGGTAACTGATGATTTTATTTATCGGGCAATAAATAATCAGGGTTATGACCTCATCAACCCGCGCACAGGACGACCGGTCAAGAGTGTAAATGCCCGTGATGTATTTGATATGATTGTCCTTTCGGCCTGGAAGACCGGAGACCCGGGAATGATTTTTATTGATGAGATAAATAGAAAGAATCCCACTCCCCAACTGGGGATGATTGAATCAACCAATCCCTGTGGTGAGGTTCCTTTATTACCTTATGAATCCTGTAATCTGGGCTCAATAAATTTAGGAAGAATGTTTGTCAATGGTAAATTCAGTTATGAGAAACTAAAAGAGGTCATCCATCTATCAATACATTTTTTAGACAATGTCATTGACGTCAATCGTTATCCATTATTAGAGATTGAAAAGATGACCAGGGGAAATAGAAAGATTGGCCTCGGGATAATGGGCTTTGCCGATTGTCTCATAATGATGAATATCCCTTACGATTCTAATGAGGCGATAAATTTTGCCCGGGAACTGGGAAGTTTTATCCAGAATGAGGCAAAAAGGGCCTCTCAGGAACTCGGGGCAAAGAGGGGTTCATTCCCCAATATTGAAAAATCCATTTATAAAGATTCAAAACCGATGAGGAATGCAACTGTAACTTCAATCGCACCCACCGGGTCAATAAGTGCAATTGCGGAAGCCTCCTCAGGTATAGAGCCCCTATTTTCGGTCGGTTATTTAAGACACATCCTTGATACCACAATGTTATTCATCCACCCAATCTTTGAAGAGATTGCAAAGAAAAGGGGATTTTATTCACAGGACCTGATTGCGGAAATTGTCCGCAGCGGTTCCTTACAGAAGATTAAAGGTATTCCTGAAGATGTAAAAAGATTATTCCCCATCGCTCATGAAATACCACCTGAATTCCATATAAAGATTCAAGCCACATTTCAAAATTATGTAGATAATGCAGTAAGCAAGACAATAAACCTTCCTGAGGATGCAACATTTGACGAGGCCCGTGCTGCATTCCTCCTTGCCCATAAATTGAAGTGTAAGGGAATCACTGTCTATCGGTATAATAGTAAAAGGATTCAGGTTTTAGAATTTGGCGATATCAATTACTACAAAAAGATTTGTGGCACAGGGGTCTGTGAGATTTGATGGGATTTTTAAAAAAGAGGTGCTTCAGTTTACATTGTCATACCGACTCCTAATCCGGGTTATGAGGGCAGGGGATATATTGAAAAATTGTTCAGACTTTTTCGGCAATCTCGTTTGGTGAATAATTGCCTCTAAGAATAATATCGCGATAATAGAATATGAAAGAAAAGATTGAAATTGCCATTCAAATTTTAAAAAATTCAAGGTCCTTATTTATCCTCACTGGAGCCGGGGTATCCGCAGAAAGCGGTATTCCAACCTTCCGGGGCAAGGGTGGATTATGGAAGAACTACTCCGCAACTGACCTGGCAACCCCTGAGGCATTTAGAAGGAACCCGGAATTGGTCTGGGAGTGGTATCACTGGCGCCAGGGGATTATTTTAAATGCAAACCCAAATCCGGCCCATTATGCAATTGTGGAACTGGAGAAGAGATACAAAGATTTTTTATTATTAACCCAGAATGTGGACAATCTCCATCAAAGGGCAGGTTCTAAGAATGTCCTGGAACTCCATGGTAATATCTTTCGGGCAAGATGCCTTGAGTGTAATAAGATTATTCACCATCAAATTGAACAAAAATTTAACGATTCACCTCATCCCAATAGACTTCCCAAATGTTCCTGTGGTGGGCTTTTAAGACCGGATGTAGTCTGGTTTGGGGAGTTGATTCCTGAAGGTATCTGGCAGAGGGCAATGGAATTTTTAAGTTCGGCCGATGTCGCAATAATCTGTGGCACATCCGGCGTTGTCTGGCCTGCCGCAGGGATTCCGGAGATAGCAAAAAATTATGGAGCAAAGACTATTGAAATCAATCTTGAGGTTACACCAATAAGTCCACTCGTGGATCTTTCCCTTCCTGGCAAGGCCGGGGAGATACTGCCTGAGATTGTAAAGAATCTTCCCGCTCCATAAGGTTATGCGTGCCCGACGGGGTTTGAGACCCGTGGCGAGTTATCAAAAGGAGAGACTGGGTCTGACCTCTGGTCAGGCAAGGGAGCGCAGCGACCGCCGCAACCTGGGAGAGCCATAATGTTCTCACCAGGAAGTGCGGTGAGTATGGGTTGCCAAGTCTGGAATATGGCAAGGTAATTCAGATGACATTATGGCAGTCGGATAAGTTCATCATAGTAGCGATGAAGTCTCTTAACGGGGATGGAGCGAAGGGGCTTACAGGAATGCGATGGGGAGATAGGGACACAACCGCCAGACCTGGAACTGGAGTTCGGTTGTCAACAAAACCTAAACCAGTGACTTGCTCGTCAGTGGGCAAGGAGGTTTTCCTGAAGAGCCGTGTGGGGGAAATCTACACGCACGGTTCTGTGAGGGGGGCCTATAACCGAAAGGTCGAAATGGCCCCTACTCGACAACAGAAGTTGGTTATTAGGTGAAGAAGTAAGTATAGAAATTAGAAGTAAGAAGTTAGTCTTTATCGCCATCCGTCAAGCAATGTCGTGGATCGCAGTTTTAACCCTGATTATTCATACTATTTTTGACAAATTTTGCTCAGACACAGTCCCATTTTTTAAGCACAAAATTTTTTGACACTCTGTTTTTTTGTCATTGCGAGCGCAAGCGAAGCAATCTCATTTGTTATCGGTCTTTCAGGAATTGTTTTACCCGCCTTTGGCGGGCTCGCAAAGACTTCGTATTGGATGGCGGATTTCAGGGTCTCAAAAGGATTAATTTTATGAGATGATGAAATCAGAGACCCTGAACTTGATTCAGGGCGAGGTTCAGCATGACATGCGGGTCTCAAGATGCAATGTTGAATAAAACAACGAAAGATTGATGGGGGAATAGTGAAAAACTAATTTTCATCTTATACCAGGAATCTCTTGAAATTTCATCATTTTCTCAATTTCCCGAGAAAACAAGAAATTGGCTATTTCTTATGGATTGTTTTTGGTATTTTTTAGATTCCGAAGCAAGGTTCGGAATGACATATTTGGAGAAAATGTAGGGACAGGACTTGTCCCTGTCCGAGACAACTTCGCCTCAGAATGACAGAAAGCGAAGGGTTCAGAATGACAAATAGGGATTGCGACACAGTCTCTGGAATAATTCAAAAGAGGATATAATTTAAAAAGAGCC